>MDTE01171643.1_pt1 | contig 19854 bp, 20 predicted proteins | sample 811231 | NCBI WGS metagenome assembly MDTE01 (sample SAMN05326651, study PRJNA326480) | marine metagenome | isolation source: seawater | place: Indian Ocean: Red Sea | collected 2010 | reverse complement strand
CGTCGAACTCGTTGAGAACTGAATCGACCTTGGATCCCAAACCTATGTCATTGTCCCCCTCGTAGACGACGATTAATCGGGGCTTATACTTCAGAACGATGCGTTCTCGGTAATAGTTCAGGTCGCTCATTTGAGAACCACCAAATCCTCGATTGATGACTGTTAAAGGAGCCATATCTCGAGCCAGGGTCTTCCAATACACGATACTTGAACTACCAACAAATAAGACCGCGTTTTCTGGCGGCATGAGAATCGAGTCAATCTGCTCGAATTCTTTGATGGCGCTTTCCCAGTATAAGGCGCTGTTCTTTTGTTCTGGTTGTGCCTGGTTGTCTATAGTGGCTATAAGGGAGACGAAAAGAATAGATCCCATTATTAGTATCTTTTCAAACATGGGTCCCCCATTAATCAAATTTGATTTGCTTCACGAGCAAAACATCGCGACTATTGACTCAAGTCTAGATCATAAAACATCCATGTCGCATTTAAGTGATGAAGCTACAGCAAAATTTCAGAAGGATGGATACCTCTCGCCTTTGCCAGCGTTGGAACCAGCCGAAGCTGCTGAATATCGGCACCTTCTCGAAGAAATAGAACGTAAAGCCGGGGATAACGTTCGGGCGGCTCGAGGGGCTTTGCCAATAACGTATCAATGGGCCTGGGATCTCGTCCACGATAAACGTATCGTCAATCCCTTGATGGATGTACTCGGCCCCAATGTTTTATTTTGGTCGATGGATTGGTTTATTAAGGAACCGGGCCCGGGATTTGTTTCCTATCATCAGGATGCCAATTATTGGGGACTCGAACCACACAATGTGGTCACCGCTTGGGTCGCCCTATCGGATGCCAGTGCTTCCACTGGTCCCATGAAATTTATTCCTGGAAGCCACCGCGGTGAATTATATGACCAGGACGACACCTTCGAAGAGAACAATTTACTGAGTCGTGGCCAGAGAGTTCGGACCCAGATAGACGAAAAGAAGGCCTGCTTGGCTCCGTTATCGATCGGTCAAATGTCTTTGCATCACGTGCGCATTATTCACGGATCTGAGCCTAATCTTACGAACGACCGACGAATAGGGATGGTTCTTCGTTACTGTGCTACAGACGTGCGGCAGACGAAAGTGGATGGAGATAGAGCTATCCTTGTTGCTGGTGAAGATACGTACCAACATTTTTCTTATATTCCGCGGCCAGAGACTGACGGTGGTGACGCAGAGCGCGCTTTGGGAAGAGCGCATGGGCAAACTCGACACAAGGCGCTGATGAACGATTAATGGGCCTCCGTGTTTTTTAGTTTGATTAACTATTCGTTCGAATCGCTAGAGCAACGCAAGCGTTTTGTGTCTCAACTCGCGTCGACCGTCATACCTCGATTAAATGAACAGGGCGTAGTCCACGTCGGCGCGTTTGAGGAATCGGATCGGATTGGATCGATTTACCTTGTTCTACCCCATCAAACGATAGATGCTTCGGTCGCGGTTCGAGATGGGGGTCCAATCGAATTTGGAAACCGTGAGGCGAGCCATCCTGGGATAGATTCGACTTATGTGACTGCGTCGAGCTCTCTACTACGGAGCCTCGATTTCATGCCCGGATTCGAGATACCCATGAATACTCCTACACGTGTTTTTCAACTGCGTACCTACGAAAATCCCACTGAAATTGCGCGTCAAAAAAAAATCCAGATGTTTCGGGATGGCGAGTTTGAAATATTTAGACGTGTGGGGTTAGCTCCGGTTTTTTTTACCGAAACGTTATTTGGTACAGGCTTGCCCAGCCTGACTTACATGCTCTCGTTTGATGACATGGTCGCTCTAGAGTCAGCTTGGAAGCGGTTTGTTAACGATTCGGAATGGAAGACAATGATCGAACGACCTGACTATTCTGATGATTTGCTCATACGTTCGATTCGGAATGAAGTTCTTTTCCCGATAGAAGCCTCGCAAATGTGACTAGCTACGGTAGGATGTATTTTTGGTTTAACGCATAAAGATTCGGGGGGATATATGGATTTCGGCGTACAGGTAAATGTCTATAGGACTTCGTGGGACGCGGTTAGAGCGTCGGTTGAGAAAATGGATGCTGGTCCTTGGGACAGCGTATGGTTTGCGGATCATTTTATTCCGCCGGGGGCAAATCATGAACAGGAAGCTCTTACTGCTTTTGAGGGTCTTTCCGCTATCGCCTTTGCAGGCGGTATGACGAAAAAACTTCGCCTTGGTAACTTGGTGTTAGGAAACACTTATCGCAATCCGGCTCTGGCAGCAAAGATTGCTGGTACGATAGATACTATGAGTGAGGGGCGTTTTACGCTGGCTATCGGTGCTGGCTGGTATAAGCGTGAGCACGAAGCGTATGGATGGGAATTCCCGCCGATGAAGGAACGGCAAGATCGCTTTGAAGAAGCCGTAGAATTGATTCGACTCCTGATCCATTCCGGAGACCCTGTCGACTTTAACGGACAGTATTACCAAATAGAGAAAGCGTTTCTTTCGCCTGGTTCTTTCAAGAATCCGATACCGATTATGGTTGGAGGAACAGGTCCGAAAAGGACGCTACGGACGCTGGCGAAATATGGAGATGTTATGAACTTGGATGGTTGGGCAGGCGGTGGTATGTCGCTGGAGCACTACCAGAGTAAATCCGATATTTTGGAAAAACATTGCGAGGATGTTGGTCGGGATCCCGGTGAGATCCGACGTACCTTACTAATGCCTTGTTATTTGACTGATGATCAAGAAATGATCGATCGTGTTGTTAAAGGCCTAGGACCAGGAACTGTAGCTGGCTCTAGGCAGTACATTATTGATCGTATTGGCGAGTTCGAAGAGGCTGGAATCGCAGAGGTGATGTTTGGGGGTATTCCTTCTGGAGATGTCGACCGTTTGTCACAGTTTGAAGAAGAGATTCTTTCCGCGTTCAAATAGTTTGAAATAAAGATAGCGAAGTTGGTACGTCCGTAAACTGCAGGCCCCAGAGTCTTTTATTTTTTTGGGGCCTGCCTTACGGACGTTGGATTCGTTGTGTGGAGCCAGAATAAAAATATTATTCTTTGGTTATGAGTTGTATAACCAGAGGGTCACCTACTTTACAGTTGATTTCTTCACATGCCCCACCGAAGCTAATAGCCAGCTCTAAAGTTCCATCTTCATTTTCCGTGGCGATCCAACCACCACGCTTAACATCCGTGTACTCGGCCCCATAGGTTGCGTACATAACTCGATCTTGGTGTTCGAATTGGATTTGATCACCCAGCTGCATCCCGTTTTCCTTCAGTTTGGCAATACTCAGATTTGTGTCGATATTCGTGTATTCAGTTTCGACCGAAGCTACTTGAGCGTCAAAAATTTCTGAATCGGCTGCACACGTAAACGCGACGAAGAATAAAGGGACTATAAAAAGACGAAAGAGTCGCTTCATTTTTAACACGTATTTTTACCTTCTGATTAGAGTTTCTAGAGACAATATGATCGATTCCTTGAGAATTTAGTACACATGGACCGATTGCGTTACGAACGATCGCGGACAGGTACAAGCTCCGTTAGTATCCCTCCGGTGGATTTTGGGTGGAAGAAAGCTGCTCCTGCACCATCATGATTGGGTCCTAAATCAATCTGTTTTAGTCCTTTTGATCTCAGACGCTCAGCTTCAACCAATACATCGTCACAGGCATAACCCCAGTGGTGCAGTCCGGCTCCAAAGCGTTCCAAGTATTTATATGTGCCTGCTTCAGGAACGACAGGGACTAATACTTCGATCATGGTCGCCCCCTCGCCTACCTGGATCATGTAGTTGTGTGTTCCTTCGGGGGGAAAATAAGCTCCATCTGGCAATGGGGTGCCAGAAGAAACTGTAAACCCCATTTTCCCCTCCAATGTCTCTAGCGCTTCATCGATTGAATGCGCGACTACACCGATGTGGTCTAGACGAACGATCATCCTGCTCTCCTTTCAATTTGTTTTGTCACTTACTACTGAACCCTATCCAAAGGCATGTTTGCAATCAAACCTAAAGAGTTGCCCCACGGATCCTCAAAGAAGCCTAACCAAATATCAAAGCCGTTACGATTTTTTGCGACGCGATGTGGTTCCTCTGTGAAGCTGATACCTGCCTCGTTTAGCGCTTTGGTGGCGTCGAAGATATGGTTATCGGCGTTCAAATATATTGGTGAGCTCTTGTTTGGGGCGATGCTTTCTCTAATGAGTAGATGAGTTGGTCCACATTTAACCAGAAGCGTGCCGATTTGTGGCAATCTGGAAACCATCGGAAGGCCCAGCGTTTGGCAGTAAAAATTTTCAGCTAAGGTGAGATTTGTACACTCAATGTCAATTTGAGCGATTTGAGTGGGAATCCAGCCTTCCTTTTGTGTTCGTATTTCGGTCTTCATGAGTTAGTCACCGGCAATTGTGATGCGTTGATTTGTTATATAACGTCCATCTTCGGAACAGAGGTGCGCTACGGTCGCAGCAATGTCTTCGGCCGTGCATACAAATCCAAAAGGCGACCTAGAATCAACATCTCGAATATCGTTTGGACCACCAGTAGCCTGTACGATTTTACGTCCCATGTCGGTATCTACTAGGCCCGGTGCAATCATATTTACACGCATGCCATGTGTTTTCTCTTCGCGTGCTAGGGTATGAGCCATGGCTTCCAAAGCGGCTTTGCTTACGGAATAAACGCCGAAACCAGGGTTTAAGGATTGTGCAGCTATGGAGGAAATCATGACGATGTCACTCCTAGGGGCCGATCTCATGTGTGGAACGAGCCCGCGGCAAAGATAGATGGGACCCCAAAGATTCACATCGAGGAGTCGTGACCACTGATTGTTAGTCGCATCGGCTATGTTTGGTCGATCGATAGCCGCCGATCCCAGTCCCGCATTATTTATCAATATATCGACTTGCCCAAAATCCTTAATGGCAGTCTCTATCATCTGGGTTGTGGCTGTCTCGTCTGCCACATCAGCTTGGTAGGCATGTGCAGTCATCCCTAAATCGTTTATCTCATTAACGACCTCCGCCGCCGCTTTCTCGTTGCTAGTGTAGTTGATACCTACCTGCGCACCCTCGGCAGCAAACCGCAAAGCTATGGCTCTTCCAATGCCTCTACTGCCGCCGGTAATTAGTGCACTACGACCATCCAGTTTTCCCATTATGTGCTCCTGATCTTTCACCATTGAAAGCATGAATTAACCATGAATTAAGCTTCAAGGTACACTGTGAATGTACTTTGGCCGTTTTATGGCCAGTTTGGCCGTAATGGAGTGGCTAGCATGAGCAAAAAATGGTGTTTTACGCATACGACGGCAGATACGAAATCATGGAACGAGGGACTTCGAAAAATTTTCGACTATCGTGATCTAGGGATTAATGCGGCTACTGGTGGGGATTATGTGGCGCATATTATTCGTTGCAACGGCAATAAAGATCCCGATGATGTTCAACAATGGCATATACACGAATGTGATTTTCAGTACGTCCAGGTATTGGCAGGGACCGCGAAATTCGAGTACGAAGGACACGGCGTACATATTCTAAAGCAGGGTGATGTCGTGTTGCAGCCTCCACGTATAAAGCACCGGGAAATAGAAGTGTCGGAAGATTTTGAAGTGTTGGAAATCGTCTCCCCGGCTGACTTTACCACGCACGTCGTAGACCCACCGAGTGGTGAACTTTGATTGAGGAAAACTAATGAAACTTTGTTTTTTTAATGATTATTTGATGGGGGCGGTAACGGAGTCAGGTGTTGTTGATCTTTCGCCTGTGATCACGGACTTATCCGTTTTACCCCCACAGTTGATAATGAATACTGTGATTGAACAGTGGGACCAACGACGCGTCGAATTTGAAGAGTTCGTTGAATCCGCTTCGGTTCAGCGCGCCAATGATGTTCGATTTCGGGCCCCGACCCCTAAGCCGTTTGCCGTTGTATGTATGGCTGTGAATTACATGGAGAATGGCACATTAAAGGAAAAACCACCGCAACAAGCTTTTTTCAAGAATTCCCATAGTGTGATCGGTGACGGTGACACCATGCATTTACCCGACGTTCCTGCTTCTATTTTTGAGGGTGAAGCTGAGCTGGCTTTGGTGATTGGAAAGAAGGCAACCAAGGTCCCCGTGGACGCAGCTCACGATTATATTTTTGGGTACATGAATTTTATCGATGGTTCTGCGAGGGGACTGTCTGCCGGTATGGGATTGTCGTACTTTATGAAGTGTCAGGACGATTTTGCCCCTTTAGGTCCTTGGATTACTACTAAAGACGATCTTGAAAATCCTCAGCATCTGCAGGTTAGACAGTGGGTTAATGGAAAATTGACACATGACTACAACACGGATGATATGGCCCATAATATTGCTGAATCTCTCTCGTTCATTACCGCAAATACGACTTTAGAGCCCGGAGATGTCATAGCTCTCGGGACGAATCACCAAGGTCTGCACCCTTTCCAGGACAAGGATGTAGTTGAACAAGAGATTGATGGCTTGGGTCGATTGACAATTCATATCACTGATGAATTAGAAAGAACCTGGGAACAAAAAACGCGAGCCGACAGAAGAGCTTTGAATCAGGACGGTCCTGCTCCGCAGCTGACTGGTAAATATGTGGGCTGACCGTTACGGATGATGCGTAATGGTCTTCGTGTTCCAAATCCAACTCACAATTCCAGCAATCACATTTACGACGGCAGTCGCGTAAAAAACGCCCATGTAGCCGTAAAATACGTTGGCCAAGATTGCGATAGGTGCATAGAGCACTATTAACCGAAGCAATGAGAGTGCTAACGCAGGGCCGGGTTTTCCTAACGCGTTGAACGAAAAACTCGCGGCGTTTTGAATTCCGACAAAACCCAAGCTCAAAGCAACTATCACCAGATATGTCGTAGCTATATCAATAACAATAGGATCTTGGTTTATTAGCGTGATCATGGGCTCCGCGAAAAGACCAAGAGCGATAAAGGTAAAAATTCCCCAAAAGAGGCAAAAGATCGTGCTTGATCGCATTGTTTCTTGAACCCGTGTGTAATGTTTAGCGCCCCAGTTTTGTCCGACCACCGGACCAACACTGGAAGCGACTGCCGCCATCATCATCCAAAAAATCAGTTCAAAACGAGTGGCAACACCAAATCCAGCTACAACTAAATTGCCATGTTCAGCCAGCAATCGAGTGACGATGCCCGCAGATACAGGTGGTATTAAATTATTGATTGATGCTGGTAGGCCGATGTGTGAAATGGCTTTCCACGATTGGATCAGATGGGTAAATGAATTGGTAACGAGATGTTCGCGTACCAGTATCCAATGCATAGCAATAAAAAATGCAGCGAATCGTGAGAGTACAAAAGCGATCGCGGCGCCTTCGATTCCCATTGCTGGAATACCCATCCAACCAAAGATCAGAAATGGTCCGAGTATCACTTGCAATATGGATCCGAAGGTCATTACTAATCCGGGAACGGCTCCATTTCCAATACCTCGCAATAACAGACCGGCGACGGTACCGAGAACATAGGTTGGGAATCCAATTAAAAAGATTTGACTATACGAAACGGCTAGATCGAGGACTAATCCGTTAGCTCCCAGCAAACTATAAAAAGCGCGGCACCAGATTGAGCCGGCCCATACGGAGATTATCGAAAATAAGACGACGAGCCAGAGGGAGTGGGTGGCAATTCGACGTACTTGTTCATTGTCTCCAGCACCATGAGCTCGGGCCATAAGGCTTGATCCACCAGCTGCAAGTCCTCGTCCTATCGCATGCAACGCAAACGTGGCGGGGAAAGTGAATGCAATTGCAGCGAGTTCGGCTGTTCCAACCAATCCAAGATAAGCGACTTCAACCAATTGAGCAGCATTGTTTGCAACAAATCCAATCATCATAAAACCCGATAAACGGGCGATGTGTGAGACAACTGATCCTTTTGTTAGATCTTGGCCTAATTGTTGCGTTCGCTCATTGGTTGTGACGACAGTTTGTGACGGCTGTGCGGGAGAGTTTGGTCTCAATGACTGACTAGTTTTTTTATTCAATCGATTAGCGCGTTGTCGATAATGCGAATCGGATGAATTGCTTTTTTCGAAGTTCCATGTGCGATTTGCTGCCGGCAGCTGAATCCACCAGCCGCAATCGTTGTGTTGTCTGGAGCAGAACGAATGGAAGGAAGCAGTGTAAGTTCGGCCATATCGCGAGAAATTTGTTGATGTTCAGGAGCGTACCCAAATTGACCCGCCATTCCGCAGCAACTCGAATCGATAGGGGTAGTTTGCGTGGTAGTAAGTTGAAGTGTCTTCAGAACGGCGTCGAACGTTGAAAAGGCTTTCTGATGACAGTGTCCGTGAACTAAACAATCTTGTGAGGGCTGTACTTTTAGGGAAATTTGTTCTGCGTGAAGTGCCAGAAACTCCTCGATTAACATCATATGGGCACTCACTTTGGATGCTAATTTATTCCCCAATAACGACAGGTGCTCGTCTTTAAAGGTGAACAGGCAGGAAGGCTCTAAACCAACAATGGGTAGTCCTAATTTAGCGTATGGCGCTAGCAGTGCATGGGTACGACTGGCTTCCTTCTTCGCTTCATCAATCATTCCTGTCGATAAATATGTTCGCCCGCAGCAGACTTTCTGATCTCCGCCAACGAACCCAACACGAAGCCCCATCGAAGACAGTACTCTTTTGGCAGAGACCACATTCTCGGGTTCAAACCACTTGTTAAATGTATCAACAAATACTACGACATCAACCGCCTCCGGCGGTTGATGTGGAAAGTCGAAATTCTTATTAACCCAAGTCGGTAGTTCGCGTTCTTTGCTGAAGCCCGTGATTTTTTCTGATAGCCAACGTAGCGATTTTGACGAGTTCCGGAGATCAATTAATGTATTAAATCGAGAGGCGAAAGCTGCGTATTGGGGTAAATGTCCTATCAGGCGATCGTGCAAACTGACGCCGTTGGCCCTATTCTTTGCTGAGAGGTGTTCGATTTTTAGCCGTGTCATATCGATTCCGGTAGGACATTCCCGCTTACATCCTTTACAGCCGACACATAGATTCAATGATTCAGATACCGCTTGAGTGTTGAGGGGGTCTTGATTCGCATTATGGTCTGTTAATTGTCCTGTTAGTGCTAGTCTTAGGGTGTTTGCTCGGCCGCGGGTCAAATGCTTTTCGTCTCGAGTGACTCGGTAACTCGGGCACATCACTCCGACATCGAGTTTTCGACATGCTCCGTTGTTGTTGCACATTTCCACTGCGCCATGAATTCCTCCCCATTCACTCCAGTCCAACACCTGTTTGGTGGGAATGACTTTGTATTGCGGATGGAATCGAAAAATACTTCGATCATCCAGTTTTTCTGCATGAACGATTTTTCCCGGATTGAACAATCGGATCGGATCAAAAATGTCCTTTACTTCTTCAAATGCTCTAACAATTCGTTTTCCAAACATAGCTTCATGGAATTCGGAGCGTGTTATGCCGTCGCCGTGTTCACCGGAATGTGACCCGCGATAATCTCGAACCATCTGAAAGCATTCTTCAGCAATAGAGCGCAGGGTTTTTGCTGCGATAGGATCTTTTAGATTGAGTATTGGGCGCACATGCAGCGTGCCTACGGAGGCATGTGCATACCATGTGCCGCTGGTTCCATGTTGCCTAAATATTTCATCCAATCGTCTGGTGTATTCTGGAAGGTCTTTCAATTTTACCGCGCAATCTTCTACAAAAGAGATAGGCTTCCCGTCCCCTTTCATTGACATCACGATGTTCAGCCCTTGCTTCCTCACATTCCATACTTCGGTTTGTGACTGTTTGTCCGTAACTTTCACGAGTGAATTCGAACCGACAAGTTCTTCTAATGCACCTAACTGCTTTGTCAATTGCGTGAGTTCTTCTCCGGTAAATTCGACCAACAACAAGGCTTGAGGATGTCCCTGAATAAACCGATCCAGAATCGGACGAAACATGTCAATTTCATAAGCTAAGTCCATCAACGTTCGATCGACCAATTCGACAGCAGTAGGATTTAAATCCACAATTTTTTGTGGGGCTTCCATGGCACTGTGAAAGGAGTCGAAGTGACAGATGCCCAGAACAGTATGGTTTGGAGAAGGTTGGAGCACCAATTCGAGTTCAGTAAAGAAGCCTAGGGTTCCTTCGCTACCAACCAGTATGTGAGCGAAGTTGCTGCCGTTGGGATCGATGGCGTCTATGTTATATCCCCCGACCCGGCGTAGTAGTTTTGGGAAGCGTTTTTCTATCTCTTCTTTTTCTCGAGCACCGAGTGCTTGAAGCCGTTGCACGATATTGAGAAGTCGATCGCCTCCTTGAAAGTCTTGAAGGTTTGCTTTGATCGGACCCATGTGAACGGAACTTCCGTCACTTAACAGTGCTTTTATGGCATTGATGTTGTGGACCATATTTCCATAGCGAATGGAGCGTGCGCCACAGGAATTGTTTCCAGCCATTCCACCCAGAGTTGCTCGGTTTGCGGTGGATACATCCACGGGGAAAAATAGGTTCTGCGGTCTTAAGGCCGCGTTTAGATCATCCAGTACTACGCCAGGCTGTACCTTTGCTCGGCGATTATGTTTGTCGATTTCGATGATTCGATTTAGGTACTTGCTGACATCGATGACGAGAGCTTCACCGACAGTCTGTCCGCATTGGGAGGTGCCTCCGCCGCGAGGCAATACAGGTACCCCGGACTCCGAAGCGATAGATATGGATGCCACTATATCGTCTACGTTCTTGGGTATGACTACGCCAACCGGTTCGATTTGGTAGATACTTGCGTCGGTGCTATAGCGTCCCCGAGTGGCAGGATCAAATAGGACCTCGCCCTCGATTTCTCGAGCGATTTTTCCTTCCAATCCAGTATCGCCCGGAGGGATGGGACTATGATGTCTCATCGAAGTCTCGCCTATGCAGCTATTAGCTCCTTAACGTGACGGTAGATACTGTGTTCGCGGCCAAGATGGATAATCGCCGCACTCTTGGTAGCAGCCACTAGGTGGAGCCACCGGTATTCGGATCGTGTATTGTGGTATTCGTCTACGATGGCTTGGAAGTGTTTAAGAGAATGCATTTCCGTAAAATCGTCACGGCAGGCGATTTCGGCCAGACGCCCAAAGTATTTTTTTGAGTCATATCCGCTGTCGGCATACTGCCGCGCTAATGCGACAGCATTCTTAACTTCGTCCGGCGCGACCGTCTGTGCGACTCCAATTTTTCTCCAATCTAACCAGGGCACATCCTCTACACTCTCTTGGATGGCGTCCAATAGGTTGTCCTCACTTTGCTCAGGCAAACTCTCGGTAATGGTGCTATCGAGATTTACCTCCCAGTTAAGTAGGCGTTCAGCGAGCAATACTTCTGGCCCCGTAAAACCGGTGAGTAGTCCTAATATCTTATTTTTCAGAGATACTCCAGGCTGATTTAACAAGTAACGCCTGTTATTGGTTCCGGTATGTAGATGAGAATCCATGGGGTTGCCATAGCTCGTGGACAGATAAGCAGCGGCGGCACCGATAGATAGAGCTTCACCCGCACCCTCAAGGGATAAGCCATCAGCCAGTGCTTCAGCTATGGGTTCAATATTGTCCAGATAGTTCTTGGTTCGTCCCATTCGCATGCCGAGTTGGCCGATTCTGTCTGCTTCGTCCACAGACGTCTTCATTCTTAGGGTTCCGTCTAACAGTTTGTATTCATCTAAAAGAGATTCTATTTCTTCGAAGGCAAGCGCTTTGGGTAGCAATGGCGTTGGACGACGAGCCTGATAGCGAACGGCTGGTCTCATTAAAGTACTAGCCCATTCCCATCCCAGGCAGTCTAGTGCGCGAGCCGTGTAGACGGGATAAACAAAGTTGTGATCATCCAAACCATTTCTTGCAATTGCTAGAGGTAGCAGCTGATCCAAGGCTTCGTTAGATGACAAATGCTTTAGTAGCCATAAAAAGTGGTGTTCGGCTGCCGGTGCTTCTAAGGCTCGAAGGCTTTTATGAAAAGCTCCTTTGGTGGCGTCGATCGCATTTTCACCAATACGCGCTGCATCACTAATTCCCTCGGTAAGAACCTCGTCACTGATGTGATAGCTCTCGACATGACCTGGCGTACCCTCTAGAGGCTCTATTGCTGGCATCACGAATGGGCCCATTTGCGGTGAGTGAACGTGATTATTGCAAAGCGCCGTGTGTTGGATAATGGGCAAGTAGGATAACTCTCCTCCCAGTCTCTCTGCCGTTTTCAACACGGGATAGACTCCGCAGATCGGATGTAGAGGGCCTCCATGGTGTTGGGGAGGCAGCTCCGTAGAACGCACTACTGCCAGTGCGCTGGCGGTAATGAGTTCTTTAGCTGTAATCCCCTCTTTCAGTTTTTTATAGCTTTCTTCAACGATTAGGTTGGTATCCGTTTCTTCAATAAAACGAACCATTGATTCGACCTTAGGTCGAAATTCCACAGATTTGAACACGGTAAGTCCCCTCTTAACGTTATCCTTATAGGATCTTAAGCTCTATTGGCCCTAATTCACCACTGGTTGAGGTCGAAATTGAATATTTGGGTAGATGCGGATGCATGTCCGAACGCGATTAAAGAGGTAATTTTCCGGGCTGCAGAACGGCGTCAAGTCACGACCACGCTAGTTGCAAATCAACATATACGGACGCCACCCTCTTCGGTGATCCGCTCAGTTCAAGTGGACCAGGGGTTTGATGTGGCAGATAACGCGATCGTCGATCATTTGGCTGCTGGCGATCTGGTGGTCACGGCTGATATCCCTTTGGCTGCAGAAGTCGTTGCCAAAGGAGCAGTTGCGCTAAACCCTCGTGGGACCACATATACGCAAGAAAACGTCCGGGATCACCTGCAACGTAGGGATATGATGGATGAACTACGTACTTTGGGTACCCTCAGCGGAGGTCCGAAAACTTTGGGTAAGCAGGATGTGCAACGATTTGCGAACGCACTGGATCGCTATTTAACAAAATCAGGCCTATAGAACTATTGATGGGCACCATGGGCACCGTGGGCATGCCGATGCGTTAGCTCCTCTCTAGTTGCTTCCCGCACGTTCGTGATAGTGATATCGAAATTCAGTGTTTTACCTGCATGGGGATGATTCAGGTCGACGTCCACCATTTTCGAACCTACTTTCAGTATGGTGACGGGTCGTGTCCCTTGATTGGTTTGCAATTGTGCTACCTGTCCCGTCTTAAGCTGTTTCGGCTTACTGAAATGTTTTTTGGATACCCGTTGCGTAAAGTCTTGTCGGTATGCACCGTAGCCCTCTTCTGGGACGACTGTGACGACAAATTTTTCGCCGGAGGTTTTCCCCTCTAATGCTTTCTCCACACCCCGAATAACGTTTCCATGGCCATGCAATATGGCTGTTGAGTTGGTCGGTATGGACTCGATAGATTGTCCCTCATCATCGACAAGCGAGAATGTGAATTCGACGACGGTGTCTTTCTTTACCTCCATCGTTTGAACCTTAGAAATTCAAAATACTTTCTTGAAACCTATTTATAGCTGTAACACCTTCAAAAGAAAAAGGAAATTTCAGGGGGGGTTTATCGGAGTTGATTTTGGCTACCGCCAGACCAGGTCCTGACTCGTTGTGTATATAGTCGATTAACGAAGGCATTTCACTTCGTTCTGAAAATTGTGTTGTGGTCTTAAATCCGCAGGCCTTCGCTACCTGGCTCAAATCAGTATTGCCCGCGGTGGCCGTTGGCTGACCTCCGGTTTCCAGATATGCTCCGTTGTCTAGTACTAGAATCATAAGATTTTCTGTTGCTTGATTGCCGATAGTGGCTAGGGTACCTAATCCCATTAAAAGCTCGCCATCTCCTGTAATTAAAACAATACGTTTTTCGGGTTGAACCAAAGCTAATCCGAGCGCAAATGGTCCTGCCTGGCCCATGGCGCCGATGAATTGAAAATCGTTTTTGTGATTTCCTGCAGCAGCAACATCCCATGTCGGGGAACCAAGACCAGAGACAGCAAATAAGTTTGCTGGTCGATTTTCCAGCACCTGTTTAACGACTTCGCGGCGATTAAGCATTACTGTTCTTCCTCAAAGTGTTTGGATCCAATTAACTTTTGGGATAATAAAACGGCGCAAGAGCGTCGTGTGTTGTAGGCGAGACTGGCGGCAGCATCCACCGATTTATCAACTTCGCCAGGGTCGTTGGCACGGAAAATATGCGTATCCATAGTTTCGAGAATAGTAGGGGTTGCTTTACCCATCGGAACTTGCCAAGGGATGAACTCACCCCATTCACCACGCATGGTAACGATGGTCAAGAACGGAATCCGGCAAATTATTGGAAGCGCTAACGCATTCACACAATTTCCGACCCCGCTGGATTGCATGAGAAGGACTCCCTTTGTGCCTCCCGACCATGCACCACACAACAGACCGACACCTTCTTCTTCAGTGGTCAGGGTGACAACCTGCATTTGTGTGTCCGCTTGGCAAAGTCGAATCAATTCGCTATGTCCGGCATCGGGTACATTCGCGATGATACGAATATTGTGGTTCGAGAATGCCTCGTAAATTTTGTCAGGCCAATTGGCGGATTTTGAATCCATTATGGTTCCTTGTCCTATTCAGCATCCATGCTACGGGGTAGTCGTACTTAGGTGTAGTATCTATTGGACAGACTCGAGGATTTTTATGAGTGAACCAGCTGAAGAACGGGTGAAGCCACTAACGATAACGCCTACTGGAGCAACGCTTGGGGCGCTAGTGACGAATGTACGTTTGGATAACCTTGATGATGAGACTTGGTATGCCATTGAAGCAGCCTTTCACAAATACGCTGTTCTGGTTTTTCCGTCGCAATTCTTGGATGGGGCTGCGCAACAGGGTTTTGCAAAGCGTTTCGGTGACCTGATTATTGATGCGGTACGCTTCAGTAGCGAAAAGGATGATGGAACTCTTCGAGGCGAAAGCGATCCGGTCATGAAATTGTATAGAGGAAACGAAGACTGGCATACGGATAGCTCATTCCAAGAAATTTCTGCCAAAGTATCGATACTTTCTTCCGTCAAAGTACCGAAAAGTGGAGGACAGACTCAGTGGGCAGATATGCGCGCCGCATTCGACATGCTTGAGCCGAATACTCGACTGAAAATATCGAGGCTGAACGCGCGTCATTCGCTGTACCACTCACAAAAAAAGGTCGGGGGGGCTCAATCCACAACCACAGCTGGCTTGCGGGAGTTGCATGGGAAAACAGACACTGGGGCGTATCAGCCACCTGATGAAAACCGGGTACCGTTGAGACCTCTGGTGAAAGTGCATCCAGTAACAGGACGCCCATCTCTTTTTATCGGGCGTCACGCGCATGGAATTGAGGGCATGAGTAATGCAGAGTCAGAACGATTGCTGGAAGAGTTAACTCAATTTTCGTGTCAAAGTCCGAGAATTTATTCACACGATTGGAAGGTTGGGGATATTGTGATTTGGGATAATCGATGTGTACTGCATCGTGTCAGGTCTTGGTCGTTAGATAGTCCGCGTGTCATGCTGCATACCAGAGTAGGAGGGAATCCTTATACAGAGGGGGCTATTTCCATGCGAACAATCGATTAAACTGGGAGTCGTACGCGTTATAAGCTGCGGTTTACGTATTTAGAAAGAAAGAGAGAAGCAAGTGAAATTAGAAGATGTAAAGAGTGTGGGAGTTTTGGGGGCAGGTGTTATGGGCGGCGGTATAGCCCAATGTATTATTCAGGCTGGAATAAAAACGATTATTCGCGATTTGTCAGAAGAGATTTGTGAAAATTCTAGAGAAGTAATTCTGAATAGTCGTTTTGGGTTTAACAAGTCGGTAGAGATGGGCAAGATGAGCCAGGATCAAGTCGATGCAGCGATGTCATGTTTAAGTTTTACGACTGATGTTCAAGATTTAGCTGAATGTGATGTCATCATCGAAGCAATTGGCGGTGGGCTTGATGGAGCTATAGAGAACAAACCTCTGAAAATTAAGGTTTGGGGTGAAATGGACGCCGTAGTTAAGAGTGAAGCGGTGTTTGCCAGCAACACATCCATGTTTACGATCGCTGATTTAGCGGACGCGACACAACGAAAAGACCAATTTATTGGCATGCACCTTTTTAGTCCTGCGAATATTATGAAATTGGTTGAAGTGACTCGTACAGACGATACGAGAGATGATGTTGTTGAACTGATCGTAGCACTAAGCACTGCTATGCGAAAAATACCGATCGTTCTCAAGGATGTACCAGGCGATACGGGTTTTGTTGGTAATCGGATCATGGGTGCTGTTCGTAGAGAAGCAATGAAAATTGTCGAAGAGGGGGTTGCCACAAGAGATGATGTTAATACAGCTATGACCCAAGGGTTTCGATGGCCCGCAGGCCCTTTCCCAGACGGACCTAATGCCCGAAGTGGTTGGAAATAAATCATCTGGTTGGAAGAGGTTCAGTTCCTGGAGAAACTACTACCTTAGCAAGTTGTTGTGCTCCCCAAGATTGGGCCCACGAGTGAACGGAAGTACATCCCAGTCTAGAAAATGATAAGGAGCTCGGACCGTGCCAATCTGTCCAAAAGGGGGCACGTGAATCGAGCCTAAGACTGCGTTTTGATCGACCAATGGATCGGCAAGGACTTCTGTCATCGTGGGAATCTCCATGGCGGGAATATTCCTTTCGCGATAGTATTCTAACCAGTAGCTACTACTTTTTTTTGCGATTGTTTCCGCATTTTCATTGAACGGAATGTCGTTTCCTGTGGTACCAAGACGGATCCAGTTGCCGTCAGCGCATTGGTAATAGTCGTCAGAGGGCTTTATTGACCCAGAGGGCAATCCCATTTTTTGGCGTAGGAGGTCTTCTCCGATAGTGTAGGTGCCGATGCCCAGTAAGGAAGTCTCTATGATGCTCCCTAGTTCGGTGTTCCTTTGCTTGTGTACTGCTGCTAACAACCCCGTTAAGAGAACCAATGTGGCTATGTGATCTCCTTGCCCGCTGCGCGAACGTGGTGGAACTCCAACTTGGGCTGTCAAATTTCCCAAAATACCGGATCGAGCAAAAAAGGCAGTCAGATCGAATCCTCCATCCTTTGCGGCCGGGCCGTTTGAACCATGCGCGGTCAATGAAACGTAGATCAATTTGGGATCATTAGCGGTGAGCTTATCAGCATTGAGTCCATATTTAACTTGTCGATATGGCAACATGTTAGTTATAAAGATATCGCAACTTTTAATGAGAGTGTGTAATTTTTCGAGACTTGGAGGATCGGATAAGTCAACTTCAAGGCTACTTTTTCCGCGATTATCCATATGGTATGAACGATTGAGTCCGGGTGGATCGCCCTCAACCAGGTGAGGTAAGGCGCCTCTCCTGGGATCTCCTCCAGGGGGTTCAACCTTTATGACTTCAGCTCCTAAATCTACCAAGAGTGACCCGAGTGCCGGTGCGGCTACATAGTGAGAAGTATCCAGCACGCGTACTCCGGAGAGAGGCAGCATCTGATTTTTTTGCGGAACTGGAATCTGTTTTTGATCCCAGGTCGAAATATCAAATGAAGGTAATGTCAAGTCGAATTCTTTTCTGGGGACATCCCGAACCACAATAGGAGTGGCCAGGAAATGACGAGGACTAATTATTTCACACGCGTCGAACTGAGGGTCGAGTAGAACATCCTGCAGTATAGCAATCGGGTTCCAATTAATTCCGATATGCCCCAGTCGTTTGCTCCACTCTGGCCGAGTGTGTTGGGAAAATTCGACATCGAGTAATTTTACGATTTCAGTCGTATTGATTCGTCGCAATTTTTCCGTGGCAAATAACGGATTACTCATCCACGTTGGATCGTCGATGATGGTACGAAATTTGTCCCAGGCGTCTGTAGCACTGGCGACACCAAGTAACAGCCACTGCCCGTCTGCACAGCGGTACGAATTACCCAGTGCATTAAGCGGCTTTCTACGATCGTATTGGGGTGGTTGCTTCTCACTGCCTTGTACGACTGTGACGTCGTTAGAAATAGAGTACATACCACTGGCTAGTAAGGTGGTTTCAACTGCTCCTGCAAACCCAGTACGTTCTCTGTGTAGAAGCTCAGCAATTACTGCAGAGGTCAAGGCAAAAGCCCCAGACCGCGAGGCTTGTCCGCTTCCAAAGCGGAGTGGCTTCCCGCTCGACATCAGCCCTGTAGTTCCGCTTTTTACGTAGAAGGCGGCGTCATCGGAAATCTGTAAACCTTCATGATCATATCCGAGAGCAGATATGTGGGCATGAATGAGCTGTGACCAACGTTTTGAGGATTGCCTATCTATTCCTAGTCGCTCTAATTGCTTCTTTGTAAAGTCGGTTATCAACACGTCAGTACGGCTCAGTGCTTTAGTTACTGATTGCATATCTTCCGTACGCAGTAGCTGCTTACCACGTTGGTCTAAACGTATTTCGAGATCTGAAAAGGTGGTTGCCGGATGAACAACTTTAACCACACTGGCGCCCAGGTCTGAAAGAATGGCTCCTGCGGTGGTTGCTGCTTGACCTTCAGCGAGTTCCATAATTTGGACTTGCTGTAATAGCGTATGACTAATAGTGTATTCCCTAGTCACGTAAATCTTTGATTGAAGATATCTTCTCAGGAAAACGGGAGTTATGCATGGGAATTGAAGTCCGTCCCTTGAATCCAACTATAGGTGCGGAGGTATGGGGGTCGAATGTACTTGCTCTCACCGACGAAGTACTAGCGGATATTCACGAGGCATGGTCGCAACACAGTGTGATTTTTCTCCGAGATCAGCCGCGGCTGGCCCCGGAACAACAGATTAGCTTCGCCCGACACTTTGGACCAATCCATATCCATCCAGCCTCGCGTAGTCGGGAAACGGAGTATCCGGGGCTCATGAAAATGCGAACGACGAAAGAAACCAAGGTGGCCTCGGGTAATCGATGGCACTCCGATGTCTCCTGTGATCATGAGCCACCTTCAGCCACTACGTTGCAGCTTCATACAGTTCCCAATGCAGGTGGTGATACTTTATTTGCAAGTATGTATGCAGCCTATGAAGCATTGTCGGAACCGATGAAGGTCTTGTTACAGGGCCTCACAGCTAGACACTCTGGTGAGGAGTCGTATCGACGACTCTTTCAGTTTGAAAATCCTGCGAACGCGACCTGGCCGGAAGCGGATCACCCTATAGTCCGTGAGCACCCCGTAACCCATAAACCTGCGCTTTACGTTAATCGTGAATTTACACACAGCATTAACGGTTTACCCCGATTTGAGGCAAAGGCAATATTTGAGTTCCTGCTCGACCACGTGGAGCAGGTCTCGTTTCAGTGTCGATTTTCTTGGACACCGAATGCTATCGCTATTTGGGATAATCGGTGTGTTCAACACCATGCGATCTGGGACTATTGGCCGGAGGAACGAAGTGGACACCGTGTTACTGCACAGGGGGAAAAACCGGTTATGTGGACGGGTGGAACGCCCTCAGCGTCTACGAATTTGCGTCTAAGTGCCTAGTTTCTCTTTCGAATTTCGCTAGCTATGACGATGCCAGATATTCTTCTCAGTGATTTGGAGCCTTTCGCGATAGGAGGTACGCGTAAATGTTTCGTGCATCCTGAAGACGCAAATCGGTGTATTAAAGTTCTGCGTCCGGATCGAACGCCAGAAGCTCGTCGCGCTATTGCGGCGGGCTGGCGACGATACAAGCGTTTACGGGATTTTGATGATCAATGGAAAGAGCGCAAGGTTTATGAATACTTGCTGAGGGTTGGAACGCAGAGTTGGAGACATGTACCGGAATATTTTGGATGTGTTCAAACCGATCAGGGACTTGGGATAGTGACTGCG
>MDTE01176966.1_pt1 | contig 19856 bp, 17 predicted proteins | sample 811231 | NCBI WGS metagenome assembly MDTE01 (sample SAMN05326651, study PRJNA326480) | marine metagenome | isolation source: seawater | place: Indian Ocean: Red Sea | collected 2010 | reverse complement strand
CCGCAAGACCTTTCTAAGCAGGTGCCACCGCCGGTTCGACGTTGATCTCCATGCCGTCACTTTTATCCTAAAGAAAAGCAGTTTTGGGACCATAGTCAGCTTCCTCTTGTTGGCGTTCTGAAAGGGGATTCTCTAGCCCTTCAATATTCGGGAACGATTTGATCGAGTTCAGCGACATGAAGGTTGCATGAAATGAAGAGATTGGTAATGACAGGCAAATGGGTTCCCGTAGGATGAGAAGAATGAAGAAACCCCTGGTCAGCCTTCCCCTCCGTCGGTGCCGACGGAATGATTGGTTGGGTGCGTTCCCTCCGGCGATTCGATGGTTGATTCGATGGTTGTTGTGGGGCCGTGGTCGTCTCGTGGCGGCGGCCCTCGCCATGGGATGTTGTTGTCAAGCCGATGGTCTTCCCCCGGAGAAAGTGTTCGATTTGGTGATCCGGCAGGGGAGAATCGTCGATGGCACGGGAAACCCCTGGTTCACCGGGGACATTGCGCTTCGGGGAGACCGGATCGCCGCCATTTCACGCCGCCTCCCGTCCGAGGTGGGGGACGCAGAGGTGGTCAATGCCGAAGGCTTGGTGGTGGCCCCGGGTTTTGTCGATATTCATTCCCACTCGGACTGGATCCTGTTCGAGGACGGTCGCGGATTGGGCAAGGTGTTCCAGGGCGTCACCACCGAAATCCTCGGCGAAGGGGGATCAGCGGGGCCATTCAAGGGAAAGCTCGTGCCTCGGCCGGTCAGCGTGCAGGGGCGAGTGGAGCGCGTTGATTCGATGGGTCGTTATTTTGATCTCATCGATGAGGCGGAGGTGGGAGTCAACGTGGCCTCCTATGTGGGTTTAGGAAATGTTTGGCAATCGGTGATGGGGCATTCCTTTGATTCTCCGACCGAAGGGCAATTGGCGGCGATGAAGTCGTTGCTCGGGGAGGCGATGGATCAGGGGGCGCTGGGGCTTTCCTGTCAGCTCATGATGCCGCCCGGCTTGTTGGTAGCGACCGATCAACTGGTCGAACTGTGCGCGGTGGTGCGAGCAGGTGGAGGCATTTTCTCCACCCACATTCGGAACGAAGGGCAGGGGGTCTTTGAAGCGGTTCGTCAGGCGATTGAGGTTGGAGAGCGGGCGCGCTTACCGGTCGACATCATTCACCTAAAAATTGCTGATCAAGCCTTTTGGGGGCGAATGAGTGAAGTCATTGAATTGATCGAGCAGGCACGTCGCCGAGGGGTAAACGTGCAGGCCAATGTCTATCCCTATACGCGGGGCAACAACAATCTCTCGAGTATCATCCCGCCTTGGGCTCACGAGGGCGGGAGAACGGCCATGTTGGCGCGATTGCGTGATCCCGAATTACGAGACCGTCTGAAGCAGGATATCCGGAAGGGGATCGAAGGATGGTATAATCATTTTACCGCGGTCGGTGGAGACTGGCGGCGGATGCTCATCAGTGCCAACAATCGATACCAGGGGATGACCATGGATCAGGTCATTGGGGCGCGACGACGCACGGAGATGGACGATTCTCTCGATCTTCTCTTTGAACTGTTGCTCGAATTTGATGGGTCGGTTGGAACGGTGTATGCCCACCACACGGAGTCGGACATGAATCTTGCCATGAAGCAGCCCTGGTGTTCGATTGGCTCGGATGGGGCAGCCTATGCGGTTTCGGGGATCCTGAGGAGGGGGAACCCGCATCCACGGAACTTCGGGACCTTCCCGAGGGTTCTAGGGCATTATGTTCGTGAGCGGGGGCTCCTGACCCTGGAAGACGCAGTTCGGAAGATGACGTCGCTGAATGCCATTAAGGTGGGGCTTTCTCGGCGAGGGCTGATTAAGGAAGGATGGTATGCCGATCTGGTTGTTTTTGATGAGGACGAGGTCATGGATCGCGCCACCTACACCGACCCCTTTCAATATGGGGTCGGGATGGTCCACGTCCTGGTGAACGGACAATTCGTCATCCGTGATCGCGTGCCCACCGAGAAAAAACCGGGGCGCGCGTTGCGGCGTTAGTCACCCCAAACCATACCGGCCTGATCGGCAATCCGTTGGTAGGCGGCTCGGGCGCGCCGGTAGGTTGCCAAGACCTCGTCTCTGTCCGATGGGGATTGAAACCGTTCCGGCTGCTGAGCAAGCGTCGTGAGTTGGTCGATCCAGCGGACGAGATACGAGGCATCTGTCTTGGACGCAGTAGGCTTGCGATCGACGCTGATGTAGACCGGGCTGGTGTGCGCCTGTCGAAGCTGACCGGGGGGGGATTCGTAAATGGCCCGTGCGGCATACCACCCGCTTCGGGTCGGGACATGGTGAAAGGTGAACTCCGATTTCAACACGGGATTTGCGGAAAGTGATTTGAGACTCAGTTGGCGAATGACCTTGCCATGATGCACGATCTCGATCGAATGGATGGGTTCGATGGATTGCAGTTCCACGCTGATGGGAATGGATTCCTGAGCTCCCGATTGGTAGGGGAGCGTGTCACCAGGTCGATGGCCCGCGATCTCCAAGAAAAGCATGGGACCAGAAGTGGCGAATGATCGTCCTTTCCGAAGGGCTTGCCAGAATTTCTGAGCCGTGAACGGTCGATCGACACGGGCGTAGACCCGATTGTATCCGGCCGGTACGGGCATGACGCCAATCGCTGAGCCGCCTGAAACGCCAAGTCGAATGCCACAGTTGAGAAAGGCGTAGTAATGTGCATTGGTTCGGCGGAACAGTTCGTTCGGCGCTCGAAGAGAGCGTTCGGTCTCGCTGAGTGGTCCAATCATTCCCCATCCCCCGGGAATCGTCTGGGCTCGATGGTAGTGGTTGTGACAGACTTGGACGGTATCATAGACGCCCAGGATGGCCCCGACCGCAGTTTCTGCCCAAGAGGGTTTATCAGTGTCGATGACGACTTCCGGCGAAATCGCCCGGGCGAGGAGGCAGAGGTCCGTATCGGTGGGATAGCGGGTATCGAACCGGGAGACAGAGACAGGAAGGCGGAGATTGTAGAGAAAGGAGGCACCCACAGAACCCCCGGGAGGGGCACTGGAAAAGATCCGTTCGATCTCCAGATTATTTCGACTGACAAAGGCACCTTCCGCTGTCTGGTAGGAAGCGCCGGACTTCCACTGGGGCCAGGTGCGATTCCATTCGGATTCCGTTCCGCGGAGCCAGACGCTGAAGGCGGGGATCAAGTCAAGGTCATCCGCCGCCGCAAGTTGAGCCAGAATTCGAGGGTTGTTGTTGCCAAAATGAATATGAAGATCGGCACTGAGGTAGCCCCGTTCTCGCAGATTAATCCATCGCTTGAGCACGACGGTCTTTTCGGTTTTTTGGTCACCCACAATCGAGAGTCTTAGGTCCTGAGGAAGCCAGGCCTTCCCTTTTTCAAGATGGACGATGACGGCTCCTTCAGGAGCCTTGAGGGTGAATTCGCCGTCGCAGCTGAAACTTTTGTCGCGAGGATAGGGGGTGACGGTTTCAGGAAGGGATGGTGGGGGAAGCCGCTGGTTGTCTTGGTCCACCCAGGCACGGAAGGCTTGAGGCTGTCCCTTGTTGTCCACCACTCGAAGGGTCAACTCTCCGGTCGCGCCAATGGCATCGCAAAGAGAGTGCGCGAAGACCAAGACAAACGTCGTCCAATCAACCAACCGAACCATCCTGCGTCGAGAGGAGCACATGATAGTGATCTCAAGCGAACTCGAGTCGATCGTCAAGTCAATGTCGTCTGATGACGCCGAGTGATCCTTGGTATGAGGTTCGGTAAGCTGAAGCGGGCATCAGGATCCTGAGGGGCTGCGACAATGGGCTTAGCGGAGCCATCGGGAAATCCACTGACAAGCCGGGTGCGGTCCCCAACTCGAGATTCGGTGTTGAGGAGGTGGCTCGTCGGAAGGTTCGCAATCAACGCCTCAGTCGAATCGGAACCCGAAGGCCAGCGGTTGGGATTCACTTTGGTAATGAAGTGAAGGTTCGGGAATCCGGAATGGTTGTGAGCGGTGCCGGGGTTATTCGTCAGTGGCCTCGGGCTCACCCTCCGTGATTTCGGGAGCCGATTCAAGCCCCGGTCGCTGAGGTTGGTTGTTGGCGGGGTCCTCGCCACGATTTGGACCCCCTCGGCGGCCGCCTTCATGGCGACCTTCTCCCCTCATGCCTCCGCCTGGGCCCCTGCCGCCCCCTCGCATTCCTGGGCCCCGGCCTCCAGAACCTCGCCTTCCACGGTGCTCGAACACGCGGCCGAAGGTTGCCATTTGTGTTTCGGATAAAATGGCCTCGATTTCCTGACGCATTGATTGGGATTCGGATTCTAACTTGGGCCGCATCTCATCCATGAGCGTTCGCATGCGCGTCTGGCTTGCCTCGACGATCTCATGGACGAGAATCTTTTGATCTGGGGTCAGGTCGAGGCGGGCTTCCATCCGGCGCACCAGATCCTTCATCATCGGAGGTCGCGGGCGTCCCACGTGTTCAGATTTTTGATCGTGTTGGAGTCTGGTCTTCAGTCCAGTCGCAAAACTCCCTGTGACGACGCCGGCAGCATAGATCACCAGAGTGGCAAGGATGACTTTCCAGGCGTTCACCAAAGTTCCTCGACCGTCAATTCGTCGAATGGTTGAAGCATTGTCAATTCCAGATCGGCCGCCAGTGGATCGATGGTGGATGTGTTTTGACCTTGAACGAGGCTCCAAGTGCCCATTGCGACCATCAGCGTCAGGCAGGGGACCGAGGCACGCCATAAGCCACGGGCCCAGAAGGCCATCGGGTCTGTCTTCACCTGCCTCGGGAGGGTTGCCATGATTCGCTTCGCAAACGAATAAGGGACCCGGTCGTCCTCAGGCATTGATCGAGCCGCCTGGATCAGGTCGTTGTAGAGCCTTTTATCGTTCATAAACGTGTCCCACTAGACGGGCGAACCCGATGGAGGGTTACAAATACTGGGTTTGGTCGATTCTTTCGAGGAGTTTTCTCATCTCCTTTCGGGCTCTGAACGCCCGAACTTTAACAAGAGAGATCGACCATCCGGTCAGCGCGGCGATCTCTTTGACTGATTTTCCCTCGATTTCCTGCAGGGTAATGACCATTCGTGCCGGAGGGGTGAGTTGAGCCAGTACTCGGTGGATCAGCGCTTTGGCAGCATTGGCATCGTCGGCCGAAGGGGTGGGATCGCTCACGTAGCGCTCGAGGAAGGTCGATTCCTCATCGGTGATCTCCGAGAAATGTGATTCTCGGTTCTTTTGGTGGGATCGGAGGAAATCGTAGCAGGTTCTGACCGCCATGCGCATCAGCCAATGTTCGAACGGTGCCTCCGCGCGAAACGTGTGGAGTTTCTGGAAGGCCTTGATGAAGACTTCCTGTACGATATCCTCAATTTCGCTTTCCCGACGGGCGTATTTGCGTGCCGTGGCGAACACTCTCGCCTGATAATTCTCGATAAGGCTCTCGAAACACGGAATGTCCCCCTCCTTCACTCTCTGAATCAGGGCGGCCTCTTCGGGGTCGATTCGCGGTCCTGGGGACGAGTCGGTCATCCTGCGGCGTTCCTGCCTCCGATCGGATTGGTAGGGGGCTCAGGCATTCTCCCGATGATTCATATTTTCAAAGAGACGGATGAACCGATCGAGTGGGTTACAATGACTGCACTTGATTAGTCCAATCCTGCCGTTTTCTCCGGTGCCTCTGCGATGAGTCATAATGACCGTGGTCCGATCAAACAGTCATTGGAAGGTTTGAGCAATCTAATCTTGTGTGGCGTTCCTGGATCATATGCCGAGGGGCGTCGTCGGAGGGATGCCCTGGAAACGGGTGGAGAGGCTTTCTTCGTGTTATTTTTTGCGAAAGCGAGTTGAATGGACCGCGGAAGGGTCCGGGTGGGCATCGGGTTGGAGGAGCAGGTTGTAAGGAGAAGGAATCATTGGTGCCAGAATTTGAACAGTTGCTCGAGGCGACGATTCGCCATGTCGAGTCATTGAAGGCGGAGGGGGTCCTGACGCTACCGGTGGACCAGGCGGTCGTTGGCGAGCTGATGCGACCGCTGGTTCGCTCGGCTCCTCGGGGTTCACAGAGTCCGCCGAGACACGAAGGGGTCGGCCGGGCCTTCCCGAGTTCCCAGGCCGGTCCAGCGAGTTCCGAATTCGATGGCGAGCGATTGACTGGCGAAGCCAAGGCCCAGGCCATCGTTCACCTCCAGGAGCGGGCGATGGCGTGCGTGAAATGTTCCCACCTGGTCCGGAGCCGCCGAAACGTTGTCTTTGGCGTGGGCACCCATGATGCGGAGTTGATGTTTGTTGGGGAAGCGCCGGGGATGGATGAAGATGCCCAGGGCGAACCGTTTGTAGGGAAGGCGGGGCAACTCCTCACCCGGATCATTGAGACGATGGGCCTTTCCCGCGAGCAGGTCTATATAGGCAATGTCCTCAAGTGCCGGCCCGACACGCCGGGTCGTCGCTATGGGAACCGGAAACCCACGCCTCAGGAGATGGTCACTTGCCGACCGTTTCTGATGGAGCAGATTCGAATCATTCAGCCGCGGGTTTTGGTGGCGTTGGGTGCGACGGCCGTTGAGGGATTGATGGGGGTTTCCTCGGTTGCGATCACTCGATATCGGGGAGAATTTAGAGAGCTGAAAGGCATTCCCGTGATGCCGACCTACCATCCATCCTATGTGCTGCGAAATCAATCGCTTCCCATCAAACGACAGATTTGGGAGGACATGCTCAAGGTGATGGCGCGTCTGGGGATGCCGATTTCAGAAAAGCAGCAAGGCTACTTCACCTAACCCAAGCGGTGAGCGCGTCCCCGGTCGAAGGGCTTGCCAAAAATGACGAAATGGGATGCTTGGGTTGCAATTGAGTCATTGACCGTTAAGTTCCGGTGTGTCTTTTCAAACGTTGGAAAGGATAATTTGCTCATGGTTTCTCAAACTCAGACGTTTCCGCCTTTTAATTTGGTCCGCCTCCTTCGAACCGTTTTCGGTCCGAAAGAAGGTGAACGAGTCGCGATCCTGATTGACCTGGAAGATCCCCGAGGGGTCAGGGATTGCGGTTTTCTATCGGACCCCTCGCTGACGATCCAACGCCATGCCCATGACGTGTTTTTTAAGGGGTTGAAAAACGGGGCGCTCGAGGAATTGGGGTGGAAAGGAGGGGATCTTTTCGCTTATCAGGTCACGGGGGGAAGCAATCTCGATTTGCCAGAGGCCGCCTACGACGTTTCCGGGAACGAAATCCAAATGCAGACCGACCTCTATCCCTGCTATGACATCATTCTCTGCATTTCGACCTTTTCGGCTACGGCGCCACTCACGGCCTTTGCGAAGCGATTCGGGTTTAGGGGGGCGACCTTGCATGGGTTGAACGAGGTGATCCTGTCCTCGGGACTGGCGGTTGATTATGACGAGGTGAGTCGGCAAGCTGAGAATCTTCGATTGGCTCTCACTCAAGCCGACGCGTTCGAGGTGGACTTTTCCGTGGGAGAGGGGTCGTATACGTTGCGGATCGAGTGCGGGCGTCAGGAAGCGCAGAAGAGTCATGGACTCTGTCGGGGTCCGGAACCCGATGTCGCCAACTTACCGGCGGGCGAGGTGTATTTTGTGCCGACTGGGGCTGAGGGTGAGTTTCCAATGAAGTATTCGGATGGAACGCTGGGTTTGATGAGCGTCGTGGGGGGGAGAATCACGGGCGCCTCGCTGATTAGTGGGGACGAGGCGACGATTGTCGCCCACAACGAAAAGATCAGTTCGGACCCTGTCACAGGTGAGTTGGGCGAATTGGGTTTCGGCACGCAAATGCTTCCCGTCTCTGGGCGAGATATCCAGGACGAAAAAATATTGGGAACGATGCACGTGGCGACCGGCCGAAGCGATCATCTAGGGGGAGACTTGACCCCGGATCGTTTTGCGGAAGCCAAAAATGCAACCCACGACGACATCCTGTTTTCTCCGACGAAAACGCCCGAAATTGAGGTGGTTCAGGTCCGCATGACCCGAGACGGTGGGGTCACGTCAGTCTTGGAACGATTCGAACCGACCGCCTACCTCACCGGGGTTCTGGAGTCCTAAGACTGAGTTCGAGCCTTCAGAAGGCTTCCTCAGGGGTCGGTATGAGCGCCTATTACGAGTCGGACCGAGCAGTCAGCGAGTATCTCCTGTTTCATTACGGGAAACCGGATGAGGTCTTGCCCTTCGCACAAGGGCCCGTCGGGGGCTTGGATTATCCCAGCCGCTGCGTGACCGAGTTTGCCGATGACATCGGCCTTTCGTCTGAAATGCGGGCATTGGACTTGGGGTGTGCCGTTGGCCGTTCTTCTTTCGAACTGGCGCGGTGGTGTGGAGAGGTGGTGGGAATTGATTACTCCGATCGATTTGTCCAGTGCGCCAAACGACTTCGTGACGAGGGATGGCTCCGATATCGCTACCGTGACCACGGGGAGATCATGGAGGAAGGGGAAGCAGGGATCGATCCTGCAATCGATCGAAACCGAGTCGTCTTCGAGCAAGGGGATGCGATGTTCCTTCGGGAGGGCTTGGGCACCTTTGATGTCGTATTGATGGCAAACTTGATTGACCGATTGGTGGATCCCCGGAAGTGCCTCGGGGCCCTGCCCGATTTGATCCGACCAGGGGGGTTTGTGATCTTGACCTCTCCCTATACGTGGCTGACGGAACATACACCGGAGGACCTTTGGCTGGGGGGGCGTGTTTTCGATGACGGAGCGTACACGACTTCTCGGGCGCTGGATGATGTGATGGGGCAGGCCTTTGAGAAACGGAAACGGATTGAGATGCCGTTCCTCATCCGTGAGCATCGAAGAAAATACCAGTGGAGTGTCGCCGAAGGGACGCTGTGGCAGCTTCGACGGGTAACGGAATCCTGATGCAGGGGAGGTCGTCATTTCCTGGGGGCGACGGAATTCTCGAATGGTGACTTGTCACCCTGGAGGCGGGAAATCTAAGATTGGTAAGAATAGAACTTCAGGTCATGAAAAAGCACATCAGGATATCAACCGCCCTCGGGGCGCTCCTCCTTCTCTTCTTTGCGAATCAAAAGGCTGTCATGAATGCAGCCGAGGAACCCAGCGTCGGGTTGAGAGGGTTTGCGGAGGGCTTCACCTCGCCCATCGCGTTGGTCCCATTCCCTGACGGGGAGGGGAGTCTTCTCGTTGCCGATCAGGTGGGGATTGTTTCGGTTGTTTCCAAATCGGGCGTGGTGAAGGGGCAGCCTTTCCTTGCCTTGATCGACCGGATGGCCAAGCTAAACCAAGGGTTTGATGAGCGTGGACTCCTGGGATTGGCGCTTCATCCTTCGTTTCAAGACAACGGAAAGGTTTATGTCTACTACAGTGCCCCTCTGCGAGCTTCAGCGCCCGATGACTGGGATCATAGTTCCCGAATCTCCGAATTCTCCGTCCTCAAGGATGATCCTCAGCGAGTGAATATGGGATCGGAACGAGTCCTTTTGGAATTCGATCAGCCATACTTCAACCATGATGGAGGCTGTATTGCTTTCGGGCCCGACGGCTACTTGTACATTGCCAGTGGAGATGGCGGAAACGCCAACGGGGTGGGTCGGGGCCATTCAGAGATGGGCAACAGCCAGGATCTTTCGAATTTGTTGGGTAAGATCCTGAGAATCGATGTGAATCAGGGGGCTCCTTACACGATTCCGGCCGATAATCCGTTTTCCGGCGAGAACGTCAGGAGCGAGATCTTCGCGCATGGATTGCGGAATCCGTGGCGATTTACGTTTGATCGGGGAGGCGATCATTCGCTGATCGCGGCCGATATCGGTCAGACCTTGTATGAGGAAGTCAACGTGATTGTGAAGGGGGGAAACTATGGTTGGAATGTCCGCGAGGGACATCACTGTTTTGATCCCAAGAACCCCAAGGTTTCGCCTGATCAATGTGCTGAAGAGGACCGCTCCGGGCGGGCCTTCATCGGACCCGTGTTGGAGTATAAGAACGCTAATGGGTTTCGGAATGACCCCGAGGCGAAGGGGATCAGCATCACCGGGGGCTATGTGTATCGGGGGCAGGCGATTCCCGCCCTCAGGGGGCATTACGTCTTTGCCGATTGGACCGTGAATTGGGCGCTTCCGATGGGAGCGGTCTATTATGCTGAGATGGCGGAGGAAGGGGAATCCTGGACCATGCACGGTTTGTCGCTCAAAGGGGCCCAAGGGGGAAAAATCCAGGGGTATGTCACGGCCTTCGGGGAAGATTCTGAGGGTGAGTTGTATTTGCTGACTAACGGGCTCAACGGGTTGAGTCAACGGAAAGGCAAGGTCTTCAAACTCGTGCCCATGTAGTCTGAGGATTCTGGAAAGTGGTTGCGGGGAGGGCAGGGCCCTTTTCGTGAGGGATTGGCTTCTCGCCTCAGGTGGGCTTTGCTGACCTTCGCAGGGTGTAGATGCAGCTTGTCTCGGCTACGGAAATGGCCTACGCTCCATGAGAATCCCTGGTTTGGAAGGCAATCATGAATCCGCTGGTGTATTGTGTTAGGTTGGGGCAACGGGCTTTTACATTGATCGAGTTGTTGGTGGTGATTGCGATCATCGCCATCTTGGCCGGGATGCTGCTCCCTGCTTTGGGTCGGGCAAAGGAGACCGCCAAGCGAACTCGTTGTTTGAATAACACTCGGCAACTCGGTTTGGCCCATGTGATGTATGGGGACGACCAAAACGGGCTTTACCCCCCGCGATCGGGTAACAATCGGTGGCCGACCAAACTGCAGCCCTACTATCAAGACATCGCCCTGCTTCGTTGTTCGAGCGACAAGCGAAAAAAGAACAACAACTCGAACCAAGGGAATTCCCCGGTCGCCAATGTTCAGGTCGAACCCGACCAAGCCTTCCGAAGTTATATTATCAATGGCTGGAATGATTACTTCGAGATGATGATGGGGAAGCGATTTAGCATGAACGCGATCTCTGGGGAGTCGATGCGGGAAAGCGGGATCACTAACCCCTCGCAGACGATTGTGATGGGTGAGAAGAAATCGGATTCCAATCATTTCTACATGGACTTCCTTGAGGGGGCTGGAAATGACGTGGATCAGATCGAGCGTTCCCGGCACTCCGCGACCGAGCGGAACTCCAAGGCGGGAGGGTCGGTGTATACGTTTGCTGATGGGAGTTCACGCTACATCAAGTATCGAGGGGTTCTCTATCCCTTGAACCTCTGGTCGGTGACCGATTTATACCGAACCAATCGTGCCATGAGTAACTAGGCTGCGGTGAGAACGGGGGATGCGGAGGACTATGATTGAGAGATCTCTCCTTTGGGTTGAGTCCTTCATTTGAAGACTTCCCCTGGTCGGTGGAAAGGATTGCGCTCGGGGCTGCAGCGGCCTAGCGTGACGCGGTGGGCCGAATTTATCTTGATCATCATGTCGCGCCTCCTCCGCATCCGAAGGTCGTAGAGCGGATTGCGGCCTCCTTGGGTGATCTGTTCCCGGCGTCTTCTGGACTTCACGCCGAATCCAAAACGGTCCGCGAAGCCATTGAATGGGCCCGTCAACGCATCCTCCAATTGATCACAAATGGGGCAACCGGGGGCGAACTGATCTTCACGGGGAGCGGAGCGGAAGCGCTGTGCCTCGGCCTCCTCGGGTATTGTCGAGCAAACGGTCGTTTTGGGAGACACGTCATCATTTCCGAGATTGAACACCCGGCCTTGCTCCAATCCGCCAAACAGCTAGAACGAGAAGGATTCGTAGTCGATCGAATTGGGGTCGATCACGAGGGGCGGTTGAACGAGCATGAGGTTTTTGAGTTGATGCGTGAGGAGACGATCTTGATTGGATTACAAATGGCCAACCCCGAGTTGGGTGGAGTGCATTCATTGGGGCTCATTGGTCAAGAGGCCCGTCAGCGAGGCATCACATTCTTGGTGGATGGAACCCTTGCGGAAGGCTGTTCGCTGCTGGATGTTCAGGCGTTGAAAGCCGATTTGTTGGTCCTCTCGCCACGACGGTTTGGTGGATTTTCGGGGGTTGGCGTTCTTTATCGCTCCCATCGAACGGTTCTCGAACCATTGTACTGGGGAGGTGATCAAGAAAACGGGTTGAGGCCGGGTCGAGAGAATCTGGTGGGTATTCTGGCTGCTGGACATGCGGCGGAAATCCTCGTCAGCGAACAAGTCTCGAGAATCCAACGCTCCTCGAGCGCCCGGGATAGGCTCTTGAATCTAATGAAGGAGCGCATCACTCCGATTCAGCTCAATGGGCCCGAGCTAGGGAGCAAGCGTCTTTGCCATCACTTGAGTGTGATGATTCCCGGTGTCGAGGCCGAAGGGCTCGTACTCTTCGCCGATTTACGGGGCCTTGCGATTTCGACGGGCGGGGGATGTCTTAGCCGTGGCCCTGAGTCCGACTATGTGATGCGGGCAGCTGGGTTCAGTCACGAGGAAGCACTACACACCATTAGCCTGGGCGTGGCACCCCATACGACCCGGGAGGAAATCATCGCTGCGGTTGAGATTCTCGTTTCAGGGGTTGAGCGAATCCGATCGATGACTCCGGGTTAGCGGGGTGATGGGATCAAGCGTTTGCTTCTTCCGTGGGCGCTCGGGAAATCGTTTGTTGAAGACGCTTCCAGTCAGGGAACTCGAGGGATAAAAGAATCCAACCCACAGTCGCGTAAGCCACTTCCCGGAGACGACGGAGAAGAGCATAAGCGGTTCCGAAGACGATTGGGAGACCAAAGAGGTGGCAAAGCCCAACCACGCCTGTCTCCTGAATCCCGAGCGAGCCGGGAACGAACATTCCCAGGATCTTGGCGACTCCAACGAAGGACTCAATGGCGAGTGCCTGGCTCCAACTGATTGGGGAGTCGATTAAATGAGAGACAAGCCAAATCTCTAAGGTGTCGGCCATCCAACCGAGCAAGTAGAACAAGACACAGAGGGAGAGCCGGCGAGGGGAATGCCGGTAGAAGCCTAGGATCTGTCGATCAATGCGATTGAGGGTTTCATGGTGACGAGTCAGAAAGGCCTGAGCGAGATGAAGTCGACGGGCAACAGCGGCAAAGCAACGATAAAACCCCTGTCGCTGGATGAGGAACAGGCCCCCGAGTGCGAGCACTGCGAGGCCGGTAACTCCGATCATTCCTAACCTCATGGGTGACTCCGGAGGAAGCAGTACCGAAGCGGTCGATGCACCAAGCGCGAGGAAGATCACCTGGGCAATCGTCTGGCAGGTTTTGGAGGTGACGGCGCTGGTGGCGCTGGTGGCTGCCAAGACTCCCTTTTGCTGAAGGAGGACGATCTTCAGGGCCTCGCCTCCAAGATAAGCGGTGGGCAGAATGTAGTTTGTCGCTTCACCTGCCCATCGACTGCGGGCGAACTGCCAGAAGCCAAGCCGGCTCTGAATCGTTGTCGGAAAGGTTGAACGCCATCCCAAGGAATCGAACAGGTAGACGAAGGCGTATGGGATCAAGGCGAGGGGAGCCCACAGGCCAAGGGCCACCACTGTGTTCCACACGCTTGCCGGCCCGGCACTGAGGACAAGCCCTACCATCAATCCCAGCCCCATCAGGCAGAGGACCACTCGGACTAGGTTGCGCATTGGGATGGGGTTGATGAGGCAGGGGGATGGGGTCTGAGGCCCAGAAACACGATGCAAATCCAGTAGACATGGATTCCGATCCCCACCAACCAGGCAAAGACGATCAGGCGATCAAGGCAGGCCAAGACCAAGACGATGACGCTAAAGTCGCGATTAGCGGTGCGTTGTATGAACTGATCGAGCCGAGCATTCTTATGGGTGCGTCGATGGGCCCAAAGAACCGAGGCAAAAGCAAGAACGGCCCCCAACACCGCACTCCCGGTGAGTAAGGAGATTGCCAAGGAACGATCTTCGCTCAGCAAACCGAGCCCAATGCCAACAAATACGGCGATATGAACGACTTGATCCCCAACCAGATCAAGCCACTTCCCCAACTGCGACTCCTTGAATTGGAGGCGGGCGAGGTCGCCGTCGGTGCAGTCAATGATGGCAGAGAGCTGAAAGAGGAGCGCTCCGAGAATGCCCAGTTCTAAACGGGACGTGGAAAGGAAGAACGCAGAAATGAGTCCGATTGCGATGGAAACGATCGATACCAGATTGGGGGATGTTCCCTTGTTCCATAGCCGTTGGGTCAGTTGTCGACTGAGCGGTCGGTTGAAGACGCGATCTACGATCCCGTCCCCCTGGCTCAAGGTCGAACTTAGGAGTTCCTTTTCCAACCGCGTCGCCGCCTCTTGTGAACGCATCTCTCGTGCCCGGGTAGTGTTTTGTGAGCGGGGACGTTTTGGGTGGGATGGTTGAATGTCAGTTGATTGGAACTCGCTGCGGTTTTCAATGGATTTGGCATCTAGCCAATGACCTTGGTCATCAAGGAGGTTCGATGCCCCTTGTCGAAGCGCGATCACATCGTGGGTTTCAAGGAAGACCGAACCATCCACGACGAGGCAACGCCCTTCGGAGACTGTCAAGGTGGGCGCCATCCGGATAGGAATTCCAATGGCTCTTGCCCGTTCAGGGATCTGGACAGACTCTTGAGCGACAATGGTAATCGAAGTACACCCACCACGATAAAGCGCGACCAGTTGACGGTCGAGGAGGCTTAAGCCGGCAATTCTGAGATGGGATTCAGTGGGCCGAAACCGGATAAAGGCAGCCGTCGAATTCCGGGAATGGTCGAGATGGGAAGAGGACGCTGCCGACATTGCCGTCGTGATAGGTTCGCTTCCGGGAGATGAACTTAGGGATGAGAGGGAAAACGCTCATCACAGCGCTCCGGTGGGGGGTTAATTGGTCTCTTCTTGGGACGCCACTTCAGGTGGCGCACCCTCGACGAGGGGGGATTCAACCGCCTCCCGCGCTCCCAGTGTTTCCTCCTGATCCTGAGTCTTGTTTTGACCGGTTTCGACCGACGGGTTTCCACTTCCCTGAGACACCTCGGAGTCCAAAGGAACTTCCTCAGGAATCTCGGTGTGATCACCAGAAAGGGAGGCCGACAAGCTGGGTGGAATTCGATCAATTTGGTTGATAGTATACTTCTTTCCTCCGTGCTGCTCAAGGGTGATTGCTTCACCCGTCTTATGCCCAAGGAGTTCTTGAGCCAGGGGAGAGAGGTAGCTGATGTAGCCTTTGTCTGGATCGGAATCCCAAGCCCCGAGAATGGTGAAGTCTTCCGAAAGATTCTGACTTTGATCGGTGACATTGACCACCGTTCCGATGGAAACGGCGTCTAGTGACGCCTCCGAGAAATCCGTGCCTCTCGCCATTGCCAGTTCGGACTCGAGTTCGGCCTTCCGGGTCATCAAGAGTTTCTGCATTTCCTTGGCCGCCTTATACTCGTGGTTTTCTCGCAAGTCACCGTAACTTCGGGCGATGGCGATTTCTTTGGAGTTAGCCGGAATTTTCTTCCGAACGAGCTGGTCGTACTCGTTGCGGCGTCGTTCGAGGCTTGTCCAGGAGACCACCAGTCCCTTCTCTTGGGTGTCGGTATCCCCGGAGATCAAACTCTGAACCCCGGGGTAGGCTTTCACGATCCGAGCGAGCAGGGAGCGCTTGTCCATATCATCGAAACACGAGGCCAGTTGAAGGGTGCGAGTGAGATCCTTGACGACTTCCAGGTCAGCGGTTTCGATCAGTTCCACCAGGAGGCTCTTATCACTCATGATGAAGTCATTCAGGCGACTTGATTTTTTCTCGTTAAACTGGTCCCGCTCCATCGCCGTTATCATCGCTCTGAAGACCTCGGGGCCGAGAATGTCAGCGAATGAATCCGATCGGGATTTGGCGAGCCAGAGCAACAGTTCGGTGCTGGCCTGGTGCTGATTGATGAGCCGAGCCAGGGTTTCCTTCAAGAGGTCGAGATGATCCGCATCGATCAGCAGGTTGGCGGATTCCCCGGCGAGTCGTGCTCCCACTAAATTCAGAATCTCACGGACCGAGTCCGTCCAGGTGTCTGGAAATGCCGACTGATAGGATTGTAAGGCCCGCTTGTGCCGCGCCGCGGGCAACTGCTCGATCATCTCAGCGACGTTTTCGTTTTGTTGCCAGATCACCTCCGATTTGACCTCACCCTCGGCTTCTGCGAAGCCACCCAGTTGCCGAAGGTCGTCGCGGGCGAAAATGCCCTCCAGGGTGAGCGCCGGTTGGTTCTTTTGGTGTTTTGCGATTTCCTCATTCAGGAGGGTCGCTGTTTCCTGAAAGGTCGTCGCCTTATTGGCAAGATCCTCATGGCTCCGGATCATTTCGTTGGCAACCGTGATACGGGCCTTAAGGCCGCGAGCCACTTTGAAATCACCCAGCAGTCTTTCTTCTAGCGAGACGGCTTCGGCGTTATATAGGATCGGCTCGCTCTTTTTGATGGGGACTCGAAAGTGACCGTCTTTTTTGAGCTCTTTGCGGACTCCGTCCCACCATTTGCGCCAATCGTCGGCGATGACGTCAGGAACGAGAACCTCCTGGATTTGGGTTGCTGTCGCCGCGCCGTCAAAGCTTTGCAAGACAAGCTTGACCAAGTCGATATGATTGAGGGCGGCCATCTGGCGGAGGCCTTGGAGGTCTTTGGTCTTCCGGACGAGAATGTGATCTGAGGCGATGGGTTTAAGGGTGTTCGCTCCAAAACCCAAATCCATCGAATGACCTTCCTTGTCATCAAAATCGATGAGGAATCGCGAGAAAACGGTATCGACGGTCGTGATTTTTCCAAATCCCCAGCTTTTGTGCGTGCAATATCCGCATTCAGTAAGCTTGACCAGGGAATCAATCTGTTTGGTCTGAATCTTCCCGGCTGCAGCTAATTTCTCGAACTCTTCTCTCATATCTGAACTACTCGTGTCTTGCCGTGGCACAGTCGTTGAACGAGAATTAATAGAGCGTGGCCGGTGAAAAACCAAGAGAAATTGCCCTGAGAGTGATGCGACAAGCGGCTCAATCAGGTGAGATCTTGGATCGAATCCTGGGAGACGCTCTGAGCAATCCCTTGTTGGCCGTTCGGGATCGTCGCTTTGTTCAGGAGCTTGTTATGGGGGTGTTTCGGCAGCGGCGCTTGCTGGATTTTCTCCTCAAAGACTTCTGTCGGCAACGGCCGGTGTCGAGCATCCAAGACGTGCTTCGGATCGGCATCTACCAGGTCTTGTTCTTGCAAAGAGTTCCCGATTACGCGGCGGTGAATGAAATGGTGGACTTGGCCAAGCGCCGGGCGAGTCAATCACAAGGGCGTTTTGTCAATGCCGTGCTGCGGCGAATTGTTGGAAAAAGGTGCGAACTGAAGGCTGCCATCGAGAGGTTGAAACGGGAACGACCTGCGATTGGCTACTCGTGTCCGGGGTGGTTGTACCGGCGGTGGCGGGCTCGTTTTAAAGAAGGGGAGCTCCGCTCTCTCCTCGAGTGGCAGAGTCTCAAGCCTGAGATTTTCGTGAGGGTTAATCGGCTTCAACTCACCGGGTCGGAGTTGCTTCAGTGGGGCTTTGAGGAGGGCCTCACGTTTGAACCGGTGGTGTTACCATGGAAGTCAGGAGCCACCGTGTTTCGCCTTCCTTCGGGAGCGGGGATGGCTTCCTCGGCGCTCTTTCGCCGTGGTGGGTTTTATGTCCAAGATCCGAGCACGTTGAAAAGTGTCGAGTTGCTGGATCCGCAGCAAGGGAATCGGGTGTTGGATCTTTGCGCCGCCCCGGGGGGCAAGACTGCCTACATGGCCGAGCGCATGAATAACACCGGTGAGATTGTTGCCTGCGATATTGTTCCCAACCGACTCCAATTGGTTGAAGAGAATTGTCGTCGCTTGGGAGTTGAGAATACGACCTTTGAGCTGCGAGACGGGACCGAGCCCGACCTGGGATCGCTCGGCTTATTCGATCGGGTTTTGGTCGACGTGCCTTGTTCCAATACCGGGGTTCTGCGTCGTCGGTGTGATTTGCGTTGGCGCTTGTCGGCGAAGGAATTGAGCCGATTGACGGATCTCCAGGGGCGTCTGCTTCGCCAGGCGGCGCAAGTGTTGGGTCCGGGCGGCCGGTTGGTCTACAGCACCTGTAGTATAGAGCCTGAAGAGAACCAGGATCTGATCGACGCCTTTGTCAAAGAGACTCCGGGGTTTGTTTGCGTGGAATCCGGAGCCTTGATGCCCCACCGCGATGGGGTCGATGGAGCCTTCTTTGCCAAACTGATCCGCGCCTGATCCAGGGGCAGAGATCACGGACCTGAGAGTGACCTGGTTGAGCGACGGGGACGAGGCGAACAAAAAGATTGGACTTGAAATGCCCGGGTCCTATGTTTCGGGGCATGAAAACGTCAGTCTTTACGGCTCTTTCCACCCTGCTCATGATGGTGCTCGCCGGCTGTGGAGGTTCGACCGATTCTGCGTCTGGGAATGCCGGGACCTCCGAGGCAGTCCAGATTGCCGTCATCCCCAAGGGAACAACTCATGAGTTTTGGCGGTCGATCGAAGCGGGCGCTCGGAAGGCGGAGCAGGAGCTCAATGGTCAGGGAACGAAGGTGGAGATCATCTGGAAGGGACCGCTGAAGGAAGATGACCGGGACCAGCAAATCCAAGTGGTCGAAAACTTCACGACGCGTCGAGTGGACGGAATCGTTTTGGCCCCGCTTGACTCAAAGGCCCTAGTCCGGCCGGTAGAGACCGCACAGAAGGCAGGGATTCCTGTCGTGGTCATTGACTCCGGCTTGGAATCAGAGGCCTATGCGAGTTTCGTGGCCACTGACAACTTCAAGGGAGGCCAAATGGCAGGGGAATTCATGGGGAAGCTGCTGGGAGAAAAGGGAAACGTCATGCTGCTCCGTTACGCGGTGGGTTCCGCCAGCACTGAAAAACGGGAAGCCGGCTTTCTCGAGGCTCTCAAAACCTTCCCGGAGATCAAGCTCATCTCTTCGGACCAGTATGCCGGGCCGACTCGTGAAACCGCCTATCAAGCTTCCCAGAACCTCCTCAATCGGTTCGGAAAAGAAGTGAATGGAATTTTCTGCGTGAATGAGAACTCGACCATTGGAATGACCAAAGCCCTTCGCGAGATCGGGCGAGGGAGTGGCGAGGTGAAGATGGTTGGATTTGATGCCGGCTCGCAATCGATCAAGGACATGGAGAACGGGGATGTTCAAGGACTCGTCGTTCAGGATCCCCTGAGGATGGGTTATGAGGGCGTGATGACGATGATGAAGCGGTTGGGTGGTGAAACGGTATCCCGTCGAATTGACACGGGGGTGGTGATGGTGACGCCGGAGAATCGGGGGAATCCTGAGGTGCAGGCCCTCCTTCATCCCCCGTTTGATCAATACCTTAAATAGGAATCCGTTCCGGCGCTTGCCATGGTGCCGTCGAGCTTATCCGATTCAGGAGTGGCAACAGATTCTTCAGTCCCCCGCTTGCGGATGGCGCGAGTTGCGAAGGCCTTTGGTGCCACCCAAGCACTTCGCGGCGTCACGCTTGAGGTCGCTCCCGGCGAAGTTCATACCCTCATCGGAGAGAATGGGGCGGGAAAAAGCACGCTCATGAAAATCTTGAGTGGTGCCTACCGGGCGGATGAGGGAACGATTGAATTGGACGGGGAGCCCTTTGTGCCTCGGGGTCCCCTTCATGCTCGGGATTCGGGGATCGCCATGATCTACCAGGAGCTCAATCTGGTGCCTGATCTCACGGTCGAAGAGAATATCATGCTCGGTGAGGAGCCTCGGCGTTGGGGTGTCATTCAAATCCAGAAACTCCGGTCCAGGGCGAGGGCAGCCTTGGACCAACTGGAGCACGCCGAGGTCGGCCTGAGCACCCCCGTGTATCAGCTTGGGATCGCCGAGCAGCAACTCGTCGAGATCGCGCGAGCTCTGATTCGGCAGCCTCGGGTGCTCATCATGGATGAACCGACCAGCAGCTT
>MDTE01191907.1_pt1 | contig 19863 bp, 15 predicted proteins | sample 811231 | NCBI WGS metagenome assembly MDTE01 (sample SAMN05326651, study PRJNA326480) | marine metagenome | isolation source: seawater | place: Indian Ocean: Red Sea | collected 2010 | reverse complement strand
TTGCCGAAGACCATGATTCGAACCCGATCAAGATGGGCCTCGGCAAGCTCAAAACCATGGGTGCGGCGAAGTTCGTGTCGGTCAATCCAGTACGGACCGGGTACTCAGCAATCGCTGACGAATGGGTCGGGATCCGACCCGGCACGGACGGCCTGTTCGTCATGTCACTGATTCATGAGCTAGTCCGCACAGGCAGGGTGGACCTCGAGTTTCTCGCCCGCTACACGAATGCCCACTGGCTCGTCCGCCAAACGCCCGGCTGCGCCGATGATGGCCTGTTCGTTCGAGGCTACGACGGTAAGCCGCTTGCCTATGACCGTAAAAGCGGCGAGCTAGTAGACGCGAATCGTACGGATATTTCGCCCGCCATGCGTGGCCAGTTCCCGCTGCACGACGCCATATCAGGAGACGGCGGCGCGGACACGAAGGCCGTGCCCGTGTTCCAAATCCTGCTCGACCGGTATCTGGACGCCCGATACAGCCCTGACGCTATCGCCGGTCAGACCGGGATTGACGCAGACCGCATTCGGCGCATCGCGGCCGAGCTGGCGGATGCGGCCTTCGAGCAGGAAATCTCACTCGACATCGAATGGACGGACTGGGCCGGGCGCAAGCATGACAAGATCGTCGGGCGCCCCGTTTCGATGCATGCAATGCGCGGGATTTCGGCTCATTCCAACGGTTTCCAGACCTGCCGGGCGATCCATGTACTGCAGATGCTGCTCGGCAGCATCGACTGCCCGGGGGGCTTTAGGTACAAGCCGCCCTTCCCGCGCCCTGCACCGCCTGGTCCCAAGCCAGCCGGCAAGCCCCATCAGGTCTCGGCACGGAATCCGATGGCCGGCCCGCCGCTCGGCTTCGTGACGGGCCCCGAGGATCTGCTGGTCGACGACAGTGGCGAGGCGCTGCGGATCGACAAGGCCTATTCCTGGGATGCGCCGCTCGCCGCTCACGGGATGATGCATATGGTCATCCGCAACGCTTGGGATGGAGACCCATACCCGATCGATCTCCTGTTCATGTTTATGGCGAACATGAGCTGGAACTCATCGATGAATACCACCGAAACCGCTGAGATGCTGACGGCAATGGATCCGGAAACAGGAGAGTACAAGATTCCCAAGATCATCTACTCCGACGCCTTCCAGTCCGAGATGATTGCCTATGCCGACCTGATCCTGCCCGATACCACCTATCTGGAACGCTGGGACTGCATCAGCCTCCTCGACCGGCCGATCTGCAGCGCGGACGGGCCGGCGGATGCGATCCGCCAGCCGGTGATCGCGCCGGACCGCGACGTACGCCCGTTCCAGGACATACTGATAGAGCTGGGCGCGCGTCTCGGACTGCCGGCGTTCACGACCGATACCGGCGAGCCAAAGTTTCCCGGTGGCTACCCGGACTACCTAACCCATCACGAACGCACACCGGGGATCGGGCCCCTTGCGGGCTGGCGGGGCGAGGATGGTCAGTCCCACGGACATGGTCCGCCGAACGAAAGCCAGCTCGACCGGTATGTGGAGAATGGCTGCTTCTGGAGCGAGGAGTTCGCGCCGGATGAGCGCTACTACAAGCACAGCAACCGTGCCTATCTCGTCAAGGCGGCGCGCATGGGCTGGATCTCTTCGGCCGACCCGATCGTCCTGCAGCTCTACAGCGAGCCCCTGCAGCGCTTCAAGCTGGCGGGGCAGGGATTCGGCGATGTCGTGCCGCCAGTTCGCTACCGTGAACGCATCGCCGAGACCTTCGACCCGTTGCCGATCTGGTACGCGCCCTTCGAGGACGCGCATACCGACCCGCAGGCCTACCCGATCCACGCCCTGACCCAGCGTCCGATGGCGATGTACCACTCCTGGGGATCACAGAATGCGTGGCTCCGACAGATTCACGGCTGGAACAAGCTCTACATGAACCGTAGCAGCGCGGAAGGTCATGGCCTCACCGACGGCGATGCCGTGCGCGTCGAGAGCCCCTATGGCAGCATCCGGGCAACCATTGCGCTGATGGAGGGCTGCAATGGCGACACCGTGTGGACATGGAACGCGATCGGCAAGAAGCGTGGCGCATGGAACCTCTCGGACGACGCACCGGAATCCAACAAGGGCTTCCTGCTCAACCACCTCATCACCGACCTGCTGCCGCCGAAAGACGGCTACCGGTTCTCCAACACCGATCCGATCACCGGCCAGGCGGCCTGGTTCGACCTGCGGGTGCGCGTCATCAAGGATGATGGAACTGGCGGTGCGACTACGGACGAGGCGCTGCGCACGAAGGCGGTGCCGCGCGCACCCGGGGTGGACGAAGCCCCCAAGCGCTTGCGCTTCGGTTCACGGTTCCTGCCGGGCGGAAGCTGGCGGCGCAATCGCGGAGGTGCAAACGAATGACCAGGCTTCCCGAATCACGCGACGGCCGTAAGCTCGGTCTTGTGATCGACCTCGACATCTGCGTCGGGTGTCACGCCTGCGCCGTCAACTGCAAGGAATGGAACACAGGTGGCCATTCCGCTCCGCTGACGGACGAAGACCCCTACGGGGCCGACCCGCTGGGCGTCTGGTTCAACCGCGTACACAGTTTCGAGGCTGGCGACGGCGACAGCGGACGGACGGTGCATTTCCCACGCAGCTGCCTGCATTGCGAGGAGCCGGCCTGCGTTACGGTCTGCCCGACCGGGGCCTCTTACAAGCGCGAGAGTGACGGCATCGTGTTGGTCAACGCTGACAGCTGTATCGGCTGCAAGCTCTGCTCCTGGGCCTGCCCGTATGGCGCGCGCGAATATGACTATGCCGACGGCGTGATGAAGAAATGCACCCTGTGCATCGACCGGATAGAAAACCAAAACCTACCCGAAGAGGATCGGGTGCCGGCCTGCGTGTCCACCTGTCCGGCGTCCGCGCGGCACTTCGGCGACTTGGGCGATCCGGAATCGGATGTAAGCCGACTTGTCGATGAACGTGGCGGCTACGACCTCATGCCGGAGTTGGGCATGAAGCCCGTGAACAAGTATCTACCACCGCGCCCCGGGTCCCGGCACGAACAGGCGCCCCCCCTACCCGAAGCCGCCCCCGGTGAGACCGGAAGCGCGTTCCTCGACTGGGTCGACCGGATGCTGTCCCGTTAATCGTCAACATACGCGAACGATGAACCCCGCATACTCCGTCATTTTCTTCACAACCGCTTCGGGCGCGGGATACGGCTCCATCGTCTGGCTCGTGGTCCTCGCGCTGCTGGGCATCGTCCCCCTCACCCCGGCGTTGGGTATCACGGTCTTCCTCGTGTCCCTCGCGCTCATCACGGCGGGGCTACTCTCTTCCACCCTCCACCTCGGACACCCCGAACGCGCATGGCGCGCGCTCAGCCAATGGCAAACCTCCTGGCTAGCGCGCGAGGGGATCGCCGCGATCGTGACATATATCCCCATCTTGGTTTTCGCCGTCGGCTCCCTGTTCTTCGCCGGCCTGAACTTCATCTGGATCTGGGCAGGGCTGATCGGCGCCGGTCTTTGCATCGTCACCGTGGGCTGCACCGGAATGATCTATGCGAGCCTGCGCGCGATACCCCGCTGGTACATGCCATTGGTCATGCCGCTCTACATCGCCTTCGCCCTGTCCACCGGCGCCGTCCTCCTGATTGCCATCGTATCCTTTTTTTGGGTGACACCCGGCGTACTCGCCTGGTCCGCGGCAATCGTTACGCTAGCGACCTGGGCGGCGAAGATCGTGTATTGGCGCCAGATCGACACTGCGGCGCCCATTGCGACGGCAGAATCCGCGACGGGCCTCGGCAACATCGGCCAGGTTCGGCTGCTCGAATCCCCGCACACCAACGAAAATTACGTGATGCGCGAAATGGGTTATGTGATCGCCCGAAAACATGCCGCACGGCTGCGTAAGATCGCGCTTATGGTCGGCGGCGTGGCGACAGCACTAGCCCTTGTGGTCGCAGGCGTTCTGCCGGCACCTTACGCGACTCTAGCCAGCGGCGTGGCGCTGATCAGCACAGTGGTCGGCATTCTGCTGGAACGCTGGCTTTTCTTCGCAGAGGCGCAGCATGTCTCATCGCTCTATTACGGCGCAGCCAGCGTCTGAGGGGCGGTACGGAGTCTCCACCAACAATGTTCGCCTAATCAGCGGGGCACAATCACCAGTCACGTCAAACCGTAAAGTTGGCTCCAACGAACGCCAGGAAACGGTCTCCGTGGGCCGTGATCTAACTAAGATGTGGGCTGGCTCCCGGCCGGCAGCATCGATCGAGTACAACAGCGCCATTCTCGTCGACCCACGCAGGTCGGGGGCGGCGATGCGGGTGCTGCCGTTAGGCTCAAGAGTTTCAGACCCGCGGGCCGGCGCGCCATCCCGTACCATGCGGAATTTAGGAAGTCTTGAACGACGAGGGTGCGCCGTCTGTTAACCCGCAAGCGCCGGCATCCGGATCGGCCCGTCGAGCGACTGCGTCACGAATTGTCGGACATAGGCATTATCGGACCCGTCGAGTTCAGCCACGGGGCCGGACCAAACAACACGCCCTTCATGCAACATCAGGACCGTGTCGGCGATCCGCCTGACTACAGCCAAGTCGCTCACGATCGAAATCGCGCTCGCGCCGAGATCATCCACCCGGTCATTGATCAGGTCGCTGATAACATTACTCATGATCGGGTCGAGTCCTGCCGTCGGCTCGTCCAGAAACAGGATATCGGGGTCGGTAGCGATCGACCGCGCGAGCCCCACGCGCTTCTGCATACCGCCAGAGAGTTCGGCCGGCGACAGGTCAGCCGTATCGGGCAGGAGCCCGACCTTCTCCAGCTTAGCGACCGCCATCTCCCGCGCCGCCGACCGCGAGAGATGCTGTTCGTGCAACAGCCGGAACGCGACATTCTCCCAGACGGTCAGGCTGTCGAACAGGCCCTGGCGCTGAAACAGCACCCCGAACCGCCGCATCCACGTCATACGGTCGCCCGCCGGCATACCGACGGTTTCGCCGCCGTCCACCTTGATCGAGCCGGCATCCGGTTCGACCAGACCCAGTATGCATTTCAACAGCAGCGACTTGCCGCTGCCGGATCCGCCGATCAGGACCAGCGACTGTCGGGGGTGCAGCGTCAGGTCGACCGCATCCACCGCGCGCACCCCGTCGAAGCTACGGGTAACGCCCGAAAGGCGAATTTTCGCGATGTCCGTCCCGGCGGTCACTGCATCGTAGGCATGGTCAGACTACGGCCCTCACGAACACCAGATTTCGGCCAGCGCGAGGTCACAGCCTTGATCCGCGTGTAGAACCGTACGCCTTCCATACCATGCATGTGGGTATCGCCAAACAGGGAGCGCTTCCAACCGCCGAAGCTGTGATAGGCGACCGGCACGGGGATCGGCACATTCACGCCGACCATTCCGATCTGTGCCCGCTCGGTGAAATCGCGGGCGGCATCGCCGTCCTTGGTGAAGATAGCGGTACCGTTGCCAAATTCGTTTCGGTTCACCATGTCGAGCGCGCTCTCGTAGTCCTGAGCACGCACCACCGAGAGAACCGGGCCAAAGATCTCTTCCTTGTAGATGCTCATGTCCTCAGTGACATGGTCGAAAAGGGTCCCGCCTATAAAGTAGCCATTCTCGTAGCCCTGCAGCTTCAGCCCGCGGCCGTCGACCGCGAGCGTCGCGCCGTCCTCCACGCCCTTGTCGATCAGGTTAAGGATGCGCTCCTGCGCTTGCCTTGTCACCACCGGCCCCATCTCGATATCGTCGGCATTACCCGGCCCGATCTTGAGCTCCCGGATCTTCGGGCTGAGATTCTCTACCAGCGCATCGGCCGTGCCGTCGCCGACGGCAACCGCCACCGAAACCGCCATGCAACGCTGCCCAGCCGATCCGTAACCGGCACCGATCAGCGCGTCGCTGGCCTGCTCGATATCCGCATCTGGCATGACGACCATGTGATTCTTAGCGCCGCCAAGGGCCTGAACGCGTTTGCCGTGTTCCGCGGCGGTCGCGTAAATGTAGGATGCGACGGGCGTCGACCCGACGAAGGATACGGCGTCGATATCCGCATGGGTCAGAATTGAGTCGACTGCTTCCTTGTCGCCATTCACCATGTTGATGACCCCCTCGGGCACGCCCGCCTCATGCGCCAGCTCGACAAGACGATACGGGCAGGACGGATCGCGCTCGGACGGCTTCAGTATGAACGTGTTTCCGCAGGCAATCGAGATAGGGAACATCCACAACGGGATCATCGCCGGAAAGTTGAAGGGGGTAATGCCCGCGCAGACGCCCACGGGTTGGCGGATCGAATAGGCGTCGATGCCGGTGCCAACATCCTCGGTGAAATCACCGCGCATGAGGTGCGGGATTCCGCAGGCGAACTCCACGACCTCGCGGCCGCGCAGAATATCACCCTTCGCGTCCTCGATCGTCTTGCCGTGCTGTTGCGTGATCAGCTCGGCAAGCTCCTCTTCATGCGTCAGTATGAGCTCATTGAACCGGAACATGATGCGCGCGCGCCGTAGGGGCGGCATCGCGGACCATTCCGGCAACGCCTCCTTCGCCGCGGCGACAGCCGAATCCACGTCGGCGACGTTGGCCAGTCGGACCTCGGCGATCTGTTCTCCCGTTGCCGGGTTGAATACCGGTCCGGTCCGGTCGGACGTGCCGGCGGAGGGCACGCCGTTGATCAGGTGATCCAGGGTCTTCATCTTTATTTCTCCTAAAATCGACGCATGCGCCATTCAGCGAGCATTCATTCGGTAGAATGCGCAGCGTCACTATAGCTGGGTAACGAGACCAGTTGGACTCAAAGCGGCTCGGATTCAGGTGGCGTCGTCTACGGGCGCAATTCCGCTCAGCTTACCGCGAAAGAACAGCAGCGGGTCGCCATCGCAGGCCTGAAAACGCTCGACCTCGCCCACGATGATCACATGATCGCCACCGTCATGATGCACCATGTTCCGGCACTCGAAGCGTGCTAGGCAGCCATCGAGTAGCGGCGCACCACCCAAACCCTCGCCACAATCCAGTTCCGAGAACTTGTCGCCGCCGGACTTCGCGAAGGCCATACATTCATCGGCCTGCGCATCGCTGAGAATATGTACGCAGAAGTGGCTTGCCGCCTCAATGGTCTGCAAGCTCGCCGACGTTCGGTCCAGACTCCACAGGATCAGTGGCGGCTCAAGCGATACGGAATTGAACGAACTGGCGGTCACCCCTACCATCTCGCCCGTTTCGCCCTTGGCCGTCACGATCGTGACGCCGGTAGCGAAGTTTCCCAATGCGTTGCGAAACTCCCGGCTGTCGAAAGGTGCATCCGGCATCCGTAATTCCTCTTCTTCTCGGGGTCTTCCACGCGCGTGAACCCGGGCAAACGATAGGGTTGAGGTGTAGCGTCGTCGAGCCAGCGATTGCAACAGGCAGGCGAAAAGATGATCACTTTATGGGCAGATGATGAAGCGAACTGGTGGCTCTGGCTTCGGACGCAAGGCGCAACGGCTTTCATATAACGAACTGTCATGGCCGGCACGTTTTATCGGCAGCGTCACACTTGTCCGTTGCGCAGCTTGACCATTCCGATTTTGACGGTATTTGCATGTATAAAAACAAAATTTATTGTATTTTATAACATAAATGTGATCAAAATACGAATGCCTAAGTAAATTTGATGTTAAATAAGAAAATTATAATCATCTTTTTCTAAATTTTTTCCGAAAAGGCGTCGTGTAATTCGATTTTTACTGTATTCATCGCCTTGACAGATTTCGGTCATGTTGTGTGATACTTTTCGTCGGCTACAACATATCGTGGCCGCTTGGGCTTCTCGCCGGCTACAATATATCGTAGCCGCTTGGGCTTTAGGTCTGAAACAACCCAGAAGGGGAAAAGCATGCCTGATGGTATGATGGAAAGAGCCAAGAAATGGATAGGTCAGGTGACCGAACTCGGGCTCCTGCTGATCGCATTGGCGATCGTGCTGGATATACTCGTGGTCGGCGATCTGCCGTTCTTCGGCGGCGTGGTTGCCGAACTGATCACCCTGATCGACACGCTCGGTGAAAACGGCATAGTCGGACTGATCGCGGTCGCGATCATTCTCTGGCTGTTTGCCAAGCGTAATCCGGGTTAGAGAGCTTACCCCGTCGCCCCGGCCGCGGTCGGGTGCGACGGAAACATTTTGTAGTTTTTGGAACCGCCCCAGGCAAATGTCCGGGGCGGTTTTCCGTTGCGATGACCGACCGCGGCACTTGAACGCAGGGTAGCGGGTAGCCATGCTGCGGTCATCACTTGCAAGGGATCACCAGCATGCCCATTACCCCGCCGCGCGACGGCGTCTCGATCAATTACGAAGTCCATGGCGACGGACCGCCGCTGATCTTGGTCAGCGGCACCGGGCACGACATGCACTTCTGGGCCGGCCAGATCCCGCATTTCTCGAAATCCTTCCGCACAATCGTGTTCGACAATCGCGGCGTCGGCGCCTCGAGCGTGCCCGAGCCCGGCTACAGCCTAGCCGACATGGCCGACGACACCGCCCACGTCCTCGACAGCGCAGGGATCGCGCACGCCCATGTCATGGGTTTCTCCATGGGCGGCCATATCGCCCAGGAGCTCACCCTCAACCACCCGGACAGGGTGATGAGCCTCGGCATTCATCACAGCTGGGCGCGCAACGGCGCACGGCTTAAGAAGTTTCAGGAAACCCGGCTCTATCTCGCGCAGAACGACCAGCGGCTTGCGCTCGCCGAGATCAGCATGCTGGCACTCCACGCCAGTGCCTATTACGACCAGCATGTGGACGAGATGAACGCCCATCGGGCGTTTCTACTGGAGAAGTCCCCGGTTAACGCCGGCTGGATCGGCCAGCTCGAGGCCTGCATCGTCGGCGATACGTACGACCGGCTGCCATCGATCGATGTCCCGACACTGGTCACCTGCTCCGACCTCGACCTGATCGCCTCGCCGCACCTGTCGGCCGCCATTCATGCGCAGATTCCCGGCGCCGAGCTGCGCATCCTCGAGGGCACCGGCCATGTGGCGCTGATGGAAGACCCCGACGGCTTCGCCGAAATCTGCCTCGAATTCCTCAACGGGATAGCCGCCTGAGCGTCTCCGCCCTTGAGCCGGGCCCCGGCTCGGCCGATACTTCGCCCATGGAACGGTGATCAACGCCGGACATGAAGGAGGAGAATCCATGCTCGGAAACATCATGGATCAGCCGCTGCTGATCTCGAGTCTGCTGCGGCATGCCGACAGGACCTCCGGCGACCGCGAGATCGTGACGCGGACGGTGGAAGGCACAATTCACCGCTATACTTATCGTGACGCCCACATGCGTGCACGCCGGCTCGCCAACGCGCTGCAAGCCCTCGACGTGAAGCTGGGCGACCGGGTCGCAACCATGGCCTGGAACACTCACCGCCACTTCGAGGTCTACTACGCCGTCTCCGGCATCGGCGCTGTCACCCATACGCTCAACCCGCGCCTGCACGGCAGCCAGCTCACCTACATCATGAACCATGCCGAGGACGCCTATGTTTTCGTCGATATCAATCTGGTTGCGCTGATCGAGGCGGTGGCGGACGATCTGGAGCATCTGAAGGGCGTGGTGGTGATGACCGACCGCGCACACATGCCGGAGACCTCACTCGCAAACGTTCTCTGTTACGAGGAGCTGATCGAGAGCCATTCCGACGATCTCGAATGGCGGTCATTCGACGAGAACACAGCCTCCTCGCTCTGCTACACCTCCGGCACCACCGGAAACCCCAAGGGCGCACTGTTCAGCCACCGCTCGACCATGATCCACGCCTATGCGTCGGCCCTACCCGACGTTCTGCATATGGGCGAAAGCGAGGTCATCCTGCCGGTCGTGCCAATGTTCCACGTCAACGCATGGGGTATCCCTTACGGCGCGACCATGGTCGGCGCAAAGCTTGTCTTTCCCGGCCCCAGGCTCGACGGCGCCAGCATCCACGAACTGCTCGTCGACGAGGACGTGACCTGCGCGGCGGGGGTACCGACGATCTGGCTCATGCTGCTAGCCCACTGGCGCGAGGCCGAAACCCAAGCGCCCGCACTCAAGCGTACGGTCATCGGCGGATCAGCCTGCCCGGAATCCATGATCCGCGAGTTTCAGGAGGATTATGGGATCGAGGTACGCCACGCCTGGGGCATGACGGAGATGAGCCCGCTCGGCACCGTCTCTATTCCCAAGCCGTCGATGACGGACGACACGGAGCGCATGCGTAAGCAGATCAAGCAGGGACGTCCTGTGTTCGGCGTCGAAATGCGCATCGTTGACGATACCGGGGCCGAGCTTCCCCGCGACGGCGTGGCTTTTGGCAACCTCGAGGTGCGTGGCCCGTGGATCATCGACAATTACTTCAAGCTGGACAGGTCCGAATCCCAGAATGCGGCGGGCTGGTTCGCGACCGGAGATGTCGCAACGATCGATGCGGACGGCTATATGGAGATCACCGACCGGTCGAAAGACGTGATCAAGTCTGGCGGCGAATGGATCGGGTCGATCGAGATCGAGAATCTCGCTATGAGCCATCCGGAGGTCGCCCAAGCTGCCGTCATCGGCGTACCGCATCCGAAATGGGACGAACGCCCGCTCCTGATCATCGTGCCGGCCGGCGGCAAATCACCCACCCATGACGATATGATCGCATTCATGGAAAACAAGCTTACCAAATGGTGGCTACCCGACGACACGGTCCATATCGATGAATTGCCGCTGGGGGCCACCGGCAAGGTCCTCAAGACGAAACTGCGCGAGCAGTTCGGCGACCACACGCTGCCCACCGCCTAACCTCGACATCCGCTGCCCAGTCCGGCTTGCGCCGGAGAAATAATCCATCATGCCCGACACCCCCTCGATCGACGAACTGCTGCAACTGCGTTTCGACGACGCTCCGCAAGACGTGCCCGACGCACCGGATGACGGCCTGTGGCAATCGATCGCGAACCATCAGTCCTGCCGCAGCTATGCCGATACGCCCCTGAGCAGCGAACTCGTCCGGCAGCTCTGCGCTCTGGCGCTCTGCTCTCCGACCAAGAGCGATCTGCAGCAGCGCGACATCATCATCGTCCACGATCCGGCGAAGCGGGCCACGGTCAATGCGCTGTTCCCCAGCAGTCCCTGGATCGCCGACGCGCCGGTGTTCCTCGTCTTCTGCGGCAACAACCGCCGTCTGCGACAGATCCACGAACGCCATGGCCATCCGTTCGAGAACGACCATCTCGATGCGTTCTTCAACGCGGCCGTAGATGCCGGGATCGCGCTGTCGGCATTCGTGCAGGCGGCCGAGGCCGCGGGCCTCGGCACCTGCCCCATCAGCACCATCCGCGACCATCTCGAGACGGTGAACGAGCTGCTCGGCCTGCCCGACTGGATCTTCCCGGTTGCAGGCATGACGCTCGGCTGGCCCGGGCGAACACCGCGCGCGAACCTACGCCTCCCACTCGCGGCAACCGTTCACACCGACACCTATGACGAGGACGCCCAATGGGCCGCCATCGAGGCCTATGACCTGCGCCGTGCCGAGTTGCGCCCTTATGGTTCCCAGCGCGACCCGGACCGATTCGGCACCCGCGCCCCCTATACATGGTCCGAAGACAAGGCGCGCCAGTACGCCGAGCCGCAACGTACCGATTTCGGCGCTTATGCACGCAAAAAGGGCTTCGATCTGAGCTGAACTATTCCGCCGGCGCGGCGGCGAAGCGCAGCGGCAGTCGCGAAAATGAGCATGAACAGGTGGTCGAGGAAGTGACCGATGTTCAGCAGCAGGAAATGCGCATTCTCGCGATTGGCCAAGGGCCGTCCCCTACCAGACGGACCAGCCGGCGTCGACGATGACGGTCTCGCCATGGATCATGCGGGAATCCTCGGTCGCAAGGAACACGGCGGTACCGGTCATGTCCTCGGGATCCATGAAGTCGATCCCGGTCGGCGTGAAAGTCTTCATCAGCTCCACATATTCTTCGTTGCCCGGGCCGCGGACATGCGCGTTCAGAGGCGTGGCCACATTGCCAGGCGCGATCGAGTTAACGTTGATCTTCTCCTTACCCAGTTCGGCTGCCAGCGCGCGGGTCATGTTGACAACTCCACCCTTTGACGCACAGTAGCCCGGACAGTTGGGGAAGGCCCCGGTGCCCGCGATGGACGAGATATTTACCACCTTGCCGCCTCCATTCTCGCGGAAATGCGGTACGAGCGTTTTCACCATGAAGAAGTAGCCCTTGAGGTTCAGGTCGAGCTGCTCGTCCCAGATTTCTTCGGTCGTCTCCATCACCGGGACCGTCCGGAACACACCGGCATTGTTCACCAGGATATCGACCCGCCCGAACTCTGCGATGACGTCTGCCACGAGCTTCTCGATATTCGCGACCTGTGAGACATCAGCCTTGAAGGCCTTGCCCTTGCCGCCCGAATCCTCAATCTCCTTGATGATTGCGGTCGCGCCCTCGTCGTTGCTCTTGTAGACCGTCGCCACGGTCGCACCCTCGGCCGCGTACCGCTTGGCGATCGCAGCGCCGATGCCGACCGAGCCACCCGTGACGATGGCCACTTTGTCTTTTAACCGCATGAAACTTCTCCCTTTTTACTGTTTGTCGCGACCGGAATTCACGCCGATCGCAGTTCCTCCGTGCCTGCGTGATCGACCGACAAATCGTCCGTGATCTTCACGCCGTAAACCTCTTCCGCCCGCGTGCGACTGACGATACCCTCGCGCACATCATGCAACACCCGCTCCGGATCGCGCGAGCGCGGATCGCCATATCCGCCGCCGCCCTGCGCTATCGAGACCAGCGTCTCGCCGTCCTCGACCCAGACGATCGAGCATTGATCGAGCTGCTTCTGCTCGCGGTTCCGATTCGCCTTGAACTGGTTCGACCGTGCGGCCGGCAAACCCGCCCGCGCGCCCTGAGGTACATGGATGTTGCCGTCATGCACGAACCCGGCCTCCATCCGACAATCGACGGGGCCGTACTCCACCTCGATCCCCGGCGCGCCGCGATGACGGCCTGCCCCCTCGCTGTCAGGAATGAGTCGCCGGGTATGCACATGTATGGGCGTGTAAACCTCATCGAGTTCAACGGAATCGATGAAACACATACCGCCATTGCCCACATGCAGCATGGTGAGCCAGGCGTCCTGATGCGGAGCGCCCGCGCCCGCCGTATGGCCTAGGAACAGCTGATTCACATAAGGCTTGCCATTGCGTGGATCGATCCCGGACACCACCGCCGTTGAGGGCGCGCAGAAACAGCCGACCTCGCCCATGCCGAACCCGTCGCCCATCTCGGCCATGGCCCGTTGGGTCGCTGAGACGATGCGGTCGGCGAGGTTGGTGGTCGAGGCCGAGCAGCTGATCGGATGCCGAGGCACGCCGACGACTCCCGCGTCCTTCAGGTGAAGCTCGATGCGACGCAGGGAACCGGCATTCTTGGGTACCGTGTGGTCGATCGAGTTAAAGACCCCGATGTACGCCGCCGTGCGGGAGCAGGATTCCGACACGTTAAGCCCGCAGTTCATCTGGTCCGCATTGTCGCGCAGATCGACGGTGATCCGGCCGGCATCGGGGTCGACGGTCACCTTCGATGTTACCGTGATGCCCTCATCGGGCGTGCCCGGAATCGCGTCATGGGTCGACTGGGCCGAGGCTTCGCCCCCCGGAATCTCGCCAATGGCGTCCGCCATGCGTTTCTCGGAATATTCGAACCACTGGCCGATGAACGTGTGCAGCGTGTCCCAGCCCACCTCTTCGCCCAGCGCCAGCAACTCCCGCTCGCCGATGAGGGCCGAGCCGAGCATCGCCAGGAAATCCCCATGCCACTGCTCCGGCACCCGGATGCGCAGTTGGCACATACGCACGATGTCCTCGATGGTCTCGTAGTCCTTGAGCACCTGAACCGCGGGGAAGATGAGCGCGCCTTCCTCGTAAACATCGCGCGCGGTGCCGTGATACGTGGTCGGGATCGAGTTTCCAATGTCCGCCTGGTGGGCCTTGGCAAGCACCGTGAAGTGATGCACGCCGTCATCGTTGATCACCGGCATGATGATGGTGTGATCCGCCGGATGGGAGCAGCCGTGATAGGGCGAGTTGTGCAGGAATGCGTCGCCGCGCTTCAGCTTCGGATGAAACTCCTTCATCGACCGTGCCATGATGTCCGGACCCGACAGGACATGGATCGGCAGGCTTTCCGCCACCGCCAGCAGATCGCAATCCGCCGTCAGAATACAGCAGGAGAAGTCCTTTGCCCGGTTGAGCACGCCCGACCGGCCGGTCCGCAGGAGCGTGTTACCCATCTTCGAGGAAATCCCCTCGAAGCGGTTGGCCAAGATGGCGAGTTGTGCGCCGTCGAGTTGCCTGTTCGTCATCGCCGTTCCTCCGCTAGGGCTGCATCAGCAGGCTGCCGGATGCCGTCCGCTCGAAACTGGTCGCTCTGTCCGCAATCACGGTTGTGAAGGGCGATTCGATGATCGCCGGTCCCTGATGCGTCTCGCCCGCCACCATCGTCTCGAAATCATGCACGGTCGCCTCCACGGCCCCGTCTCCGGCGAAGAACACCGAACGGGTCGCCGCCGCCTGATGCCTCCTGCCCGGCAATAGGCGCCCGGGCCCGCCGTCACGCAGGCCGCAGCGCGCCGCCGCGGTCCAGCCGACATACTCGATCACGGATCCCGGGTCTCGGATCGCGAAGATCCGCTCATGCATCGCGTGAAACGCCTCGTCCAGCGCCGCGCGCTGGTCACCGGAGGTGAACCGATCCATCGGCAGCGGCACCTCGATCTCCCAGACCTGCGAGGCGTAGCGCGCCTCAACGGCAAACTCGATACGCGACGATACAGCATTCGCGCCCGGTCCATCGATGAAGGCCCGGGCCTCGGCACGCAGGCCGTCGAGGGTGCGGTTCACGCCCGCCTCATCGAACGCATCCGAGGTGGTAAAGAAGGTGGCGCGATACTCATTCGTCAGGTCGGTCATCAGTGCACCCGCCGCGCTGAGCCCAGCGCCGGTTTCGGGAATGAGGAGCGTCGGACAGCCAAGGCGCCGAGCGATGTAGATCGAGTTCAATCCGGCCGCGCCGCCGCCGCCGATCAGCACCGCGTCGGCGGGATCGATCCCCTGATCGACGGTGATGTCCGAGATCGCCTGGACCATGTTCTCCGTCGCCACGCTGAGAATAGAGGCCGCCGCCACCTCTACAGACAGGCCGAGTGGCTTCGCCACATGCTCTTCGAGCGCCTTGCGTGCACCCGCCGCATCGAGGTCCATGCTGCCACCCAGAAAATAGCCTGGGTCGAGATAACCAAGGGTGACGCAGGCATCAGTGACCGTCGGCTCCGTCCCGCCCGCGCCGTAACAGACCGGGCCGGGCACCGCCCCGGCGCTCTGCGGCCCGACATGCAGCAGGCCACCCGGATCGACCCAGGCGATCGATCCGCCGCCGGCCCCGACGCTCTTGATGTCGATCGACGGGAAGCCGGTCATGTGCCCGCGATAGGGCTGACCGATCCAGGTTTCCTTGGTCAGCGGGATACGCCCGTCACGCACTAGGCTGACGTCATAGGTCGTCCCGCCGGTGTCGGCGATGATCACATTCTTGGACGCGGAATCGACCTCCGCATAGTTCCGGCCGGCGATCGGCGCCATAGACGGACCGGAATTGATGGCGTGGATGGGTTTTTGAGCCAGGTCTCCCGCATCCAGCATGCCGCCCTGAGAGGTCAGGACGAGGGTGCGGCCGGCAAAGCCGGCGGTCGTGAGGCGCGCGGTCAGGCCACCCAGATACTCGCCCATCAGGGGCTTGAGGGACGCATCGATTGCCGTCGCGGAGGCGCGCCGGTACTCGCGCAGCGCCGGGTTGATCTGGTGAGAGAGCGTATAGGGGACGCCCGGCAGATGCTCCTCGATCAGCTCGCCGACCCGCAACTCGTGGGCCGGGTTTGAAATCGACCAGAGGAAGCACACAGCAACCGCTTCCACGTTGACATCTCTCAACTTCCCAATGATCTCGACCGTCATCGCCTCGTCGAGCGGGGTATACGGAATCCCGGCGCTACTAATCCGCTCCGGCACTTCGAACGTCAGCGCACGCGGTATATAGGGTTCGGGGTAGGCCGCGACGAAGTTGAACGGTTCGATCCGGCCACCCTCGCGCAGCATCAGGATATCGGGATGTCCCGCCGTGGTCAGGAACGCGGTCCGGGCGGTGTTGGCCGTGATGATGGCGTTGATAGCGTGGGTCGTGCCGTGGATCAGCATCTCGCCACGTGCCAGAAGATCATCCAGCGACAGATCGCGGTCCGTGGCCGCGAGCGCGAGCGCGTCGAGCACCCCTTGAACCGGATCGGCCGGCGTCGTCGACGCTTTGTACATCGAAAGCGCGCCGTCATCGTCCTCGACAATCAGGTCGGTGAAGGTGCCACCCGTGTCACACGCGAATCGCATCAACTCTTCCCCCAGTAAACGCTGGACCGAATTGAAGCATCCCGGGCTGCATGTTCATAGGGTTTCTCGCGCGAAAATTGCTGAAAAATCACCGGTTTCCGGTTGACTGCCACGGAACGCCGTCCGATGCTTCGGATCGTCGAAGCTGGCACCAAGAAGCTGGCGGAACCGGGATCACACATGACGCTGCACCCGCAGGCAAAGGCGGTTCTAGATCTGCTGAATCAGGCCCCGACACCGCTCATGGACTTGCCGCCGACCGAGGCGCGCACAGCCTATGATCGGTTCATCTTTCCGCGCAACTTCGACCCGGTGCCGCTCGGCAATGTCGAGGACCGGCAGATTCCCAGCTCCGGCGGGGACATGCGCATCCGCATCTACCAGCCCAACACTGCAAGCCAAGCCGAGGCCGGTCCGCTGCCGATATTCCTCTTCATTCATGGCGGCGGCTTCGTGATCGGCAGCATCGAGAGCCGAGACCCGCAGTGCCGCCTGATCTGCCGGGATACGCCCTGTATCGTCGTGTCGGTGGACTATCGCCTCGCACCCGAACACCCCTTTCCCGCGGCCCCCGATGACTGCTGGGCGGCCCTAGAATGGATCTATGTTAATGCCGCGGCATTCGGCGGCGACCCCGCGCGTATCGGCGTAGGCGGCGAGAGCGCCGGTGGCAACCTGGCGGCGGGCCTCGCGCTGCGCGCCCGCGCGGCCGGCGGCCCCGATCTATGGGCACAGATTCTGGTCTACCCGATCACCGACATGTTTCTCGAGCAGGACCTTCCCTCTTACGCCTTTCTCGACGAGGACTTCTTCCTGACCCGCGATCAGATGGCCTGGTACCACGACTGCTACGCACCGGGAATGACGACGACGGACGACATCATGCTGTCGCCGAGCAAGGCGGACGAACTCGGCGACCTGCCATTCACCCAGATCGTCACGGCGGAGTTCGATCCCTTGCGCGACGACGGGAAACGCTATGGCGAACGGCTCGCGGCGGCGGGCGTTCCGGTCGAATACATATGTATGGCCGGTATGATCCACGGATACTGGCATTACGGGAAGCTGATCGACGCCTCCGGCGAGGCGCTCAAACTCTCGATCGATGCCCTGCAGCGCGCCTTCAGCGACGGGAGCTAACACATATGAATGCCACCGCAATCGACAAGGCCGCAACGGCTATCGCCGAGAACCGGCTGAACCGGACCAAGCTCGACACGCTGCCGACCGATCATCGCCCCGATGATCTGCATGACGCCTATTCGGTTCAGGAGCGGCACAACGTCATCCTCGGAGAACGAGGCCTCGGCCGCCCGGTTGGATATAAGATCGGCTGTACGACACCCGTGATGCAGGAGTATATGAACATCCGTGAGCCCGCTTTCGGCGAGGTATTCGACACAACGGTCCACCGCAACCATGCCGACCTGATCTTTGCCAACCTCGTGAATCCCGGTGTCGAGACCGAGATCGCCGTGTCGCTGGCATCCGACATGCCAGCCACCGGCAGTCCCTATACACGTGACAGCGTGCGCGACGCGGTGGGTGCGGTGATGATTTCCATCGAACTGGTCGAGGCACGCTACCGCGACTATCGCGAGCTCGACACGCCGACCATGGCCGCCGACAATTTCTTCAACGCCGCCGTCATCCTCGGCGACCCGGTCACCAACTGGCAGGATATCGACCTCGCTGTCGCGGAGGGAACGATCCTACTTAATGGGGAACTGCTGGGCACCGGGCTGGGCTCGCTCATCATGGGACATCCCTTCGAGGCGCTCGCCTGGCTCGCCAATCGCCTGTCCGAACGCGGGCGCCATCTCAAGGCCGGTGAATTCGTCACTCTCGGCTCCGTCATCGCCACCCAGTGGGTCTCACAGGGTGACCGCATTGACCATTCCATACAGGGCCTCGGTTCGGTCTCGATATCATTCACCTAGAACGCATAAACCGCGGAGAGATCGTCCATGAAGAGTTATCAACTCGTCGCCGCCAACGCGCCCCTCGAACTGGTCGAGAGCGACACCCCGGAACCCCAAGGCCACGAGGTACTGCTCCGGATCACGGCCTGCGGCGTCTGCCATTCGGATCTACATTTCTGGCACGGCTATTACGATCTCGGCGACGGCAACAAGATGACCCTTGAAGATCGCAATATTGAGCTACCCTTCACCATGGGCCATGAGCCCGTGGGCGAGGTGGTGGCTCTTGGCCCCGATGCCGCCGGCGGCGTCGAGGTCGGCAAGACCTATCTGATCTTCCCCTGGCTCGGCTGCGGCGACTGCGCGCGCTGCAACGAGGGCCGCGAGAACGACTGCGCCAATTCGGCCCCGCTAGGCGTGCGTCGGCCGGGCGGCTATGCCGATCATGTGGTTATCCCTGACGAGAAATATCTGGTGGACATCGAGGGAGTCGACCCTCACTACGCCTGCACTCTCGCCTGCGCGGGCATCACCTCCTACAGCGCGATACGCAAGGCCCGGGACATAGCGGCCGACGACAAGCTGGTCATTATCGGCGCCGGCGGTGTCGGCCTGACGGGCGTGGGCATCGCGGCTGACTATATCGCGAACGAGAAGATCGTCGTCGATGTCGACGAGGAGAAGCTCGCCGCGGCGCGCGAGGCGGGCGCCGATCACACGATCAACCCGCTGCGCGAGGACGCGCGGGCGACGATCGCCAAACTGACCGATGCCGGCGCCGGCGCCGTCGTCGACTTCGTGGCCAACACCGAGACGGCCAGCCTGGGCATCGACGTGCTGCGGCGAGGCGGCAGCTATATCGCGGTCGGCTTGTATGGAGGACGGATCGACATTCCGACCCTGGCTCTGCCGACGCGGGACATCGCCCTGCGCGGCTCTTATGTGGGCACGCTCGGCGAGATGCATGAGCTGATGGAACTGGTGAAGGCGGGCAAGGTCGATCCGATCCCGGTCGCCTCCCGGCCCATGTCGGAAGTCACCGAAACCCTGCAGGACCTCGAGGCGGGCCGAATCACCGGCCGCGTCGTGGTGGTACCCGAGGGGGCCTAGGGCTACGCCCGGACCATCCGCGCAACACCGTCAAGCAGGCCGGGAACCCTAGTCGCCGCCTCTTCCAGCTCCCAGGCCGGGTAGGCCCCGGCGCGCGCGCGTGCGCCCTGCTGCAGTGCAATGAGAGTCCAGCGCAGATGAGCAAAGACCTCCCAGAACCGCACCCTTTCGCGATCCGGCACCGTGCCGCCGGCCGCCGTGTAGGCCTCGTGAAACGACTCCCGCGCGCCCAGTCCGCCGGCCGCTCGGCCGCGAGCATCGCCGCGCCAACATGCGGCACAAAACCAACCGAAATCCTCGGCCGGATCCCCCCAGCCCGCGAATTCCCAGTCGAGGACCGCGGTCAGGCGGCCATCCGCGACGAGGAAATTGCCGGTGCGGAAGTCCCGA
>MDTE01068723.1_pt1 | contig 19863 bp, 16 predicted proteins | sample 811231 | NCBI WGS metagenome assembly MDTE01 (sample SAMN05326651, study PRJNA326480) | marine metagenome | isolation source: seawater | place: Indian Ocean: Red Sea | collected 2010 | reverse complement strand
GCAATACACCAAGCCGCTGATGCGATACTGCGCGTGCCGTTGGCGCGCGAAATGCGATCGCTTAATGTCGCAACGGCCGCAGCCATGACACTGGGTGAGGCGCTACGCCAGACCAGCCTGTTGCCAGGAGATGAAAATGAGAGATAGAGCCCCTCCCCAACTACCGCCAGGCGCGTCGAGCGAAGCGGAAAAAAAAGCGGTTAAAGAATGGTTTGAAAATTTGCGCGATCAGATCTGTGAAGCGTTTGAGGAATTGGAAGACGGCCTGGAAGGCTCGATGCTTCCTCCCGGGCGCTTCGAGCGCAAGGCGTGGGAACGTGAAGGCGGCGGCGGCGGCGTGATGTCTATCATGCGCGGACGCGTTTTCGAAAAGGTTGGCGTCAATATCTCAACCGTCCATGGAAGCTTCTCGCCAGACTTTGCCGCCCGGGTACCTGGCGCAGACCAAGACACTAGCTTTTGGGCGAGCGGCATCTCCCTCGTCGCCCATATGTGCTCGCCCCGAGTGCCCGCAGTCCATATGAACACGCGCCATATCGTTACTACCACGCGTTGGTTCGGCGGTGGCACGGATCTCACACCGATGATTTTTAACAGAAAGGACGCGGCGCTCTTTCACGCTGCACTGAAAGAAATTTGCGACGAACACGACGAGGACTACTACCCACGTTTCAGGGATTGGTGCGACGAATATTTTTATCTTCCGCACCGGGGCGAGTCGCGCGGCATCGGCGGCATCTTTTACGACTATCTCAATACCAGCGATTGGCAATCGGACTTCGCCTTTACCCAAGATGTCGGCCGCGCCTTTCTCGAAATCTACCCCCAACTCGTGGACGCCCATATGCGAGAAGGTTGGAGTGAAGACGAGCGCGAGCAACAGCTCATTAAACGCGGGCGTTATGTCGAGTTCAACCTGCTGCATGACCGTGGCACGCAGTTCGGGCTCAAGACGGGCGGTAATGTCGAGGCGATCCTGATGTCAATGCCGCCCGAGGCAAAGTGGCCTTAGGGTGCAGTTATGTAATACAGACAAAGAAATTGCACGCTAACCGATATAGGTGGTCCTCGAAAAAATCAGCATCAAAAACTGCGAAACGACCCGCCGGGTTAAGGTTTACTTGATCAAGCTGGAAAATTAGCTATCGCGCGCCGCCACGGTCTCGCGCAACTTCACCAAACAATCCTCGCGGCCAGGTAAAAAATCTTCGTTGATCCACCATTTTTCGACAGCGCGGACCACCACGCCCACTTGGGGGCCCCCAGATATACCCAGCGCCAACGCATCCTTTCCCTTGATCGGCAGTTCGATTGGAGACCATGCCTTGGCCATTGTAAGAGCGGTTTCAAGGCCCTCTGACGCACTACCGCTCTCAGCCTCAGCAAGCAACAGCCAGTCTTTTACATACGTCGCGCCATAACGATAAAGCGCGCGGCGCATGGCACGCTCGTCTATTTCAGCTGTGACATCGCTGGGCGGGGCGAGCAATGCCGTCAATCTTTGCTGCGCGGCCCTGGACATGCGCAAGCGCGCCGCGACCGCAACCCCGTCGCCACCTGGACGCAACAGTGCGGCGAGACGGCGCAGAGGATCGGCTTTTTCTTCGAGCGGTAATAGCGAGCGGAGAATTCTTGCACTCCCCGCACCCGGCACAGCTTTGGTCAAAATGCCAGTCGCGGCCATCTCCACGACCACCAGCACCGGATCAGGCGCAGCTAGTAGCTTGAGTATCTCGGCGCGAATACGCTCACCGGAAAGCTTGGAAAGGGAAGTGGCCCAGATCTTTGCTGCCGCGAGGCCCTCTGCGTCCAGCGCACCCTTGCCGTACCAGGCGTGGAAACGGAAAAAGCGCAGCAACCGGAGATGATCCTCCTTGATGCGCCTCGCCGCCTCGCCGACGAAGCGCACCCGGCCCGCTTCAAGATCGGCTATACCACCCTGGGGGTCAAAAATCTCGCCTTTAGAAGAGCAAAACAGCGCATTCATGGTGAAATCGCGCCTAGCTGAGTCCTCTTCCCAGTTGTCTGTAAACGCCACATCCGCATGACGACCATGAGCATCAACATCGACCCGCAGCGTGGTTATCTCAAAATGCTTGTAGTTCACCACAGCAGTGATCGTGCCATGCGCAAGTCCGGTTGGAATGTTCTTGATACCTGCCTTGTCGAGAAGCCGGATTACTTGTTTTGGATGGTCGGGCGTGGCTATATCGACATCCACACCATCGCTATCCTTGCTCTCAAGTAGAGCGTCCCGTACGCAGCCACCGACGAAGCGCACTTCCTGTCCTTCCGATGTGAGCGCGTCGATCACGGTGCGCGTTTCTTCGGCCCGCATACAGTCGCTAAGCTCAATTCGTCGAACGGGCTTCACTCCCGCTATCTCCTATTCCACTTTGGCCGGCACTATTTTGCCATCTTCGATGCGGGGCGGCACATAGTTGCCGCCGCGATCCTCGCCAGAACTCAAGCTGAGCGCGATCAGGCTTACCGCCATCAATAGGATGCCAGCTGCAAGAAGGCGCAACCAAGGCAACTCCCGCAACATCCGTGCTGTATCGCTTTTGCTTAAGCGAACCTTGCGCGCAACAATCAAATAAATCATGAAAATTATCGCTGGAGCGAGCACTAGGGCTATATTGAATAGGGCTGTGCGCATGGTCTATTCGTTTAGCATGTCGCGTAGATTCGCCAAGATCGAGGCCGTCGCGCCCCAGATTCGATAACCGCCATAGGATAGCACATAGTAAGACCTGTCGACGTTCTGAATACGCATACTCTCCCGGTGATAATTTTCTGGCTCCAGCACGATGGCAAGCGGTACTTCGAAAATCTCCGCCACCTCGTCTTCCTCGCGAACGAATTCCGTCTCAGGATCGACAAACCCAACAACCGGTGTAATCCGATAGCCGGTACCTACGACATAGTTTGCCAAACGTCCGAGGATTTCAACACGCTCCTGGTCAAGACCGATCTCCTCCGCGGCCTCTCGGAGCGCAGTGCGCTGCGGTGCTAGGTCACCAATCTCCACGCGCCCGCCAGGAAAGCTTATCTGGCCCGAATGGGAACTTAAATGTTCGGCACGCCGAGTCAGGAGTACAGTCATGCCCTGGCTGCGCTCGATCAGGGCCACGAGGACCGCCGCTGGGATCAGCGGTTCGGTCAGGCCAAATATTTCCGCCGCGTCTCCATCGTCACTGTAGGAACCGGATAGGTTGGCATTAGATTTCTGCTCGGCAAGCGCGGTCACCTCGTGCCATGTCTGTTCAGCATCACCGAAACTGCGCTGTTTGAAACAGTTACGGATGCGATCGCGCATCAGTTGCCGGCAGCGGATGGCGTGCCAAAGCTGAAGAAATTACCAGCGCTCCATACACCGAAGTGCTCCTCGCCGCCCTCGTACTCGCTCACCCCAAGAGTCACAAGTTCGTAATACACCGAACGTAGGACGAGTGCCTCCAACCTACTACCGAGTGCGATATAGGGTGCGTACTCACCGCCTGGACGCGGGCGAAACTCTAATCGGTGCTCCGCATTGGCAGTGATCTCGGAATCGAGATTGGTGCGGAAAATGAGGCGCTGATAACACCCCGATCCCTCGACGTTCACCTCTACCGCGACAAAAGGCGCATCGTCAACCTGAATGCGCACACGCTCCGCCGGAGTCACGAGCCAATAATCGCCCGATTCGTCGCGGCGTAGCACGCTTGCGAAAAGCTTCACCAACGGCTTGCGACCAATCGGCCCGCCTTCGTGAAACCAGGTGCCGTCAGCACCGATACGTATATCAATATCCCCGCAGATCAGTGCCTGATCCAGCTTTACCGCATCTCGTCCGGGTTCCGGCATGTCCCTCTCCGCCGCGCCCGCCTCGCGGCTCACCCGATCAAATCGTCGATCAGCTTGTTGATTTCGGATGCCGCTTCCATCTGCACCATGTGACCTTGGCCGCCCATCACTTCAACACGTAGGCTGCTGGGCAAACCTTCCGCGTGACTGACCGGAATGATCTGATCACCCGAACCCCACACTACCAAGATAGGAATATCGAGCTTCTCAATCTCGTCGCGCATAATAAGTGCCTGGCAGCCATCTGGCGCAAAGGCAGCTTTGATAGTCTCAAGCGCCGCCTGCACGCCGTCAATGCGCTTGAAGGCGAGGAGGTCATTGATTAACTGGCGGGTAACTAGCGCCGGATCACTGAATAGCTGCTCGACATGGGGTTTCAAGTCCTTGCGCCGTTCAGCAGAGATAAAGCCCGAAAGATAGCTGTCGTTGATATCAGACCCCAGGCCCGCGCTACCGATGAGGGTCAACGATGCGGTCTTACCCGGATGGTCGATCGCCGTCTTGAGCACGATCGCTCCGCCCAGCGAATGGCCGACAAAATGCGCCTTATCGATGCCAAGCGCGTCCAAGAAGCCGGCAAGATCACCAGCCAGTGCAGCCACGCTACCTTCGCCGACGTCTTTATCCGACGATCCGTGGCCCGGCAAATCAAGAGCGTAGACTGCGCGCTTTGCTGCTAGAGCCTCGTGGTTAAAAAGCCAATTGTTAAGGTCACCACCGAAGCCGTGCACCAGGATAACCGGCACGCCGTCCTGGCCACGCTTGAGATAGCGGATCGAGCGCCCGCTCACCTCAACTACCTCCGTCGCCGTGCCCGTGTCCTCCTCATCGTCCGCGGGCGGCACGTAATTGGCCTGGAATTCCTCGACGAATGCGTCAATATCGGCATCCGACGCGTCCTCATCGGCCAGCACCCCAAGGATCGCGCCAACCGGAAGTGTTTCACCTTCCTCAGCTACCCGGCGGCGCAGCACACCACCATCAGGTGATTCGACGGCAGATGAAATCTTCTCGGTCTCGACATCCATAACCTCGTCACCAGGAGAGACTTCATCACCCTCATCCATAAGCCATGCTGCGACAGTGCCCTCTTTCATGGAGAGCCCCCATTTAGGCATGCAGAGAGCGCGGATCGATTCGCTCATCTTAGTCTTTCCCCATGACGGTGCGTACCGCCTGCTGTACCTGGCCGGAATCTGGAATGTAAAGGTCCTCAAGATTATCCGCGAAAGGCACCGGCACGTGCGGTGCGGTGACCATACGGATCGGTGCTTTAAGGGCCGAGAATGCCTCCTGGCTTACCAGCGCCGCAACATCGGTGGCAATGGAGCAACGCGGGTTAGACTCGTCCAACACCACCAAGCGTCCGGTGTTTTCCACAGTCTCGATGATGGTATCCTCGTCCATCGGTGAGGTGGTACGGAGATCGACGATTTCGCAGGAAATACCGTCCTTCTCCAGAGCCGTCGCCGCTTCTTCGGCGACATGCACCATGCGCCCCAGTGTGACGATCGAAACATCGTCGCCCTCGCGCGTGACATTGGCCTCGCCAAACGGAATGGCATAAGCCTCTTCCGGCACATCACCTTCAATGGTGTAAAGTGCCTTGTGCTCGCAGAATATCACCGGATCGTTATCGCGGATCGACTGAATCAATAGTCCCTTGGCGTCATAGGGTGTGGCCGGTGTGACCACCTTCAAGCCAGGAATATGGGTGAAAACGGGGTATAGACATTGCGAATGCTGCGCCGCCGCTCGGAAGCCTGCACCGTACATGGTACGGATGACCACCGGGGTTTCTGCCTTACCGCCAAACATATAGCGAAACTTGGCTGCCTGATTGAAGATTTGGTCAAAACAAACACCCATGAAATCGATGAACATTAGCTCGGCCACCGGTCGGAGACCTGCTGTCGCGGCTCCCACCGCCGCGCCGATAAAGGCAGATTCAGTAATTGGTGTATCCATGACGCGATCGCCATATTTGCCATAGAGGCCCTTAGTTACACCGAGAACACCGCCCCAGGCATCGTCTTCGCCGGGAGACCCGGCGCCGCCGGCAACATCCTCTCCCATGATTACGACGGTTTCGTCACGAGCCATTTCCTGATCAAGCGCTTCGCCGATGGCTTGTTGGTATGAAATTGTGCGTGCCATTGTTCTCTTTCCCCACTTAGTAAGAGATATAGACGTCAGTCATCAGTTCGTTGACCGGTGGCTTATCCGCAGCTTTCGCGCGGTCAACTGAATCGTCAATAATTTGGGCGACATCGGCATCTACAGCATCAAGCTCGCCCTTTTCGAGCAGACTAGCCGACGTCACCTTATCGCGAAACTTGTCAAGGCAGTCTTTCGTTTCGCGAAGGATCTTGACCTCGTCTTTCCCGCGATAAGTCTGCGCATCGCCTTCAAAATGGCCGTAATAACGATTAATCTTGACCTCGATCAACGTCGGAGCCGAATCCTCTCGCGCCCGCCGCACCGCTTCACCAGCAGCTTCATAGACCGCGAAGAAATCATGTCCGTCGACCACCACGCCCGGCATATTGAATGCACTGGCGCGATCTGCCGCATCGTCGCAGGCTACCGAATATTTCGACGAGGTCGCCTCGGCATAACCATTATTTTCGACCACAAAAATTGCCGGTAAATTCCAGACCGAAGCAAGATTCAGGCTCTCCATAGTAGTACCTTGGTTCGAGGCGCCATCACCGAAGAAGGCAACCGCGACACCGCCAGTGCCCAGCTTCTTGGCCGCGAGCGCCGCACCGCAAACAAGCGGCGGGCCACCACCGACGATGCCGTTAGCACCCATCATGCCCTTACCCAGATCAGCAATATGCATGGATCCACCCTTTCCAGCGCAGAGTCCTGTCGCCTTGCCATAAATCTCTGCCATCATGGCGTCGATGTCGCAGCCCTTGGCTATCGAGTGGCCATGGCCGCGATGGTTGCTGGCGATCTTATCGCGGTCGTCAAGATGCATGCAGACCCCTGTCGCGCTAGCTTCTTCACCTGCATAAAGGTGCACGAAACCGGGGATTTCTCCTGTAGCGAATTCAACGTGCAAGCGTTCCTCGAACTCACGGATCGATTTCATCATCCGGTAGGCTCTTAGCAATTCGTCCTTACTGAGTTGCATGCTTTCTCTCCCTATTTGTTCACAAATCGAGCATGGGGCGTTTCATCGTCCATGCGGATCAGTAATTCCTTCTCTGCGGCATAGGCCATCGTTAGCGGAATGTCGAGCGTCAGTGGGCCATCCCATTCCAGCCTTATAGAAACGTCATCGTCTATAGAAAACTCTATCTCTCTCTCACCGTCGAGCGCAATGACTCCTGTCTTGATTCGTAGCGGCACGAATTCGCCAGGCCTTATTTCACGCACCGATTCGACACCAATATCAACAATCAATCCGGGCGCAAGCGGCGCAGCTACCACGGTCTTAGCATTGTGGGGCTCGGTCAAGTTGAGCAATAGACCGCCTTCGACTTCTCGGGAAATCGGATTCACGAGTCCTCCAATGGAGGAGAGGCCAACCGCGTCAGCTTCGGCGAATGCCAGAAAGAGTTGATCCAAACCCTCCGCCCGCCAAAGCGCGCGGGAGCCAATCCAGATCTCGGTGCTGGCGCAGAGGTCAACCAGTGCCAAATCGGACTCGACACCATTGACGTCAACTCGAAGTGCCTTGTTGCGCCGCGTTGCGACTTCTAGAGGCACTTGTCCGGTGGCAACAAGGGCGCTGGCGATACCAGCGATCGTCGCCTCACGCATCTCAGGGAAAACATTGTTAGTTCCAGTCGATAGCGCTGCGAGGGGAATATCACCGCATTGGGAAGCGACGAGGCGGTGAGTGCCGTCGCCACCAAGCACAATAATCGCGCCAACGCCACGATCTGCCATCATTCTCGTTGCATTCAGCGTATCCGCCGCGCTTTCAGTGATCTGCGCTTCGAGAAACTCGACAGTTGGCCAGACCTGCCCGCCCGGTGGTGGTATTTGCAAGGCGTGGCGCATGCGATCAGAGATACCCATCCGGTCGACCATCATGTAGACCGTACCTACGCCGAGCGAGCCCAACGCTGTAAAAAGGCGCGCGATCATGTTGCGCTTCTCCGAAATCGGAAATACCGAGGCCTGCGCGACGAGGCGGCGGATATCACGTCCCGCTGCCGGATTGGCGAGGATGCCTACGGAAGGCGTTTGACCGTTTTTGCTCATAACTTCTTGAAGACGCTCCGATAATTGCCCAACATCTGTGATGCAGCGCACTATGACTTATCACGTGCCGTTCGCCCAGACTCTTCTTTACGTTTTTCCGCACTGCTGACCGACCCGGCGCGATGGTGTATGAACAGAGCCGATATGGCGAAAATACAACCAAAAAATTTACGTGTTTATGGCGTGCTGTTGCGCGCAGAGACAGTGCTCATGTCGGGTGAAAATCTCGGCCGCCGCAAAGTGCTTAAATTTCCAGGTGGTGCTGTGGAACCCGGCGAAACGCCAGAAACGGCGCTTAGACGAGAATTTATCGAAGAAGGAAACCTCGCCGTGACGCCAGCTTATCTGCTACACGTTCCGGGCACTTTGTTCAGTCCCTGGACTCACAGCGAATATACCCCCATGTATTTTCGTGTGTTGAGCGAAGGAATACCCAGCGTACCGGAACATGAAACCATCGAGTTAACATTCATGGACCCCAAGCAGGCGATCGATAGCGGACGCATGGCAACACCGGAAATCATCGCGCTCAAGCGCGCGCTCAATGCCGGAGACGCAACGTGATTTTCCCGCGTCTACTTTTAACCCTCGCTATGTTGTTTGTCCTTGGCGCCTTTGTACTGCCCAGCCCCCAGCCCGCTCTCGCCCAGTACGCGGCGGCGGTTGACGTAGATTCAGTGCGCATTGAGCCCCTGTCGCAAACCGTTCCAGTAATTGGTCGCTTGGTTGCCAAACAGTCCGGCATCGTTGCCGCACGCATCGGCGGACCTGTTGCCGATATGCGGGTTTCGGTAGGCGATCATGTTAAGGAAGGTGATATCCTTGCCGTCCTAGACGGTACCCGACTCAAGCGTCAACGTGCCCTTCTCGTCGCCGAGACGGCAGAGACCGAAGCACTGATCAAGCTCGCCGAGGCGCAACTTGCACTCCGCCGCCAAGAGCTTGCGCGCATTGAAGGCCTCCGTGATTCTGCAGCTTTTTCTAGGGGCCGGCACGAGGACAGTCGCCAGCAGGCCGTGGTCGCCGAAACCTCGCTTGGTGCTGCGCTCGCACGCCATGAGCGCGCGCTCGCCAATTTGGCACTGGCCGAGATAGATCTTAGAAACGCTCAAGTGCGTGCGCCCTATACCGGTGTGATTACGCTTGAGCATACCGCGGCTGGCTCCTTCGTCAGCGTCGGCAGCCCAGTTGTTACCATGCTTAGCAACTACAAGCTCGAGATCGAGGCCGATGTGCCGGCAGCACAGATACCCGCCCTCGAAGCCGGCGTGGTGATCAACATCGCGCTCGATGACGGCACTAACCATGACGCCATAGTGCGCACCATCTTACCCGAGGAGAATCCGCTCACCCGCACCCGCCAGGTGCGCTTCACTCTCGACGACGAAATGTCCCGTCGAGTACTCGCGGTCAATCAATCAGTGTTGGTGCATCTGCCCCTCGGGCACTCTCGCGAGGTTGTCACGGTACATAAGGATGCAGTGATTAACCGCGGCGGTCAGAGCTTCGTCTACATCGCCACCGACGGCAAAGCCGATATGCGACGAATCAAAACCGGCGCCGCGGTCGGTGGACGCTTCGAGGTTTTAAGTGGTTTGGTGCCGGGAGAATTGACGGTCATTCGCGGCAATGAAAGGCTGCGTCCCGGCCAAGACATCTCAATCGGCGACGATTCGTAAATGAATCTGATCCGCATTGCTATTGAGCGGCCCATTGCCGTCATCGCAGCGGTTCTAATGATCCTCCTATTCGGCTTCGTCGCACTCCGAGTAATCCCAATCCAACTCACCCCCGACGTGCGCAAGCCCGTGCTTACCATCGACACCGATTGGTACGGCGCGGCACCGGCCGAGGTCGAACGCGAGGTGACCAACCGACAGGAGGAGGTGTTAAAGGGCCTGGAGGGCTTGAGCCGCATGGTCAGCCAATCGCAGGACAATAACTCCGAGATAACTCTCGAATTCAAGGTCGGCCAGAACATGGACCGCGCCCTCCTCCTTGTCGCTAATCGGCTCGACCGGGTATCGGGCTATCCGGAGGAAACTGACGAACCGACTATCCGCACCGCCAGCGCCGAAGACCAAGCCATCGCTTGGTTCATTATTCAGCGTGAGGAGGGCAATACGCAGCCGATTCACGAATATGGCGATTTCATCGAGAATGTCGTCAAAGAGCGACTCGAACGGGTACCCGGCGTCGCGCGGGTGAACATGTTCGGCGGATCGGAGCGTGAACTTCGCGTGACAGTGGATCCGAACAAGATGGCGCGCTACGGCCTCACCGTACCAGATGTGATGGGCGCGTTGCGAGGTGCTAACACATCGATCTCCGCTGGCGACATCGCCGAGGGCAAGCGGCGATATATCGTACGCACTGATGCCGAATTAAAGACGCCCGAACGTGTGCGCGCAGTACTGCTGCGGAGTACCTCGAACAGCGACACGGGACGTCTCGGCCGCGTCACGCTTGGCGATATTGGAAAAGTACATTTCGGCTATAAGGACCCGGTCGCACGCATCCGCACTCTTGGCGAGCCAGCGCTTGCGGTTAGCGCGATCCGCGAGACGGGCGCCAACGTAATGGAAACCATGGAAGGCGTGCGCGAGGCGGTACGCGAGCTCAATGAATTCCAGATGCCGGAGGAGCGACTGAACCTTCAGCATGTCTATGACGAAACTGTCTATATTGATTCTGCCATCGAACTGGTCCGCCAGAATATCTGGGTCGGCGGCACCCTCGCAGTTATCATCCTCATGCTCTTCCTGCGCTCGATCGGCGCTACGGTAATCGTCGCAGTAGCAATACCAGTCTCAGTCGTCGGTTCCTTCGTTGCCATGGCGCTCTTGGGCCGCTCAATCAATGTTATTTCCCTGGCCGGCTTTGCCTTCGCAGTAGGCATGGTAGTGGATGCCGCCATCGTCGTGCTCGAGAATATCTACCGCCTTCGCCAACAGGGTCTGTCGCGGTTCGATGCTGCTTATCAAGGTGCGCGGCAGGTATGGGGTGCTGTGTTTGTCTCGGCGCTCACCACCGTTCTGGTCTTTGTCCCAATCCTGGTAATGGAACTCGAAGCCGGGCAATTGTTCCGTGATATCGCCGTCGCCATTTCGGTTTCGGTCGTACTCTCGTTGGTCGTCGCCATTACGCTTATTCCCTCCCTCTCCAGCCGCATACTCGGTAAGGACCGACCGACAGCCAGCGGTCTCTCCTCAGCGCCACGCCGGGTTCCGTTGCCAGGCCTCGATTACCTCGCGCACAGGTTCGTCGCCCTAGTCATGGGCTTCACCCGCTGGGTCGTGCAGGGCCGCTTGCGTGCCATCACTATAGTCGTTCTGGTGTGCGGTGGCTCACTCTATTTCTCCTATCAATTTCTGCCCAAACTCGATTATCTCCCGGAAGGCAACCGCAACCTTATCTTCGGCGTTGTGGTACCTCCGCCGGGCTACAACCTCGACACCACCAGCGGCATCGCCGAGCGCATTGAGAACGCCGTACGACCACTTTGGGCGACCGAGACTGGCCCCGTTGCCGAACCAGGCGGGCCGCCCAAGATTGAACGCTTTTTCTTCGTGACGCTCCGATCACGCGCCTTTGTCGGCGCAGTTTCGATGGAGCCCGACCGTGCCAGCGAGCTGATCGATCCAATCCGCATGCCAGTCTTCCACGAACCTGGCACCTTCGGTTTTGTGAGTCAGACCAGCCTATTCGGCCGTACTATCGGCGGTGGGCGCAAGATCGATCTTGACATTTCCGGCCCTGACTTGGGAACAGTACTAAGCGTAGCGCTTAGAGCGGCAGGACGGGTGACAAAGGCGATGCCTTTTGCCGAAGGCAATCAAATGCGTCCTGTGCCGGGGTTAGAATTGGGCGCACCGGAGGTACGCCTAATCCCCGACCAGATCCGTCTTGGCGATAATGGTCTCAATGCCACCGAGCTTGGCCTCACGGTGGACGCTTTCAATGACGGGTTACGCGTCGATGAAGTTACCATCGGCGGCGAGCGCTTCGATCTAATGCTGACTGGTCCCGATCAAGCAGTGGGTCAGACCCAGGATATCAACGCCCTGCCGGTGGTAACGCGAAGCGGCACTATCCTTCCCGCTGGCGCGCTAGCAGACATCAAGGTCACCGCCGGCCCAATCTTGATCCGCCATGTCGAGCGTGAACGTACCGTTACCCTCGAAATCCGTCCCGCCACGGCTGTGCCCCTCGAAGTCGCAATGGAAACACTCAACGAGCAAGTCATCGGCGCCCTGCAGGCCGAGGGCCTACCACCTGGTATCACCATGCAGCTCTCTGGCACAGCTGATCAATTGACCAAGACCTGGGACGCCATGGTACTCAACCTCGTGCTCGCCATTTTCATCGTCTATCTGATCATGGCGGTTCTTTTTGAAAGCTTCGTCTATCCCTTCATTATCATGCTCTCGGTTCCGACTGCTGCTGCGGGCGGCGTCTTGGGTCTGATGCTGTTGAATCTCGATCGTTTCCAGCCGCTCGATATGCTAACCGTGTTGGGCTTCGTTATCTTGGTCGGTATCGTCGTAAACAATGCAATTCTCCTCGTACACCAAACCCTTTACCATATGCGTAACGATGATTTGGATGTGCCAGAAGCCATACTCGAGGCGACACGGAACCGTATCCGACCAATCTTTATGTCGACCATCACCAGCGTCGTCGGCATGCTGCCGCTAGTGCTTTTCCCCGGCGCAGGGTCTGAGCTCTATCGCGGACTTGGCTCAGTAGTGGTCGGAGGCCTCGCCCTATCGGCGATCCTCACACTACTCATCATCCCGCCCATGATGCGCGTCCTCGCCCGCAAACCGCGCCAAAGCCCGATCAAAGCCGAAACCCGTGAACAGGGCGCCTCAGCGGCGAGCCTTAAATAAATTGTCTAAGAAGGGGTGAGCCCGCGCTGCGCGTATGGCTCGTTTCTTCTTTTAAACTCTTCTTTCCCTCTGGAAAGAAGAGCTTGTTTGTGGGCTAGCATTCCACGACCGTCACCGCCAGACCACCCTCACTGGTTTCCTTGTATTTGGTCTGCAAGTCAAGGCCCGTTTGGCGCATGGTTTCAACCACCGCATCAAAGGAAACGATGTGCTCTCCATCACCGGCTAGGGAGAGCGAAGCAGCGTTAATCGCCTTAATCGCACCCATAGCGTTGCGCTCGATACAGGGTACCTGCACCAAGCCGCCAACCGGATCGCAAGTCATGCCAAGATGATGCTCAAGAGCGATTTCAGCGGCATTCTCGATCTGCGTTGGTGTACCACCAAGCGCCGACGCGAGGCCAGCCGCCGCCATCGCGCTGGCCGAGCCAATCTCACCCTGGCAGCCAACCTCCGCGCCGGATAGCGAGGCATTACGCTTGATCACCGCGCCAAACGCCGTTGCGCTCAGCAAAAAATCATGCATGCCCTGCCGGTCAGCGCCGGGACAATGAGCCTCGTAATAGCGCAGCACCGCTGGAATTACGCCGGCGGCGCCGTTGGTAGGCGAAGTCACCACCCGACCGCCAGCAGCATTTTCCTCGTTGACGGCGATGGCATAAGCACTTACCCGATCCATATAATTATGCGGAAAGGCGAGATTGCGACCCTCGACCTCCACCGCCCGCGCATAGAGGCCCTTCGCCCGACGCCTGACGGAAAGTCCGCCAGGCAATATTCCCTCGCCGTCGAGTCCGCGCGTGATGCACCCCATCATAGCATCGTGCAGGGCATCGAGTCCGCTTTCGAGATGCCCCTCCAATCTTGATGCCAACTCATTAGCCCGGACGACCTCCGCTACGGACATGGCTTCACAAGCACAAAGTGCGAGCAGTGCTTCAGCAGAATCGAATGTAAAAGGCACGCCGCCATCAACGAACTTGCCACCCGCCGGTGCATCTGCGGTGTATTCCCCATCCGTAACAACGAAGCCCCCGCCGACAGAATAATAAATCTCCTCCGCAATGACGTTAGCCCCTGCGGAGTAGGCCGCCAGCTTCATGCCATTGGGATGGCCTGGAGACGGTGTATCGTAAACAAAAACGATATCTGCCTCAGGGTCGAACGGGATGGCTGGCCCACCACCGAGGCGAAGACTCTTGGTGCGCCTAACTTGGTCGAACAGCACCGGCACCTGGTCAGGATCGATGGCTGCCGGTGATTCACCAGAAAGTCCGAGCACAATCGCCCGGTCCGTGCCATGTCCCTTGCCGGTATAGCATAGCGAACCGTAAAGCCTGCATTCAATACCCGCCACCTCGTTAAGCCACCCACCATCGGTTAAAAGCTCAGTAAACTGTCCAGCAGCAACCATCGGCCCAACTGTATGCGAACTCGACGGCCCAATACCAATCTTGAAGATATCAAAGACGCTGATCATGGTGCTTCAGCTTTTTGTGCGACGGTCAGAGAAAAAATGGCTGGGGCGGGAGGATTCGAACCCCCGATCACGGGACCAAAACCCGATGCCTTACCGCTTGGCTACGCCCCAATGCCGGAAACCGAGGCTTCTAGCATAACTTCCGCGCCGGAAGTTCTCTTTTTTTGCTGTCCCTCAGACGCCGGGCGGTCGCGTCCGCTCCCTTGGCTACCTCGTATTAACTCGGGCGCGTGGTCGCGCTTGCCGGAATGTTAAACGCATTCCGGTTGGTGGTGCCGTTTGCATGGAAATTATTGCTGTCCGTTACGCACTTGCTAGGGCGGCGAAGCGGTGGCGGTGGTGGTCGGTGTTGCCGAAGAGCGTCTCGATCATCGCCAGGCGCTTGAAATAGTGGCCGACGGCAAGCTCGTCGGTCATGCCCATGCCACCATGGAGTTGCACCGCCTGTTGGCCGATCAGTTTGCCGGCCTTGCCGATCTGAACCTTGGTGGCGCTCGCCGCGCGGGCGCCGCCGTCAGCCGAGGTGAGCGCGGCCGCGGCACGATAGGTCAGCGATTTCGACAGCTCATGCGCCATGTACATGTCCACCAGTGCGTGCTGCAGCACCTGGAACTTGCCGATGGCGGTGCCGAACTGCTTGCGTTCGGCGACATAGGCGCGGGTCATCTTGATCAGCGCCGCCATGATGCCGAGGGCCTCGGCGCACACCGCGATAGTCGCCCGGTCGATCGCCGCCTCGATCGCCGGCAGGGCCTCGCCCGGGGCACCGAGGGGCTCGGCGGATGCGTCGTCGAGCATGACTTCGGCGGCGCGCAGGCCGTCGATGGTGGGGTAGGGACGAAGGGTCAGCCCCGCCGCGCCCGGATCCGCCAGAAAAAGCGAGACGCCCTCTGGCGATGCCGCCGAGACGACGATCTTGTCCGCGCTCTCGGCGTGTAAGACGACGCTCTTCTGGCCGGTGAGCGCCCAGCCGCCGTCCCTCGCCTTGGCGCGGGTTTCGAGGCGGGCGAGGTCGTAGCGCCCGCGCGGCTCGGCATAGGCGAAAGCAAGCAACGCGTCACCCGCCGCCAGCGCCGGCAAAATCGCCGTCTTCTGTTCGGCGCTTCCCGCCGCCTCGACAAGGCCGCCGCCTAGGATGACGGAAGCGAGATAGGGCGAGGGCACCAGGCCCTTGCCCAAGCCTTCCATCAGTACAGCCAAGTCGAGAGCCGAGCCGCCGAGCCCGCCATTCTCCTCGGCGAGGCAGAGGCCAAGCCAGCCGAGCTCGGCGAAGTTTTTCCACCGGCCGCGGCTGAACCCTTCCTCGCTCTCGGTCTCCGCGCGGCGCTTGTCGATGTCGTATTCCTTGGCGACGAAAGTCTCGACGCTTTCCTGGAACAGCTTTTGTTCGTCGTTCAGCGAAAAATCCATCACACCCGCCCGCTACAGTCCGAGAACCATCTTGGCGATGATGTTCTTCTGGATCTCATTGGTGCCGCCATAGATTGAGGCCTTGCGCCAGTTGAAGTAATGCGGCGCGATATTGGCGGCATGTTCCGGGCCGACGGGCGCCTCGTTCCAGCCCGCCTCGCGCGCCTCGGCGATATAGGGATTGGCGTAATAGCCGATCGCCTCAAGGGCAAGCTCGCTCAGGCGCTGTTGAATCTCGGTGCCGCGGATCTTCAGGATCGATGCCTCCGGTCCCGGCGTCCGGCCCGCGGTTTCGTCGGCGACGATGCGCAGCACGAGGGATTCGAGGGCCAGGATATCGATCTCGAGATCCGCCATCTTGCCGGCGAAGGCGGCGTCCTTGGCGAGGCTGCCGTCGCCCGCCGGCTCCGCCGCGGCAATCGCCTTGAGCTGGCGCAGTTCCTGTCGCGAACGGCCGATGGCGGCGATGCCGGTGCGCTCATGGCCGAGCAGGAATTTGGCGTAGGTCCAGCCCTTGTTCTCCTCGCCGATGCGGTTGGCCTGGGGCACGCGCACCTGGTCGAAGAACACGTCGTTGATCTCCGCGCCGCCATCCATGGTGCGGATCGGCTTGACCTCGATGCCCGGCGTATGCATGTCGATCAGCAGGAAGGAGATGCCCTCCTGCGGTTTGCTGTCGGTCGAGGTGCGCACCAAGCAGAAAATCATGTCGGCATATTGCGCCAGCGTCGTCCAGGTCTTTTGGCCGGTGACGATATAGTCCTCGCCGTCTGGCACCGCCTTGGTGGCGAGTGAAGCGAGGTCGGAGCCCGAGCCCGGCTCGGAATAGCCCTGGCACCACCAATCCTCGGAGCTCAGGATACGCGGCAGATAGTGTGCCTTCTGCGCCTCGCTGCCGAAGGCCATTATCACCGGCGCCACCATGGAGAGGCCGAAGGGCATTATGCGCGGCGCCGAGGCGGCGGCGAGTTCTTCTTCGAACAGGTGACGTTGCAGGGGTGTCCAGCCGGTGCCGCCATGCGCGGCCGGCCAGCCCGGCGCGATCCAGCCCTTCTCGAAGAGGATCTTCTGCCAGCGGACATAATCGTCTTTCTCGAGCCGCTTGCCGCGCTCGACCTTGGATTTGATGTCGGCGGGCAGCTTGGCGCGGATGAAGTCGCGGACCTCCTGCTGAAATGCCGCGTCGGTACTGGAAAGCGATAGCTCCATGTTTACAGGTCCCCGAATCCCTTGCCTGCCTCGGCGAGCTCCTTGAGGAGCGGCGCCGGCTCAAGCCAGTCGCCATGCTCGTCATGGAGTGCGCGCATGACGTCATAGACCTGTTTGAGGCCGACCGTATCGGCGTAGAACATCGGCCCGCCGCGTTGCCGAGGAAAGCCATAGCCATAGAGCCATACCGTGTCGATATCGCCGGGCCGCTGGGCGATGCCCTCGGCGAGAATCTTCGCTCCCTCATTGATCATCGTATAGATGCAGCGCTCAATGATCTCCTGCTCGCCGATGGCGCGGCGTTCGAAGCCGAGCTCCTCCGAGACGCCGATGATGAGTTGCTCGATCTCCGGGTCCGGAATCGGCGTGCGACTGCCTTCCTCGTAGCGGTACCAGCCGGCGGAGGTTTTCTGGCCGAAGCGGCCTTTCTCGCAGATACGGTCGGCGATCGGCGAATAGCGTAGATTGTTGGGCTTCTCCTTGGCGCGCGCCTTGCGGATCAGCCAGCCGACATCGAGCCCGGCGAGATCGCCCATGGCGAACGGCCCCATGGGGAAGCCGAAATCGAAGATCGCCTTGTCGACCTCGTGGGGCAGCGCGCCTTCCTCGAGAAGGAAATTGGCCTGGCGGGTATAGGCGTGCAGCATGCGGTTGCCGACGAAGCCGTCGCACACGCCGACCAGCACGCCGACCTTGCCGAGCTTCTTGGCGAGCGTCATGGTGCTGGCGATGGTCTTGTCCGAGGTCTGTTTGCCGCGCACGTTCTCCTGTAGGCGCATGACGTTTGCCGGGCTGAAGAAATGCGTGCCGATGACCTGCTCCGGCCGCTTCGTGGCCGAGGCGATCTCGTCGACATCGAGGGTCGAGGTATTGGTGGCGAGGATCGTGTCGGGCGGCGTCACCTCATCCAATTTGGCGAAGACGTCCTTTTTGGCGTCCATCTTTTCGAAGATCGCCTCGATCACCACATCTGGCTCGCCGAGCGCGGCGTAATCGGTGACCCCTTGAATGAGCGCCATGCAGCCATCCATTTTTTCCTGAGGAATGCGCCCCTTGGCGACGCTCGCGGCGTAATTCTTGGCGATGATCCCGAGGCCTTTCTGCAGAAATTCGTCCTTGGTCTCCAGCACCGTCACCGGAATGCCTGCATTGGCGAAGTTCATCGCGATGCCGCCGCCCATGGTACCGCAGCCGATTACCGCCGCGCTTTCGACCTTCCGCGCCGGCGTATCCTTGGGCAGGCCGTCGATCTTGGCGGCGGCGCGCTCGACGAAAAAGGCGTGGCGGAGCGCCCGCGACTGGTCGGAGGCCACGAGCCTTTTAAATGTGTCGCGCTCGAATTGTAAGCCGTCGTCGAAGGTCTTGGCGAGGCAGGCCTCGACGCATTCCACCGCCGCATAGGGCGCGTCCAACCCGCGCGCCCGGCGCGCCATGGCTTTGCGGTAATCCTCGAACATCTCTGGCTTGTCGCGCGCGGGTTCGAGATTGTCCTCGCGCGCCCGGGTCGGGCGGAGAGCATCGGCACCCTCCGGCAAGCCTTGGCAGAATTTCACCGCCGCCTCGACGAGGTCGCCCTCCGCCAGTGCGTCCACGAGGCAGAGCTCCGCCGCCTTTTCCGCTTTGATCGGCTTGCCGACGACGATCATGTCGAGTGCGCGCTCGACGGCGATGACGCGGGGTAGGCGCTGGGTGCCACCGGCGCCCGGGATGATTCCGAGGCTGACTTCCGGCAAGCCGAGATTGGTGCCCGGGACCGCGACGCGGTAGTGGCAGCCGAGGGCGAGCTCGAGGCCGCCGCCAAGCGCATTGCCGTGAATCGCCGCGACCACCGGTTTCTTGGCCGCTTCGATCATGTTGATGATTTCAGGCAGGGAGGGCGGCTGCATGGATTTCGGCGTGCCGAACTCGGAGATATCGGCGCCGGCGCAAAACATGCGGCCCGCTCCGGTGAGCACGATGGCGGTCACCTCCGCATCTGCCATGGCGTCGCAGAAGGCCTTGGTCAGCGCGGTTCTCAGCGCCAGGCCGAGGCCGTTCACCGGTGCATGGTCGAGGGTAAGAACGGCCGTTTGGGAAGTTTTGGTTGTCGTGACCGTGCTCATCTTTCCGATTTCCTTCCGATTAACCTAGGGCACAGCTTCATTGCCAGTGTCGCGGAGGGAACGTACACTCTTTGCAGGCCGACCGCCAAGAAGGGCCATACAAAGATCGGCTCCCGGGCGCAACGCGACGTGAAGATTTTAAACAGCATTTGGGAGGTTACTGATCATGCGAATATTCGGAATGATCGCCTGCGTCATGGGCTTGACCGTTGGGGGCTTCTTCGCCGCCGCGAACAACAGCGCCCAGGCCGCCGAAACCGTCAAGATCGGTTTGATCGAGCCGCTCTCCGGCCCGATCGCCGCGGTCGGCACCGATGCGCTGCAGGCCATGGAGACCGCCGCGGAGCAGGTCAATGCCGCGGGCGGCGTGCTCGGCGGGCGGATGCTCGAAATCGTGCCGCTCGACAACGCCATGAGCGCCGAAAAGACCACCCAGCAACTGAAAAAGGCGGTGGACCTGGGGCTCAACTATATCGCCCAGGGCATCGGCTCCAACCACGCGCTCAACATCATCCAGTTCATCGGCAAGCATAATAAGCGCAATCCCGACAAGGCGATGATGTTCCTCAATCATTCGGCGGTCACCACGGCCTTCACAAATGAGCTGTGCTCGTTCTGGCATTTTCGCTTCGACGCCAATGTCGATATGAAGGTGGCCGGGCTGGTGACCCAGATGGGCCGCGATGCGAGCATCAAGAGG
>MDTE01029751.1_pt1 | contig 19868 bp, 18 predicted proteins | sample 811231 | NCBI WGS metagenome assembly MDTE01 (sample SAMN05326651, study PRJNA326480) | marine metagenome | isolation source: seawater | place: Indian Ocean: Red Sea | collected 2010 | reverse complement strand
GATCTGGTGGATGTGTACGAACTGACCCTGAATCCCAAGAATGAAAATCAATATTGGTTTGAAGGGAAGTGGCATGAATTGAACGTCCGGAAAGTCCCCATCAAGGTGAAATTGTTCGGACCTTTTTCATGGACAATAAAAAGAAAAGTGAAAGAATCCACCCACGGTCCCGTCATGGAATTTGACCATGGAACCTATGCGTTGCGGATTTCATCAGCCAAGGAATTAGGATTTTTAGAGGAATGGTACCGCATGGGGAAAGCTACAAATATAGAGGAATTTAAATCAGCTATGAAACTCCACGCCTTACCCATGTTCAATACAGGATATGCGGACAAAGAAGGGAATCTCTATTATGTTTATAACGCCAAAATACCAAAACGAAATAGCGAATTTAATTATGATGAAATTCTTCCCGGTGATACAGAGGCTAATCTTTGGTATGATTATGTCCCCTTTGATTCACTTCCACAGGTGTTAAATCCTGAAGAAGGTTTCTTCCAAAATTGCAATAGTAATCCTTATTACGCCACAGGGAAAGTTGGAAACGGTCTCAAACCATTACCTGATTGGACAGGTATCGAAACGCACCAAACGAATCGTGCCTTGCGGGCATTGGAAACATTTGGAATGGACTCATCCATTTCAAAGGAAGAATTTTTTGATTATAAATATGATGTAACCTATTCGGTGGAGTCGGTTCTTGCACAAGTAAGGGATCTGTTCATTGCAGATATGTCTGATCAAGAGTATCCCGATTTGGAACCGGCGGTTCAATTGATCAAAAGTTGGAATCTTTCGGCAGATTCTACCAATCGCGCTGCAGCATTATCCATGATCGTATTGCCCAATGCTTTTGACCAAAATGACCTCAAGTATGATGTAGATTCAATCATAAAAAAGCTGAGAAAAACTGTTGAATATTTTAATCATCATTTTGGACAGATTAATGTTCCATTGGGAAAAGTAATAAGGTTGGTTCGAGGGGACACAAATTTACCTTTGACCGGAGGACCCGATTTATTACGGGCGATTTATTTTAAAAAGAAAGAAGAAATCTATATTGGAATAGCCGGGGATTGTTATTTTCAGGCAGTTGAATGGGGACCCAATGGTGAAATGAATGCCTGGACAATTCACCAATACGGGAGCGCTACATCGGATCCAACATCCAAACATTATGACGACCAGGCAAAACTATTTTCAAAACATCAAATGAAACAGGTACGGCCATGAGAAACTCTTTTCTCCAATTATTTTTTTCAATATTTATTTTTTTTCCAGGTTGCAGCAAAGTGGATTTAGCCGTCTCTGATTCCAAAGGAATCCTTGAATACGTTTCAAGTTTAAAAGGTGAAAAAGCTGTTTTGCTCAATGTTTGGGCAACCTGGTGTGTCCCTTGTGTAGAAGAATTTCCTATGATAGTTGAATTGGGGAAAGAGATCGAAGAGTTGGACGTCGTGTTTATCAGTGCAGATTTTGAAGAGCAAACCGATGCAGTCTATTCCTTTCTAAAGAAAAAAGGTGTGGGAGGAAAATCATTCATGAAAGAAGAAAAGGATGAAACATTTATCAACGGTTTGCATCCTGAGTGGTCCGGGCTGCTTCCGTTCACAATCTTGTACGGGAAAAATTCAGGAAAAATTGTAGATTTCTGGGAAGGGAAAGAAACAGAATCCAAGTTTAGAGAGTCTATTAAACTTGCAATTACACAATAGGAGTTTTTATGAAACATATTTTTTCAACCATGCTCATTTTTTCAGTTTTATTTTCAAAGGAATTGGAAATTGGTTCAAGCATGCCGCTCATGGATCATCAACTGTCGGACATCAGTGGAAAGTCACTGTCTTTGAAAGACATCAAAGGGAAAGAAGGGACTCTGGTCATTTTTTCTTGCAACACATGCCCGTGGGTGATTCGCTGGGAAGATCGATATGTGACCATTGCCGATGCTTATGCAACAAAAGGGATTGGAATCATTGCTGTGAATTCTAACGAAGATCGCTTTGATGGCGATGACAGTATGGATGAAATGATACAACACGCCAAAGAAAATGGGTACAATTTTCCCTATGCGCAGGATCCCGGTTCTAAACTGGCTTACGCATTTGGCGCAACCAAAACGCCCCATATTTATTTATTCGATAATGACGATAAACTGGTTTATCGCGGCGCCATTGATGATAATGCTAAAAGTGCCAAAAAAGTCGAACAAACTTATCTTGCAGATGCTATAGATGCCCTTCTCGCCGGCGAAGATATTTCCAAAAAAATGAGCAAAGCGCTGGGTTGCTCAATAAAGTTTAAATAATTCCAATTTGAATCATTCAAAATGACAATTCCAATTCTGTATTCTTTTCGGCGTTGTCCTTATGCAATCCGTGCGAGAATGGCTCTGGCCTATAGCGACATTAGTTGGGAACATAGAGAAATTTTACTCAAAAACAGGCCAAAGGAGATGATTGATATTTCTCCCAAAGGAACTGTACCTGTGTTTCAATTAGCAGATGGAACTGTGATAGATGAAAGTTTGGACATCATGAAATGGGCTTTATCTCACAAAGATAAGGATGGCTGGTATGTTGACGAAATTGATACACAAAATGCTTTGATAGATCAAAATGACACAACGTTTAAAAAACGACTGGACCAATATAAATATCACGTTCGATTTCCTGAAGGGTCCTATGAATCTTATCAAAATGATGTTGCAGAAATTTTAGATCAATTGGATAGTCAACTTTTATCAAATTCGTATTTATTAGGTGATTCGCCAAAGTTAGCTGACGTTGCTTTATTTCCGTTTATTCGCCAATGTGCTCATGTGGATATAAATTGGTTTTCATCTTCCTTTTCTCAATTGAGCAAATGGTTGGAACATTTTAAATCTGAATTGTTATTTTTAAAAATTATGAAAAAAATAGATGTATGGACCTCTGAATCAGAAGGAATAATCTTTAAAAATTAAATTATGGAACAAACATATTACTTAATTATTGTAGGGGCTCTTGTTGGAGAATATCTGCTATCCTCCGTCAGCTCTGTCTTAAATATGAACAGCATTACTGAATCTGTCCCGGATGGATTTCAGAATCATTATGATGAAGAAAAATATGCAAAATCGCAGATGTACCTAAAGACAAATACCCAATTCGGATTATTCACGGGGACGTTTAGTTTAATTGTCATGTTGATTGTGATTCATACAGGCGTATTTGGATTCTTGGATGAGTTTGTTCGGACTAAAACCTCACATCCCATTTTGTCCGGACTTTTATTTTTTGGAATCATTTTTTTCATTAATGATTTAATCAATTTACCTTTTTCAATCTATGGGACCTTTGTGATCGAAGAAAATTATGGTTTTAATAAAACAACACCAAAAACGTTCATTACGGACAAATTGAAAGGATACGGATTAACGATTATTTTTGGATCGTTGATATTGGGCGGTATTTTATATTTCTTTAATGCCTACGGCGAAAATGGTTGGTGGATCGCCTGGCTACTCATGACAAGTTTCATGATTGCGGTGCAGCCGCTATTTGTCCATGTGATCGCGCCTATGTTTAACAAATTTGAACCATTAGAAGAGGGAGACTTGCGGACAGCTATTGAATCGTTTGCCAAGAAAGTGAAATTCCCCATTGGTCGTATTGATAAAATGGATGGGAGTCGTCGGTCTTCTCATTCCAATGCTTATTTCAGTGGATTTGGAAAATCTCGGCGAATTGCACTTTTTGATACTTTGCTGGAAAATCATTCCACAGAAGAAATTGTATCTGTTGTCGCTCATGAAGTAGGCCATTATAAAAAGAAACACATTATCACCGGAACCATCATTGGCATTATTGAAACAGGAATCATGCTGTATGTATTCAATTTATTTATGAATGAATCAGCGCTGTTTTCAGTCTTTGGTGTAACTGAAATTTCTGTGTATGCAGGATTAGTCTTTTTTGGAATGTTGTATGCACCGGTGAGTTTGGTCTTATCCATGTTTACAACTGCCTTGAGTCGAAAGAATGAATTTGAAGCAGATGCTTATTCTTTGGAAACAACAGGGAATAAGGAAGCGTTGATCAATATGTTAAAAGGATTGGCTGCGAACAATTTGTCCCACTTAACGCCACATTGGTTGATTGTGTTTTTATCTTACAGTCATCCCCCTGTGTTGGATCGAATCGCCGCAGTAAATAAAAGTTAAACATGGAAAATCCAGCCATCTATTTATGGATACCAATTATTATAATTTCGGTACTCAGTATTTTAAAATTAATTACACAACAAATATCCAATGGGAAACCTTGGATTAGAATCGAAAAGGTAGAGGACGATGAATAAACACTTATCCATGCGGTCGGGAAATCCTGCACTGCAATCATCCACATTTAAAAAACATTTTGCCGCTTCTACGGAAGGGACCATGACCCTCGGTGGCACGGTGAATAAAACTGGGATAGCCCTGATTTTAACTATCATTAGTGCGGGCTATGCTTGGGGTAATCCTGCCATGCATGGTTTGGTTTTACCAGCGGTTTTGGTTGGTCTTGGACTGGCTATTTTTATCACATTCAAACCGGAGAAGGCTCCAACTTTAGTTCCTATTTATGCGGTGGTTGAGGGGGTAGCGCTTGGTGTTATTTCCATGATATTTGAGCAAATGTATCCCGGGATTGTGGTTCAAGCAGTCTTTTTAACATTTGGCACTTTAGGCGCATTATTACTCGCATACAAATCCGGTTTAATTCAAGCCACAGAAAATTTCAAATTGGGAATTGTGGCAGCCACTGGTGGTATTGCCATCATGTATATCATCAATATGGTTATGGGATTTTTCGGCTCAGGGATTGGAATGATTACCAGCAGTTCGCCCATGGGGATTGGATTCAGTGTTGTAGTGGTTATTATTGCAGCATTGAATTTGGTTTTGGATTTTGATTTTATCGAAGAAGGAGCCGAAATGGGTGCACCGAAATACATGGAATGGTATGGTGCTTTTGGACTTCTCGTTACCTTGATTTGGCTTTATCTTGAAATTTTGAGACTATTGGCGAAACTTCAGGATCGGAGATAGTGCAAACTCCTATTTTTTCAAATGATGCGGTTGTCCTTGGGATTCTCCTTGGTATTCTTGCTTTTGTTTTTACTACATCCAAGAGTGAAAATCCGTTTTGGAAAAAATTTTACAAAGTTATTCCCACACTTTTACTGTGTTATTTCATTCCTTCCATTTTTAATTCATTGGGAATTATTTCCGGAGAAGCATCAAATCTTTATTTTGTAGCATCGCGGTATTTACTTCCAACCAGTTTAGTCCTGCTCACCATTAGTGTCGACTTAAAAGCCATACTAAAATTGGGACCGAAAGCATTAATTATGTTTCTCACGGGAACCTTGGGGATTATTATTGGTGGTCCTTTGGCTATTTTAATTGTGTCTGCATTTGCTCCGGATGTAGTGGGCGTCGCTGGACCAGAAGCAGTTTGGCGGGGACTAACTACAGTTGCCGGAAGTTGGATCGGCGGCGGAGCGAACCAAGCGGCTATGAAAGAAATATTCATGGTTGGTGATGATGTATTCTCAGCCATGATAGCGGTGGATGTGATAGTAGCCAACATTTGGATGGCATTTTTGTTGTATGGTGCCGGTATCAACAAACGGATAGATGAAAAATTGCAAGCTGATTCATCTGCCATAACCGAATTAAAAGAAAAAATTGAATCCTACCGAGCACAACTTTTACGAATGCCAGATCTGACGGACACCATGAAAGTCATGACGATGGGTTTTGGTGTGACAGCCGTGGCCCATTTTGGAGCAGATTTGATTGCACCATGGATTGGGGAGAATGCACCGGAATTAGCAAAATTTAGTCTCACATCAAAATTCTTCTGGCTCATCGTTTTAGCCACATCAATTGCTTTAGGACTCTCATTCACAAAGGTGCGGGAACTAGAAGGTGTAGGCGCATCACGTTACGGGAGTTTATTTCTATATGTGTTAGTAGCAACCATTGGCATGAAAATGAACATTTTAGCTATTTTTGAAAATCCCGGACTATTTTTAGTGGGAATCATTTGGATTGGGTTTCACGCTGTCTTGCTAATTGTTGTAGCGAAACTCATACGAGCACCATTCTTTTTTATGGCAGTAGGGAGCCAGGCCAATGTGGGCGGCGCTGCGTCAGCACCTATCGTTGCATCTGCATTTCATCCTTCTTTAGCGCCGGTGGGTGTTTTGTTGGCTGTTTTGGGTTATGCTGTGGGAACTTACGGTGCATGGATTTGCGGACTTTTGATGCAGGGCGTATCACCTTAACATGTCCATAAAGCTCATTCAAGGTGACATCACCCAGTTAGAGATAGACTGCATCGTCAATGCTGCCAATGAAAAACTGATTCCCGGTGGTGGTGTTTGTGGTGCGATCCATAATGCTGCTGGACCGGAATTGGCAGAAGCCTGTGTACGAATCGGACATTGTGGTGTAGGCGAGGCAAGAATCACCAATGGATTCAATCTTTCGGCAAAACATGTGATTCATACCGTTGGTCCTGTTTGGCACGGTGGAGATCATGGCGAAAATCAGTATCTTTTTAATTGTTATAAAAAATCGCTTCTATTGGCCACACACCACCAAATTAAAACAATGGCATTTCCCAATATCAGCACAGGCATCTTTGGCTATCCCAAAGAATTGGCTGCAGAAACAGCTGTAAAAGCGGTGACACTTCATCAACAATCTGGTCGGCGAATCAAAGAAGTCACCTTTTGTTGTTTTGATGATGAGAATTTTTCACATTATGAGAGATTGCTATAATTTCAAAAAATCTTTTATAAAAATTTTGGTGTTACTATAATTTAGATACCTTAAACGGAAAGAGATAGAACATGGATCGCAAACTCACCACAATATTCGCTTCGGATGTCGTCGGATTCAGTAAAATGATGGGCGAAGATGAAGTCAAAACACTGAACATTTTAAAAGAACGACGTGAAGCCATTGATTCAATCATCGAAGATCACGGTGGTGTCATTTTCGGCAGTGCAGGCGATAGCGTTATTGCAGAATTCGCCAGTCCCATCAAAGCGGCAGAAGCAGCAGTGGCCACGCAACAAAAAATGAAAACCATGAATGTTGATATGTCCGAATCAGATCAAATGACATTCCGTGTCGGCATCAATATTGGTGATGTGATGATTGAAGAAAACAACCTATTCGGTGATGCCGTAAATATCGCTGCTCGATTAGAAGCTGCGGCAAGACCTTCTGGAATTTGTGTTTCCAAAACTGTCTTTGATATGATCAATCGGAAAATTTTAGTTTCATTTGAAGATGCAGGTGAGTTGGAACTCAAAAATATTGAACTCCCAATCAAAGCATTTCATGTGTTAGAAAATACCGGAATTGCTCGTTTTACCCAAGATTCCGAGAAAATCCAAACAGAAGTGAAAGAAGCAGAACCGGGATCTGTCGCTGTCATGTATTTTAAGAATCTTAGTAATGACGAAGAGCAGGAATATTTTTGTGAAGGATTTTCAGAAGACTTACTCTCCATGTTATCTCGCTATAACAAATTGGTGGTGATTTCCAGTCATGCCAGTTTTTCTTATAAAAATAAATCAAAGAGTTCAAAAGAGATTGGGGGTGAATTAGGCGTTCGATATATCATTAACGGCAGTGTAAGGAAACTTGGTCCCAAAATGCGTATCAATGTGAAATTGATTTCTACAGAAAATGAGAGTACGATTTGGTCGAATAATTATGATTTGTCTGTGGATGAAGTCTTTGATGTGCAGGATCAAATAGCGGAAGAAATTGTGTCCACTACAGTTGGGCGAGTTGAAGAAGATTCGCTAAAAGCATTAAAAGTAAAACAACCGGAAAATAAAAGCGCTTATGAGTTAGTATTGCAGGGCTTGGAATATGCTAAAAAGGGAAATGTATTAAAAGAAAATACGAAGTTGGCAGCGAAACTTTTTGAGAAGGCCATTGAAGCAGATCCAAACTATGCCCGTGCCCATGCATGGCATGCATGCACTCTTGGAAATTTAATGGAATGGGAAGAAGATGAATCACCGGAACTCATGGAAAAATGTTTTAATTCATTAACTCGTGCCATGGAAATTGATCCCAATGAACCAGAGGTTAATCGCATTATGGGCGCTGTAAAATTCTATTTTGAAAAAGATTATGATCTTGGTTTACACCATTTTAAGAAAGCCCGAGAATTGTGCCCCAGCGATGTTTTTATTGCCACTCGATACGCGTTGGCGTTGATTTATTGTGGTGAATTTCAAGAAGCATTATCTGAATTGGAAAGAGCAAAAAGGTTAGATCCATTTTCCAATGATTTATTGTACGGCCCATTGGCATTTTGTCACTACTGGATGGGAGATTATGATAAAGCAATTGAATGTTTTAAAACAATTAAAGTGTTAAATGCCCATTTGTTTTATCTCGCAGCAACCTATGCGAAAAAAGGTGAATCAGAATTGGCAAAAGAAAAATTGAAAGAAGCTCGGGCGATAAATGATCAGGATATTGAACAATTTTTAGCGTCACAGTCATATAGTAAAGAAGAATTAACTAACGAGTTAAGAAAAACCTTGGAATCAATTTCTAATTAATTTTTTGATTTTTAAAATCTGAATCATTCTTGTCAGTGAAATAGTTTCTATGACTTATTCCATTGTCTCAAAAATGAATTAAATGACATCAAAAATAAAACAACGTTACAAAGCCATGAAAACCCGGCAAGCCAAGGACTGGTGGACTGTCACCTTTGGCGATCCGGTGAGTTGGGCGGTGTTGGCTGTCATTGGCGACTGGCAGTGGATTACACCTTTAGGGATTACAATTCTTTCCTTATTTGTAAGAATTGGTGGGGCGGTGATGATAGCCATAGGAGAAGGTGCTCTGCTCATTTGGGGAGTTGTTTTAATTCAGTTAGGCGTGATGATGGATCACATGGATGGCAACCTTGCACGATATCGTAAAACCACAAGCATCACCGGTGCTTTTATGGACCGGATTTTTGATGGGTTGTCCTTTTTAGCCATTGTTTCAGCTATGGGATGGTTGGCAGTCCGGCAAGGTTCGCCCACTTATCTTTTATTTATAGCACCTCTGGCCGGCGCATTTTATTTGGTGATTTGTTATATATACTGGAGTTATGCTTACGAAGAACTCAATGTGCTTGGTAAATCTAAATTGGTCAAACCCGGAGCAATTAAGGTAGATTTATCAAACATTCCAACATGGAAAATTATCTTGGATGGCCAAAAACGAATTTTGAAACTCCATCATATTGATTATTATTTCTGGGTCAGCGTTTTTGTTTTAATTGGTAAACCGGATTTAGGTGTCTGGATCATGTTTATAGTGTTGGGTGTGAATGTTCACCAGAAGTTTAAACTGCGCTACCGCAACTTAGCAAACCTTGAGAAGTGATATTAAATCTTGGTAGCAATAACACGAATAACAACAGGATCCGAATCTTTATAAACGGCAAGACCTTGGGCTTCCACCACAGACTCAATGGTAAAACCAAGAGATTCCAAATCAGATATTAGTACATCTTTATCAAGGAATCGGCGGCGGTGATCTGTTTTATATATTTGGTCATCCATTTTTTCACCATCACCAAAAATTGGATCCTTAATAGATCGGCTTTCTGAATAAAATTTTCCACCGGTTTTCAAATGATTAAACGTCCATTCAAAAGCTTGTCGGGCTTCATTTTCACTCAAGGCATGAAGGACAAATCTTGCATAGATCGCATCAAACTCCATATCTGGAATGCTTGCCATATTCCTAACATCATCCACATAAAAATGGGGAGAATTATTTTCGAGGGTCGGTAATGCATTAATAATGACATCCGATTGGTCACAGGCCCAAACCGAATGACCCATTTTCGCAAAATAAAATGAATCACGCCCGTTGCCACAACCCAATTCCATTAGGTTGCATTTTTCCGGAAGAAGTTCTATAATACTTTTCGCAAAACTGCTGGGTTTCCCCAAGCCATGGTGGTTAGCATAATAATTATTCCAGTATTTTTTATCCAATTGAAATTTTCCTAAGTAAGATTATTTCTATATTTTAGCCTATATGAAATTGGCATTGATTTGGATGGATTTCCATTACAAATATGGTATGAGATTCATTATAATTCATCTTTTCTATTAAATCTTAAAACTGGTATTGATTCTCACTGAGTTTACTTCTATTCTTTGCTTCTGATTTTTGTAAAATATTAAAATATTGGACACATAATGGAAGGAAAAACACATCCCATTTCCCCATCCATCACATTAAACAATGTTCAGTTCTACGGATTGGTTGCACTTCGTCTTCTGATTGGTTGGCACATTCTATACGAAGGGTTAACCAAAGTGTTAAACCCTTATTGGTCATCGGTGGGCTATCTTCTTGATTCAAAGTGGATATTTTCAGGATGGGCCGAAACCATCGTTTCCGATCCTACGCTTTTAACCATTTCAGATTTTGTGAATATGTGGGGACTGACATTAGTTGGTCTGTGCCTTATGCTTGGTTTATTTTCAAGATATGCAGCCATCGGTGGCATAGTTTTTATTCTTCTTTATTATTTATTTGCACCACCATTAATAGGGCTTGAGTATTCACGCCCCGGTGAAGGAAGTTATCTCACCGTGAATAAAAATTTGATTGAAGCATGCGCTTTATTTGTCCTGTATTATTTCCCAACCAGCCATATCATTGGATTGGATCGCTTGATTCAAAACAAATCTAATTGATGGAAGTCATATGAGTGAAAACAACATAAAACCCAACGATCAGCAAAGACGAGATTTCATAAAAGCGTTAGCCACCGTGCCTGTGTTTGGCCTTTTTCTTGCGAACCTATGGAAGAAAATGAAAGTGGAATCCATGAAGCGTGCCAACCTTCTTGCGGATTTAATAGATGAGAAAAAAGCACCCGCAGTCATTAAAAAGATTACCGATTCCAAACAATTGAATTTAGGCGTCATTGGCTACGGCGGACGTGGCGGACATCTAACAAGAAGTGCAGGTTTTGCAACCAAATGGTGGACAGATACAACCTACAAAAATTCCCAAGCGAATAAATTGGATAAAGCGTTTGCCACATTCATGTCACAAGAAGATTTGAATTGTTCCTTGGTGGGCGTTTGCGATTTATTTGAAAAACGTGCAGACGCTGCTATTGATGCCTCCCAAAATGAAGTTCGTCCTGGTGGAAAACCTTCCGGTGTTGCAACAAAATATCGACATTATTCCGAATTATTAGCGAATCCTGAAATTGATGCGGTCATTATTGCCACGCCGGACCATTGGCATTCTCGGATTGCCATTGATGCTGCTCGAGCTGGGAAACATGTATATTGTGAAAAAGGACTTACCCGAACATTCCAAGAAGCGTTGGATTTACATGATACGGTGAAGGAGACAGGCGTCGTCCTCCAGTTAGGTCACCAAAATCGTCAAGTGGAAGCCAATGAAAAAGCAAAACAGATTATTGATAAAGGATTGTTGGGCCCCATCAATTTGGTGGAAATAACAACGAACCGAAATTCACCTTGGGGTGCCTGGGTTTGGAATATTGATCCAGAAGCCACTGCACAAAATTTGGATTGGAATACATTCCAAGAACCATCTCCCAATAAAATACCATTTGGTGAAGAAGCGCTCAAACGATTTTTCCGGTGGCGCTGTTGGTACGATTATGGCACAGGATTGTCTGGTGATTTATTCTCCCATGACTTTGATGCTATGAACCAAATTATGAATTTGGGAATTCCGAAATATGCATCATCTTCCGGTGGCGTCTATTTTTACAAAGATGGACGGGATGTCCCCGATGTGTGGCATGTCACCCTGGAATATCCTGAAAAAGATTTGACCCTACTTTACAGCGCAACGTTGTCATCAAATGATAATCGAGGGAATCGGATTATGGGACACGATGCTACCATGGTCTTGGGCGGACAATCAAATGTTGGAAATGTTGGCGGTTTTACCGTGAAAGCAGATCATGAATCCACGCAATATCGGGAACGGTTGGAAAGCGGTGCCATCAATTCGAAGTATCCGATCTACACTTATTCTCCCGGCTCGAAACAGATTGATGGTGTCACATCTGCCACATCACAATATTTCGCGAATAAAGGATTGTTGTACACATACAAAGATGGGAAACGGATAGACCCGTCTCATCTTCATGTGAAAGATTGGTTAGATTCAATACGAAGTGGGACACAACCCAAATGTAATATGGATGTAGCATTCCAGGAAGCTGTGACCTGTGCCATGGCCACTGAATCTTATCTCACCGGAAGACGGGTGGAATGGGATCCGGTAAAACGCAGATTGATTTAATTCACAAGCTAAAAAGGTATTTATGACAAAAAATTCACGCTTGGGCACCATGATGTTTCTCCAATATGCATTGTGGGGAGCGTGGTTACCAGTAACAGCTCGTTTTTTATCTGCGCCCGTTGTCGATGGTGGACTGGGATTTTCCGGTTCTCAAATTGGGATGATCTTAGGATTGGCCGGTTCCATTGGGGCCGTAGCTGCGCCGTTCATTGCAGGGCAAATCGCAGACCGTTATTTCAATTCTGAACGAATTTTAGCATTTTTGGTCACTGCCGGCGGACTCGTAAAATGGATGACAGCTTATCAAACCGAGTATATGCCATGGCTAGTATTGTCCATTGTTTATAGTATACTGTACATGCCAACATTGGCTTTATCCAATTCTGTAACCTTTGCCCATATTGATGATCCGGACAATGAATTTCCCAAAATACGAGTCTGGGGAACTTTGGGGTGGATTGCCGCCAGTTGGGCTTTTCCCATGATTTGGCTTCAAACCAATTTAGAGTTTCAGTTGATGCCGCCCTTTGTGGTTGGTGCAGAAGTCCCTGACGTAACAGCGCGACTTGTTGATGCATTGAAATTTTCCGGAATCATTTCAATCGTGTATGGTGCTTTTTGTTTCACCTTGCCTTCAACACCTCCGAAAGAAGATGCTACAGAAAAATTGGCTTTCAAAAAAGCATTTGAACTTTTCAGTATGAAATCTTTCACTGTGTTGGTGATTGCAAGTTTAGCTGTGAGTATTATTCACCAAATCTATTTTTTACAGACAGGTCCCTTTTTATCTTATATCGGTATTCCCGATAGTCAAATCGGCCCTGCAATGACTATTGGTCAATTTGCTGAAATTCTGACCATGGCGTATTTAGGGTTTTTCTTAAAACGACTGGGATTTCACAAAGTAATCTCAATCGGGGTTGCAGCATATTTTTTAAGGTATGCTATTTTTGGAACTGAAGCTTTACCTGTTTGGGTCATGGTGGTGAGTCAAGCGTTCCACGGATTTTGTTATGCTTTCTTTTTCGCTGCGGCATTCATTTATGTGGATAAATTGGCTGATAAAGATGTTCGCCATTCAGCCCAAACGGTTTTTGGCATTATCATTCTAGGTGGCGGCCCGGTGATAGGCGGTTGGCTATCAGGCTATCTCCAAAATATGTACACTATGGACAATGTGTTCAACTACTCCAATTTTTGGTACACCTTGTCGGGGATCGGGTTTATTACCTTAGCATTCTTTTTTACAACATTTAGAACTCAATTGATGGAAGAGAAATAATATGGCAACAAAACGAATTGGTATCGGATTTATTGGCGGCGGATTTATTACACGATTTCATATCCAATCTTTGATAGGCGTACGTGATTGTGATGTGTTGGGCGTTATGTCCCGCACTTTGGAATCTGCAGAAACATCAGCGGCGTTAGCTCGCACATTAAATGTGGGGGAAGCAAAAGCATATTCATCCATAACAGACATGATTGCCAATCCAGACATCAATGCTTTGTGGATTTGTTCGCCTAATTTCACCCGGATTAGAGTAATGGAAGAAATTGTTTCAGCCATTGAATCGGGGAAAGGTGACCTCATTGGGATTACTTGTGAAAAGCCATTGGGACGAAATGTGAAAGAAGCAAAAAAAGTGTTAGAACTCGCACAACTAGTTGGGCTCTTGGATGGTTATTTGGAAAACCAAGTATTTGCGCCGTCTGTCACACGAGGGAAGGAAATCATCTGGGATCGCGGTGCCAAAACCACAGGACGTCCTTATTTAGCACGAGCGGCAGAAGAACACAGTGGCCCACATATGCCCTGGTTTTGGGAAGGTGAACTGCAAGGCGGCGGCGTTCTGAATGATATGATGTGTCATTCTGTGGAAGAAGCACGATACATGCTCACCAAACCCGGCGCACCAAGAGAATCATTAACACCAAAAAGTGTAAACGCCTATGCATCGTGTCTCAAATGGCAGCGACCAGAATATGCTCAAATATTGGCTGAAAATAGTGGTGGCAAAACAGATTATCTGAATCGGCCTGCGGAAGATTTTGCCCGTTCGTTGATCGAATATGAAGATGAAGATGGAAACAATCTTGTGGTGGAAACCACCACATCCTGGTGCTTTGTGGGCGCAGGACTCCGCTTGAGTATGGAATTGTTTGGTCCGGAATATTCCATGTTTGTGAATACTTTAGATTCGGATTTGAAAGTGTTCTTCAGCCGGAAAGTTGCCGGAGCAGAAGCAGAAGATTTGGTGGAAAAACAAAATGCTGAATCAGGCGAAATGCCTGTCGTATCAAGCGAAACGGACACCTATGGTTACACGGCAGAAAATCGCCATATGGTTCAATCATTTTTGGCCGGTAAGCGTCCTAAAGAAAATTTTGACGACGGCGTAAATGTGACGGAGCTTCTCATGACAGCCTACATGAGTGCGGAGCAGGACAAAACAATTCCATTCCCACCACCGGGATTAGATGACTTTGTCCCTGCTGTGGCCAAAGGCGAATGGAACCCAAAAAAGAAATGAGATATGCATGAAACAATTAATTTTACTTTTATCACTTTATTTAACAGTTGGATGCAGGACTGAAACCATGAATTGGATAACATTATTTGATGGAAGGGAAGTTTCCGGGATGCGCGGCTATAAAATGGATGATATGCCTTGGTCGTGTTGGGAAATAAAAGATGGTGAACTTAAAACCATCCCAAATCAACCCACGGTGGATATTATTACAACAGACCAATTCAAAGATTTTGAATTGAAATTAGAATGGAAAACATCACCTGCAGGCAATTCTGGCATTTTTCATAATGCAACTGAAGAAAACGACTGGATTTGGCAATCTGCGCCGGAAATGCAAGTGTTGGACGATGAAGCACACCATGACGGGAATAATTCCAAAACATCCGCAGGTGCGTTGTACGATCTCATCGCCCCCACAAATAAATCGTTAAAACCTGTGGGCGAATTCAATCAGGTGAAAATCAAAGTTCAAAACAATGAAGTAGAATATTGGATTAATGGTTCGAAGATTGTTGAATTTGTGCTGGGAAGCCCTGAATTGAATGAACTCATCCAGAATAGCAAATTTCACTCAATGCCAAATTTTGCCAAATCAAACCAAGGTCATGTTGGACTTCAACACCATGGTGAAGAAGTTTGGTATCGCAATGTACGGATCAGAAAACTGTAATTTGAATTGGACCGCCGAACATTTCTTAAAACATCCTCCATTTTCACAGGCGGACTTGCCTTAACAAGCTCTTCCTGTTTTTCTCAAAAAAAATTGCCCTTTAAAATTTCTTTAGCTGAATGGTCCCTCCACCGAACACTTTTTTCCGGTGAATTGGATCATTTAGATTTTCCCAAAGTTGCAAAACAAGATTTTGGATTGGATGCAGTGGAATATGTGAATTCATTCTTTTTTGAAAAAGCAAAAGAAACCGAATATCTAAAAGAAATGAAATCTAGATGTGATGACCTGGGGGTGAAAAGTTTACTCATCATGTGCGATAATGAAGGGCGATTGGGCGATCCTGATGATAGTAAAAGAATCAATGCTGTGGAGAACCATTATAAATGGGTGGAAGCTGCGAAATATCTAGGCTGTCATTCCATCCGTGTGAATGCTGCCAGTGAAGGGAGCTACGAAGATCAAATGAAACTTGCTGCAAATGGATTACGGCGATTGGTTGACTTTGGAGCAGATCATCATATCAATGTGATTGTTGAAAATCATGGCGGACTCTCCAGCAATGGCCAGTGGCTCTCTAGTGTCATCAAAAATGTAGATCATCCCATGTGCGGCACCTTACCCGATTTTGGTAATTTCCATCTCAGTAATGATGAATGGTATGACCGATACAAAGGGATGAAAGAATTGATGCCATTCGCAAAAGCCGTCTCAGCAAAAAGTAACGATTTTGATGATGAAGGAAATGAGATTTACTCGGATTATTATAAAATGATCGAAATTGTTTTAGAAGCCGGATATGATGGCTATATCGGGATTGAATATGAGGGTGGACAATTGCCAGAAATGGAAGGAATTCAAAAGACAAAAGAATTGTTGGAAAGAGTGAGTAATTCAATTTAATCTTATGGATATCATCACGAAACCCAACATAGAAGCAATTGTAGAAAACCTTGATTTAATTCCAATTATCAAAAAAGGTTTCGTTTCCTATTCGGAAGGTCAATCCGTCGTGCCGCCGGTGGGCGAGTTATCTTTTAAAAATCCTCCCGGAGATGTCCACATTAAATATGGCTATATCACCGGTAAAAATTATTATGTGATTAAGATTGCTTCCGGTTTTTATGAAAATGAAAAATTGGGAATTCCCAATGGATTCGGACTCATGCTGCTCTTTGACCAAAAAACTGGGGAAAATGTAGCATTGCTGGCTGATGATGCATATTTAACGGATGTAAGAACAGCCGTTGCCGGTGCCATTTGTACAGAGCAATTTTCAAACCCGGTACAATGTATCGGCGTTATTGGAACGGGACTCCAAGCACGGATGCAGGTTCAATATTTAAAATCAGTGGCGAAATGCAGAGACGTTATTGTGTGGGGTAGAAACAGGGGAAAAATGGAAAAATACCAATCTGATTTGAGAAATGAAGGTTTTTCAGTTTCCCTTGCTGATTCTCCCATCGAAGTTGCAAAAGGCTGTAATCTTATTATTTCCACCACAGCATCTAAGGAACCATTACTTTTTGCGGATGACATCCAACTGGGAACACACATCACAGCCATGGGTTCAGACACACCGAATAAACAAGAATTGGATTCTGCAATTTTATCAAAAGCAGATCTCGTTGTGGCGGACAGCATTCCACAGTGTATTGAACGGGGAGAAATATCCCATGCACTGAATGATAAATCAATTTCTGAAAATGAGATCGTGGAGTTAGGTAACATTTTGAATGGATCTGCCGAAGGCCGAAAATCAACGGATGAAATAACTATAGCTGATCTTACTGGTGTGGCAGTTCAGGATATCCAAATTGCCACGGCTGTTTATGAAGCATATAAGGAGTGTAAATAATGAAATTTGAATTATTCGAATTAGAACGAAATCAATCTCTCTTTGAAAATGAAGTGGATTATAATTTGTCAGAAAGTGGCGTTCATCCACTCAAACTCACTGAAATTCTCACCGAGGATGAACAAACTGAATTATTGAATAAGAATCTTTATTATGGATACACAAACGGCACACCGGAGGTGCGTCAACGTGTTGCGGATATATACAGTGAAGATTTAACCATCGAAAATGTGCTTATCACTTCCGGATCTGCAGAAGCCAATTTTTTATCTGTAATGACCTTATTGGAACCGGGAGATGAAATCATATATATGGTTCCTAATTATCTTCAGATCTATCATTTGGCTCGCAGTTTTGGAATTGTTGTCAAATCCTTGTCGATTCATCAAGAGTTAGGTTGGCAGTGGGACGCGGATGAATTGAAATCCCTGGTGTCTCCCAAAACAAAAATGATTGCAGTCTGTAACCCCAATAACCCAACCGGTGCGTTAATGACAGATGCAGTGATGGATGAAGTAATCCAAATTGCCAAAGATTCAGATTGTTGGCTACTCTCCGATGAAGTGTATCGAGGCGCTGAATTGGATGGAAACGAATGTCGGTCTTTTGCCGGCGCAACTAACAAAACAATTGTGAATGCTGGACTCTCTAAAGCATACAGTTTACCTGGACTTCGTTTTGGGTGGAGTGTAGGCTCAAAAGACTATATCAACCATGCATGGTCGTTCCATGATTTTACAGTCATCAATGTAGCTTATTTGAGTGATTGGGTTGCCTCACAAATATTGGAAGAAAACCGCCGCAAAAAAATCCTAAACCGAACGAAAGATCATTTGAATCACAATTTGGATATGTTATGCAAATGGGCAGAGAATGAACCCATGTTAACCATTTCCCGACCCCAGGCAGCAGCCATTACCTTTGCTAAAGTCAATCTGCCCATGAAATCGGAAGAATTCGTTTTTACACTTCGGGATGATTACAGTGTATTGTTAACTGCCGGAAAATGGCATGGATTGGAAGGGTATGTTCGATTTGGTTACGGTACACCTGCTGATTATGTTATGGGTGGACTTGAACGGGTTTCAAATTTTTTGAAAACATTGTAAAATCCTAAACAAACTGATAGTTTCAACTCGAAATCGCCGTTACAGTTCTGTAATTTTTATCCCCACTTTTTAACCTAATTCAAGAATTCAATATGTCTCTAATTAACCCTTATATTTTTCGTGAATATGATATACGAGGCAAAGTCTCGGAAGATTTTCCTGATCATGTTGTTGTCAAACTTGGCAAAGCCTTTGGCACATTCGTAAAACGAGCTGGCGGAAACGAAGTTGCCTTGAGCGGCGACATTCGACTCACAACGCCAAACCTAATGAATCAATTCAAAGAAGGTGTTTTGTCTACCGGAACTGATATAATCAATCTTGGGATTCTCCCCACACCGGTGAATTATTATTCCATGTTTCATCTAGGCGTATTTGCTGCAGTCCAGATTACAGGAAGCCATAATCCGCCGGAATTCAATGGATTTAAAATGTCCCTGGACAAAAAAGCTGTTTTTGGTAAAGATATCCAAACCTTGTATCAAATTATCGACAAAATAGATTTCGAAGAAGGGGAAGGGACAGAAGCGCGTTACAAGATTTTACCGGATTATAAAAAAATGATCCTGGAAAAAATCAATATTGAGCGTCCCATGAAAGTGGTCATGGATTGTGGGAATGCTGCAGGCGCTATTAATGGTCCGGATGTTTTTAAAGATCTCGGTATTGAATTAAAAGAATTATTTTGTGAAGCGGATGGTACGTTTCCAAATCATCATCCTGATCCAACGGTAGAAGAGAACCTTCAGGATTTGATTGCTGAAATGAAAACCGGAGATTATAATGTTGGTTTGGCATTCGATGGAGACGCTGACCGAGTAGGCGTGGTGGATGAAACGGGTGATATCATTTGGGCTGATCAACTCATGGCATTATTTCTTCCCGAAATAATTGAAAACGGCGAAGACATTTTATTCGATGTAAAATGCTCCCAAGCCCTGGAAGATATGATTAACCGATATGGTGGAAACCCGGTCATGTGGAAAACAGGCCATTCGCTCATTAAACAAAAAATGGGTGAATTGGGCTGCAAATTGGGCGGTGAAATGAGTGGACATATCTTTTTTGCTGATGATTATTATGGTTATGATGATGCTCTTTATGTAGCGGCTCGGTTGGTTCAACTCCTTTCCAAAACAGATAAAAAACTCTCCGAATTGAAAGCGGAAATTCCTGTTTATTACTCCACACCGGAGATGCGAATGGAAGCGGAGAATGATGAAGAAAAATTCAGAATCGCCAAAGAAGCAATCGAGTATTTTACAGAAAATTATGATTGCAGTACGGTGGATGGTGTTCGAATCAAATTTGG
>MDTE01021433.1_pt1 | contig 19869 bp, 20 predicted proteins | sample 811231 | NCBI WGS metagenome assembly MDTE01 (sample SAMN05326651, study PRJNA326480) | marine metagenome | isolation source: seawater | place: Indian Ocean: Red Sea | collected 2010 | reverse complement strand
GACGTGCCATCGTCGATGAGCGTGGCGACGTTGTCGCTCGGATTGAGCAAAATTGCGCGGGTCATGATCGTTTCTTTATCCTCCTAATAGACTACGGCGTGTGCCCGCCGTTTCGCACCTATAGTGGCCGATCCACCCATCGGAATGCTAGGGCAGATCGGAAGAGTCGGCCGCAGATGGGTTTCTTGGTGTTGCGCCGAAAATTCTCATTGCTGCATGCGAATTGACATACCAGCTGCCTGGTACCACCTAAGATTTATCCCTGTATACGTGTGTGACTACGAAATTCTCTTAGACGCCTCGAATTATTCGGCGTATATCAGGCTTCTATTCCATACAAGTTCTTGAGAAGATGGTCACAGAAACCGGGTCCTCCGAACCCACCCCTGTCGAGTCGATCACGTCACGTTTTGATCTGAGCCTCGGCGCAAAACTTTACTATTTTTGGGAAAAGAAGTGGTTCTTCATTGCGCTGCTCGTGGGTGCAGTGCTGCTGAGTTTTGATCCTCCCGAAGGACTCTCTCGCGCCGGGCAGATCGTTTTGTGCATGTCGATCATGGCGACGATTATGTTCATCACCGAACCCATTCCGCTGCCGGGCGTCGCCCTCCTCATCATCATTGGCGAGGTCCTGCTGATGGGCCTGGAGTCAACCGAGGTCGCCAAGAGTCTCATGAACGACTCCGTCCTCTTCATCATGGGCTCGCTGATGCTGGCGGTTGCAGTGGTGCGGCAACGCCTGGACAAGCGAATCGCGTGGCTGATCGTGCGTATGACGGGTACCAAGACGACCCGTGTCTGCTTCGGCATCTCCATCGTATCCGGAATTCTGGCCTCTTTCATTGGTGAGCACACCGTCGCGGCGATGATGTTGCCTGTCGGAATCCTGTTGGTCACGCTCACCTCGGACGATCCCAAGAAGGTTCGGTCCCTGGCCGCCGTGATCTTGTTTTCTATCTCGTACGGATGTTCCGTTGCCGGAATCGGCACGCCTTCGGGCGGCGCCCGCAATGCCATCATGATCGGGTACTGGAAAGAGTTTTTTTACGATCCGACCAATCCAGACACTTTCGTCTACCTCATGGATTACGCCAAATGGATGCTCTACGCGTATCCCATGTTTCTGATCCAGGTGCCTATCGTCACCTTCATCCTGTTCATCACGTTTCGGCCGGAGCATCGGGATCTCTCCCGTGCCATCGTCCGATTGCGTGCGCAGGTGGCGGAAGAAGGACCGATGAAGGCTGGTGAGTGGGTAAGCATTGCATTGTTCTTTCTGGTTCTCCTGGGATGGATATTCTTCTCGCAGGATCTCGGAATGGGAACGGTCGCTGTCTCCGGTGCTGTCGCGTTTCTTATTGCCGGCTTGGTTCGCTGGGAAGACGTGAACAACGGTGTCAACTGGGGTGTGGTGTTGCTGTATGCGGCGGCGATCTCGCTGGGAGTCCAGATGAAGGACACAGGGGCTGCAGCCTGGGTTGCCCAATCGTTCCTTGACGCCCTGGCGCCGATTGGTGGTGGCGAGGGCATCGGCCTGTGGGCGGCCGTTTCCGTTCTCACCACAGGTATCACCAACATGATGTCCAACGGCGCGGCTGTAGCGGTGCTCGGGCCCATTGTTCTGAATATGGCGTCCCTGGCGGGTGAGAGCCCACTCGTCATTGGCTTTGTCTGCGCCGTTTCGTCTGCTTTCGCCTATTTGACGGTGGTTGGGACCCCTGCCTGCACCATTGTCTATTCTTCGGGATTCCTGAAAACGACTGATTTTCTCGTTGTAGGCTCGAAAATGGTCGTTGCATCTACAATACTAATGTTAGTGGCAGCAGCCGTGTATTGGCCTCTGGTCGGCATCTGATAGGGGGAACCAGGGGGATACCATGACAGAGCAGCCTCCAGGTGCCGAGGAGCCCGCCGGTCCGGGTGCGGACCAAACGCCCGGCGTCAAGAAATTCCGAATTCTGGTCTGTATTGACGGATCAGAGGAATCCTACCGCGGACTTCGTTATGCGGCACGCCTTGGAGGCGGTGTCGATGCGGACATCTGCCTCCTTTACGTTCGTGCCGTTGATCAGGGCCTGAGTTCGGGAGGTCTGCAGGTACGTGTTGCACGAGAGAACATGCTGAACTGGGGTCTGGAACTTCCAGGCATCAAGCACCTTGAAAAAGGTCGTGACATGCTCATGCGATTGGCCAGTATGGAAGGCGACTGGGATGAAGAAACGGTCCATCGCGACGTGGAGGGTGACCCTCTTGGCGACAACGCGACGGTTTACACCAACCATCAAGGCAAGAAGCTCATACTGAAGTTGAAGGTCGCTTCGGATATTGCGGCCGGGATCCTCGAACAGTGGGATCAATTCAAGTATGACCTGATTGTTTTGGGCGCATCTTCGAATTGGGCCCCTATGCCGCTATCGCTTTGGGATCCGGCCGTGGCGGAGAAGATTGCGCTTTACGCACCGTGTTCCGTTTTGGTTGCCCGCGAACTCGAGGAGGGCCACGGCCATCTCATTTGTGTCGACGGATCCGAGCGGGCTCTCAGGGCGGTAGAGATCGACGCCAACATCGCGGCCCGTTGTAACTGTTCGATTTCCCTTATGTCCGTTGCCCTCGATCAAGAAAGTCTGGCTGAGGCACAGGACAATGTTGCTCAAGCTCGCAACCTTGTTCAGTCAATGGGATTCGAGGTCAAGGATACCTATTCACCGGTGGGCAACCCGATCGACGAGATCATCGAGCAGGGACAAAATTATTCACTGATCGTTCTGGCAGATACCGGAAAATCCGCACTGAAGCGCTTTTTCATGGGAAGCGTCGCGGTCAAAGTGCTGGAGAAAGCCAACCATTCCGTGCTGATCGTGCGGGAAACCGGTTCGTAGAACCCAAAGTCACCGGAGCGTGCGACATGGCGGATGCTGCGACTTCAGGCAGCCCTGCACCTGGATACGAAACCCATCCCAATCACTATGTTGAGGCGGAGGTGAGTCCCAAATGGGTCCGCGCAGAGTTCAACGGTGAAACAATCGCTGACAGCAAACGAACTCTGATCGTGCGTGAATACCGGCATACGCCGGTTTACTACTTTCCGCGTGAGGATGTTCGCATGGACCTCGCGGCGAAAACCGAGAGTGAGACCTACTGCCCGTTCAAGGGTAAGGCATCGTATTGGACTCTGAACGTCGGAGATCAAACGTCAGAGGATGTGATATGGAGCTATGAGACGCCGTATGACGAGGCCTTTGAGATCAAGGATTACGTCGCGTTTTATTGGAACAAGATGGATCGCTGGTTCGAGGAAGAAGAGGAGATTTTCGTCCACGCCCGGGATCCACACGTGCGCATCGACGCGCTCAAAAGCTCCAAATCCGTTCGGATCGTGCATAAAGGCGTGACGCTCGCCGACACAAACCGTCCCGTGCTCTTGTTCGAAACCGGTCTCCATACTCGGTACTACATACCCGCCGAAGACGTGATGATGGATAATTTTGTCCCGTCGTCCTCCGAGACTTCATGCCCTTACAAGGGCACCGCAGTCTATTGGTCGATGCAATCGGGCGACGAGTTGATCGAGGATCTGGTGTGGAGTTACCCGGATCCTCTTCCGGAATGCGGCGCCATCAAAGGCATGCTGTGTTTCTACGACGACAAGGTGGATCAGGTGTTCATAGACGGAGCACCCTTGTCTTAGTGGCAGACCCAAGGTGCATTCTGTGGGCTGGCTAATCCCATCGCCAGTCGTGATGCCAGGGTCGATGACCCCCAACTGTCTGCTTGATACGTGACTGGTAGAGTTCGAGGTCTTTCTCGCTGTCGACCTCGCACCATCGACCTGACACGGGAACGGTGCCGATTCTCACACCTCGTTCGAGCAACAGCGCGAGCAGTGAGGTCATATCGAGTTGATCGCGGTCGTTTGCCGACATCGCAGACAACAGCGCGGAAATGTGCGCCCATCCCTGAGGCGAAAATCTCAACAAGCCCATGTACTGTCCCTCGATCTCATTGAGAGAATTCGCCTTCTTCCCGATCTCAAGTAGCTGCCCGTCGCGATGTCGGAACGTTTCGGCATCTTCCAGAGGATCCCGGAATCTTTCGCCCCATAGACTGACCCACTCCTCGTCGTACGCGATCGCGAGATCCTCGTTTGAAGACTGCAAAGCTCTGATGGCATCTGGATGATACGCGATGTCGGCATAAGAAACGGTGCAAACGAAGTTTTCGAGGTGATCAGAGGCCGCCGCAAGAGACATGACCATGTTGGTTTCGTTCCAACGCAGGTTATCCACGACTTCGTACCCGTTTCCGGACAATTCCTCCGACCGGTACCCCCGCACGACGACCAGATCATGAAGGCCGGCGTGACGCATGGCCGACATTTGCCAGTCCAAAAGTGTCTTACCCGCAATCTCAGTCAAGCACTTTGGCTTGGTGTCGGTCAGCGATCCCATTCGCGATCCACGACCCGCTGCGAGAATAATGCCCTTCACTCTAGAGCTCCGCGTCTTCGCCAAAACCGAACAGACGACGTAGAAGCGATCGGTCGTGCTCCCGAAGCGATGCTTCGCGTTCTGGATGCCACATGACGGCCAGTAGGGGTATGTCAGAGGCGTATAGGGCTTCAACGTACCCGTCCGCACTGATGGCAAGTGGGATGAGGCCTTCGCCCAGATCATCAGGATGAACCGCCATCGTATGAAACGAGTTAACGCTCACCGCCCCCTGGTTCGGGGTGGGCCATGGAGAGGCACTCCGAAATTCAACCTCGTGCCTGCTCGCCACGTGCTCATCTCGACTGCAAGGCCTCAGATTGCCCCCAAACTCTGACTGAATGAGCTGCATTCCTCGGCACACGCCGAACACCGGCATACCATTATCAATGAAGTGATGGAGAAGCGTACGCTCGGTCTCGTCTCGAAGGGGTGTTTCGCCAATGTCATCTCCACCCGTGAGAATGAGGGCATCAAGACGCCAGTCTTCTACCACCGATGCGGCGGTCGAGCCGGTGTTGGGAACGGACATCCAGGCGACTTCGGGGAGAGAGGCTGACATGAACTGAGCCCAGTTCTGCGCCAGGGAGTCGCGCGGTTCCTCATAACCACTCGCCTTTGTGATGCGCATTGTTAGGCCGACCCGCTGGACCGGCGGATGGGAGGGCTTTTCGCTCAAGTCGCGTCGATTGGCCGCAGGATCTTTTCACCTGCGTTCAGTTCGATCTTACGCGCGCCCACGAGACGCTCGAATGTGCGCTCACCGCAACCGATCGCGGCTGGCAACCCGAATTCCGCACATCTGATAGCCATGTGCGAATTGGCGCCACCGAACTTCGTCACCAAACCTTTGATGCCTTTCGCGAAAATCCAATCGTAACCTGGGTCAGCGTTCTCGATGCACACGATTTTTCCAAAGAGGTCGGCGCTCGTCGAGGCGAATGAGTCCAGCAGAACCGTTTGAGCCTCGACTCGCAAATCGCCGATGAAATTTGGCGCGCTTCTATGAAGCGGTACGACGTAGATGTCTCGCTTGTCCCTGATCAAATAGCTCAATTTGATCGCTTCAGAGAGCGCAACTGAACGGCGGCCATCTTCGGCGAGGTCCATGAAATGGACGTCAGCATCCTCCAATACCGCATTGGTCACGGCGATAAGGATTTCATCCAGTCCAATGTAGGATAGATTGTCTCTACTGAGACCCAGTTGTTCTCCCCAAGTGCCGATCGCCAAAAGGGCATCTGACAGATTGCGCGTGAATATGAACTTCGCATCCTCGCGTCCGGCAATGGCTCGCCTGGCATATTCGAACAAGGATTCCGCATCGACATATTCCAGCCCTGATTCCGCCAACAAAGCGTCGATGGCGCGGCGTTCACCCGGCGAGAGGCTGAAGTCGATAGCATCCATTTCCTCGAACGGTAAGCTGTCGGCAAAGAGGTCATCGCGTTCATCATATCTTAGCGATGTGATGTCATACGTGCCGGGTCGCAGGTGTCCATACCTGTGATGAAATGCGGCTGGGTTCATTTCATTCCGGCAGACGGCGTTGAAATCTGCCGTCAACTCACTGGTGATCGAGCGAATCGTTCGACGGAATGTGATCAGTCTTTCCTGAGTAAGGGCGTCTCTCCGTACGGCAGATCGTAAAAGCGCTTCCGCGATAAATGCATGCCGAGCAATGATCGAAAACGGCAGGGTCCCCATCTGCCTGCATTCCTCCAGAAGATCCGTTGCGTAGAGCAACGGCTCCAGGCCGCGGCGCTTCTCGGGGAGCATTTGACGTCGTCCCTGGATCGTGGTCAGTCGATCGATGACGTCAAGGGAAAGTGCCAGTGTGCCCTCGTCAGCGAGTGTGACGTTTTGATTGGTCAGGTGTTGCGCCGCGTTCTTGAAAGTTCTGAAACCTTCCACGCCAAGCACGCCTTCGTAGCGCTGTGAAAACTCCTCATCGAATGTGAAATTCAAACAGGTCTGGGCGACTTCGAACTCCACCTTGTCGTGCAGTTCCGGGTGCGCATCGAGGCGATCAATCCAAGCGTCCACCAGCGGGTCGCAGATACTGTCGTCCAATCCTTCCGGAAGGAACGAATTGAAACTGTTACGGACATCGATATAAGGGTGGCCGCCGATCATCACCATGAGTTCTTCGGATGGGAGGCGGCGGTACCCCATCCGTGTTCTTGCTTCACGCCAGACTTTGCGTGTGACAAGGTTGCGATATGTTGAGGATGCCAGTGGGCGAGGGGTCGTCCCAATGATTTCCGCGGGATTCCAGTCAGGCATGACACCCAAAATTGTCCGGTTACCCGCGATTCCAGGTCGGTACTGTGATCGGCCCTCGACAAATGATTCGATATACTCCAAGCGGCGCGACACGCGGTTTTCTGTGCCTGCAAGCCAATTCTTTTGCAGGCCAATTCGTCGAACCTGAAACAGGTACATGCGCTCGTCATGTCCGATTCCGAATTCGATATCCAGCGGCGTTGGGCCGCAAATGTCCTCTAGCTCTTTGGCCAGGCCAATCATTGCCCGCACACGGTCAGACATGACCAAAGAGTCATCGGCATCTCGGAAGATCAAGACACCTTTGGTGACATTTGTGCCCCCGGTTATTGAGTCCGTTTTGCCTGATTCATCGTCATACTCGATTGTGTAGAACGGTGCGCCCCGTTGAACATCGTGAGTCATTATCACGCCGCTGACGGCCACATCCGCGAGCATCGGTTGAACGAGTACTTGATCATTTGGGTTGCCCGAATATGACGCGATGACTTCTCCGATGGCGGTTTCAACCTCGGATGGGCTTCGATTATCAACGTTGAGGCAAGTGTGATAGGCGCCGGCCATTGTGTTGTAGGCACTGTCTTCGCCGATCGCGCTGCTTCTGATTGCCAACAGAGCGGGACCAAATCTTTGACCGATATCGCTGAGAATTGAGGCCTTGTTTGACGCCCAATCCGCTACGCGGAAGTACATCAGGTCGAGGATGTCTGCTCCCTCGATCAGTGGGTGCAAACGCTCGAGCGTTTCCGCCTTCGATCCGAATACGAATCGCCCCGGACCGCGTGCTGCCCTGCTACGCCACGGTAGCGTTGCTCGCTCTTTCATAGGTAGGCTTGGAGGCATTCGATCTCTGATTTAATACGCCATCGCGCGACGTCAGTTTTCATCTGTTGCTTGTGATGCTGGCGACGTTCACCGACATTCATGGTGCATCGGCTTCAATAACATCGCTGGACATGGTTAACAAAGACGTAATTTCAGCGGCAAAGTGGCATCAGGATTCCGCTAGGTATGCTTCGCAGCATTAACCCGCACAAACTACCTTTTCGATTCCGTCGCCATAGCTATTATTCGTTCCACGGCATATCAATTGAGGGTGTCCGACCTATTCGGGACGGGCCTGAGGAGCCATATATCGCCGGCTCGGCCTACAGCCTAAACCAAACTTCTACGATTCTCTTCAAGGGCGCCCGTGCTTGATGACGACATCGCATACCCGGTCGATCTGCTCTCGCGTGAGCTCGGCGCACATTGGCAGGCTGATGACCCGATCAGAAACCTGTTCCGTTACCGGCAGAGCGCCCCGCTCGTAACCCAATTGGGCCAGCGAAGGCTGAAGATGCAATGGTATTGGATAGTGCACGCCGAATCCAATTTTGTTCGCTTTTAGTGCTTCAGCGAGTTCATCGCGGTTCGATACTTGAATGACGTAGAGGTGGTATACTGGGTCTACATTTGCCGGCGGTTCGATGACTTGAAAACCCAACGGTTTAAGGTGTGAATCATAGATTGCGGCATTTTCTTTGCGGCGCGCTGTCCACTCTTCTAGATAGCGCAGCTTAACGCCCAGGATGGCAGCCTGCATGGCGTCCATGCGTCGGTTATATCCCACGATATCGTGCAGATATTTCGTTTCACGGCCGTGATCCAGCAGCTTTTTGACGCGAATTATCGTGTCGTCATCCTCGCTCACAACAAGCCCGGCATCTCCGCATGCACCCAGATTCTTCCCGGGATAAAAGCTGAAAGAGCCCACCTGCCCGAACGTCCCAACCGCTTTCCCATCGTACTTCGCAAGATGTGCCTGTGCGCAGTCCTCGACCAGAAGGAGCTCGTGTTCACGCGCAATGTCCTGTAATGCACCCATCTCGCACGGGGTACCGTAGATATGGACTGGTACGATCGCTTTGGTTCGTGGCGTTATCGCCTGTCGCACGAGATCAGGGTCAATGTTGTAGGTACCCGGCTCGATATCCACGAAAATCGGAGTCGCACCCAAATGCAGTATGGATTCCGCCGTCGCAATGAACGTATAGGCGACGGTGATGACCTCGTCTCCGGGACCGATACCCGCCGCTTCCAATGCAAGTGACAGCGCCGTAGTCCCGTTGCTGCAACCTGCGGCATGCGCGATGCCATGTGCGGCAGCGAACTGCTCTTCGAATACACCGACGTGCCGTCCCTGGATGTAAGCCATGGAGTCGTAAACATCTTCCAGTGCACTTAGGATCTCGGTTCGCAGCCGTTTGTGCTGGGCTTCGAGGTTGAGGATCGGAATAGGAGGGAGGTCACCGGTCATCGAAGGTTTCTCATGAAGATATGATGCGGAAAGGTGCGGGTTAATGGCTTCTTGCTGGGCTGCATTCGCTGGCGCCCTGTATCCCACAGTTGTTTGATGATGACCAGTCGGAAACCCCCACCTGGGCCATATCTCGCGGGTCTCGCTTACCGTTTTTTAAGGCTGATGCGTCTATACATTCGACACAATCGAATCTTTGAGCGGGACCACAGAAATGGTGACAGCTGTTGCATACAAGCATGGAAATTTTGATGACCTCGCTTCAGACTATGCTAGGCATCGACCGGGTTATTCCGAGGCCATCGCGCTGGCAATATTGTCGCTGACTGAAGTATCCCCCATGATGTTGATTTTGCGGATATCGGTGCCGGAACGGGCATTTGGACCCGTATGATGGCCCGGTTCGAGTGTCGCACCACTGCCGTTGAACCTAGCGATCCTATGCGCAGTGAAGGTCTTGCGGCGAACGAAGGACTGGGAATTCGTTGGTTGAAGGGCAGTGCCGAAGATACTGGCCTTCCAACATCCGCATTCGATATCTGCTTGATGGCGTCGTCATTCCACTGGGCCGAATTCGACGTCGCGATGGATGAATTCGCCCGAATCTTGCGTCCTGGCGGGTTGTTCGTCGCATTCTGGAATCCCAGGAACATCGAAGCTAATCCGCTACTCGTCGAGATCGAGCTTCGAACCTCCGTGGAACTCGCCAAGCTAGATCAGCTTTCATAGATAAATTTCGGCTTCCGGCCGAAAAAAGGCAAATATTGTTGGCCTCCGCACTTGCTTGCGGACCGCTCACCTTCATATACTCCGCGCCGCTCAAAAACGGTTGTTCTGAGGTTATAGGAGGTGCAATGGCGACCCGCCTGCCCAAGGGTTACAAGCCTAGTGATGACGAACCTTTCATGAACGCTCGGCAGCGGGAGTATTTCCGCCGCAAGCTGCTGAGCTGGAAAGATGAATTAGTGCGAGAATCGACGCAAACTCTTCAGCATCTTCAAGAGGATAGTCTTCAGGAGCCGGATCTCGCAGATCGTGCGTCCGTGGAGTCAGAGCGATCTCTGGAACTGCGAACGCGCGACCGGGAACGCAAGCTCCTCTCCAAAATCGATAACGCACTGGAGAGACTGGAAGACGGCAGTTACGGTTATTGCGAGGAAACAGGTGAGCCGATTGGACTCTCGCGATTGGATGCCCGTCCCATTGCGACACTGAGTATCGAGGCGCAGGAGCGCCACGAAAAGCGGGAGCGGACCTACCGCGACGATTGAGATTGTCAGCAGTTCGGTGAAAAGGAAGACGGCCGGCGCATTCGGCACCGGCCGTCGTCGAACACACGCATCAAGTGGGGCTAGAAGGGCAGGATAATATCCAGCACTTGGGCGCCGTAGCGCGGTTGCTGGACATCCGTTAACTGACCGCGTCCGCCGTAAGCAAAGCGGGCTTCCGCGATCTGCGTGTGTTGAATGGTGTTTGATGCCGTGATGTCTTCGGGCCGGACCACGCCTACAACGGTCAGTTCCCTGATCTCGAAATTGACCCGGATTTCCTGATGACCATAGATCACCATATTTCCATTCGGCAGAACTTGGGTGACCACTGCAGCCACCTGGAATGAGATCTCTTCTTCGCGTTCGACCCTACCAGTCCTCCTGTTGCTGTTCGAATTCGCCAGATTGACGATGTCGGTTCCAGACGTCAGAGCTTGTGGTAGCACCCGCCCGAGTGAGCTTTGATAGCCGAGCAAACCGGTTATGTCTGAGTCTTCCGAGAACTGGCAGGTCCGGGTTGTCGAATTAGAGATATCTGCAGTCTCGTCGATGTTGACCACAACAGTCACGAGATCGCCGACACGCGCAGCACGTTGGTCCTTAAAGAATGCGCGTGCGCCTGGCCGCCACAGGGAATTCGCCAGGTGGGATGGTGATTGTGCCGCAGGCATCGGCATGGAAACCGATGCAAACTCGGGTCTCTCACCTGGATTTTCGATTGGCGCGAGCGGGGGCTGTTCCCCAAGCTCGGCCATGCGGTCGACCGCGTTGCAGCCGATGAGGGTGGCTGCAAGAGTTGTCACAATCAGCATCCGGTGCAGTCGGGGAGAGAGGCGGTCCAATAACATGATTGGCATCCTTATAAGCGTTACCTGAGAGATGAAACCTGATTAGGCCGGCCATCAACACTGACATGACCCGCCCGATCGACGACGCCTTCGACGGTCTTTTTGGTCCGTGTATTGAGAACTCGGATCGAGTCTCCTCTAGACCCATTCTCTAGCGCCCAACCCGATGTCGTGAGTGTCAGATTGACACGGACGAACGACATGGTGACGGGTTCGCCTTTTCTAACCAGCAAAGGACGTTGCACGTCGCGAGAGCGGATGGGGTGCATCGGGCGGATCCGCCGCCGCGGCACGAAACCGACCAAGTCGTCGACCGCCATGACGATGCCATTCTGAGCGTGATCAAGGCGTATATCCTTCCACAAGATGTCCGATTCTTCGATCACGTCACCGATAGCCACGGATCGTCCCAAAATGGGTGCTTCGACAACGGCATGGACACGACCTTTGACGGTAACTCGTGGCGCTGCATCATCTTCCGCTGGTGCACGAACGATGGCGGAGAACGATCCAGAGCGTTCGTTGAGTCGGAAACTCTCAAGTTCAACGGTAGGCTCGGCACTTCGCGGGACATGGATTACGGGAATCCGAGACGCAAATTCGACTTTCACCCGATCTGAAGGGCTCAGATCCAGAGCCGCACGCTCGAGTGCAGCAACAAGATCTCCGTGTGGAACAATCTTGCTCAGGCGTTGGATGACAATGCTTCGCACGCCGCGCGGCCGCCAACTCAGTCCGTGCCGCTTGATCGCAGCGTAGATCTGGCGAACCGAAAGCGTGGCCCGCTTGCCCGGACGAGGGGCGTTTGCGACGTGGAGGTCAGTTGTTGGCATTTTCGCGCAGGCAGACGTTGCAGCCGAAAGTGCTGGTGTTATCTGACGTTCTCGCGGAACTGTCGAATTTGCTGCGTCGCCTTTTGGGCGAGAATATCGAACTGAAACTGACGTTGGGCCGGGATGTAGGCCTCGTGAAGGCCGATCAGGGCCAATTCGAGCAGGTGATTATCAATATCGCCGTTAACGCACGGGATGCCATGCCTGAGGGCGGCACGCTGACAATCAAGACGCGCCCCTCCGTTGTGTGGCCGGATACCCACACGGGACAGGAGGCACTGCCACCTGGTGACTATGTTCTTGTTGAAGTGGTCGACGAAGGTGTCGGTATCCCTTAAGAGGATCTCGACAAAATTTTCGAACCCTTCTTTAACAACGAAGGAGGTAGGGGCCGGGGTGGGTCTGGGACTCTCAACTGTCTACGGAATCCTCAATCAGACCGGCGGCGCCATCGTTCCGGTAAGTGAAGCGGGTAAGGGGACGACATTTCGCATCTATCTGCCTTGTCATGTCCGTGAAGAGGGTGAAGTCCTACCAGCGGCCAGCGGCCAGCGTCGAGCGGTCGTATCCTCGTGACCTCACGGGTAAGGGAACGATCCTGATCGTTGAGGACGAAGCACCGGTACGATTGTTCGCGGCACGAGCGCTTTAGAACAAAGGGTATTCCGTGGTTCAGGCTGAATCGGCCGAGACTGCGCTTGATTTCCTTGAGAACAGTGATCAACAGGTCGACATTGCTATCACCGACGTCGTCATGCCGAACATGGATGGTCCGACGCTAATCAAGCGGGCTCACCCCATGCGTCCCGGGATGAAGGTGATTTTTATTTCGGGATATGCCGAAGAGGTGTTTGGCCAGAATCTCGACCCGAATATCCCCTTCACCTTCCTGCCCAAGCCTTTCAATCTCAAGGAGCTTGCCGCCAAGGTGAAAGAGGTAATGTCGAGCTGACACCGCGTCGCGCTCGATTAGGGCGACTGGGCCCACATCAGCACGGCACTACAGCTCTGTTCCTTGCATATTCTGCTAGAGTTCCCGTTTACCCTGGACAAAATGTGAACAAGGTCCAAATTTATATGAACAAACAACAGGTTATAATTTTTCTTGCAAATGAGAACAAAATAGGTACATTTGATCCGACCAGCATCGGGACAGGCAGTCCACCAGGGTAAGAGATGACGCACCGCAACGAAAACCTGGCGAGTTTGCATGCGGAAACCCTGTGTGAAATAAGAGAGGAATCTGAACAATGAGCGAATCGGCACTTCGCGTCGTGGATGGCGGAATGGACAAGGAAAAAGCACTTGAGGCGGCGCTAAGCCAGATTGAGAGAGCCTTCGGAAAAGGTTCGGTCATGAAGCTCGGTCAACGTGAGCAGGCCGTCGAGATTGAGGCAATCCCGACGGGGTCTCTCGCACTGGATATCGCTCTGGGCATCGGCGGTCTTCCACGGGGAAGGGTTGTCGAAATTTACGGCCCGGAAAGTTCAGGAAAGACCACCCTGGCCCTTCACGTATCCGCCGAGGCACAGAAACAGGGTGGCACTTGTGCTTTTGTCGATGCCGAACATGCACTTGATCCGGTGTATGCCAGAAAGCTTGGCGTCAACATCGAGGATTTGCTGATATCGCAGCCCGATACCGGGGAGCAGGCGCTTGAGATTGCCGATACGCTGGTTCGTTCTGGCGCCATCGACGTTCTAGTCATCGACTCAGTTGCGGCCCTCGTCCCCCGGGCTGAGCTTGAGGGTGAAATGGGCGACACTCATGTTGGCCTTCAAGCCCGACTCATGAGCCAAGCCCTTCGCAAACTTACGTCGTCGATTTCCCGTTCCAACTGCATGGTGATCTTCATCAATCAGATCCGCATGAAGATCGGCGTCATGTTCGGTAATCCGGAAACGACGAGCGGTGGGAATGCACTTAAATTTTACTCATCCGTGCGCCTCGACATCCGTCGCATCGGGGCCATCAAGGATCGCGATGAAGTCGTCGGCAACCAGACCCGGGTCAAGGTTGTCAAAAACAAGGTTGCGCCGCCGTTCAAGATGGTCGAATTCGACATCATGTACGGGGAGGGGATTTCCCGCACCGGTGAACTTATAGACCTCGGCGTCCGTGCCGGCATCGTTGAAAAATCGGGTTCGTGGTTCTCCTATGACGGTCAGCGGATTGGCCAGGGCCGTGAGAACGTCAAGACGTATCTCAAGGAGAACCCGGAGGTGGCGGAAGCCATTGACGCCGAGATTCGGCGCAACGCAGGTCTCATTGCCGATACCATTATGGAAGAACCGGTTGCCGTCGCCGATGATGAAGAGGAGGAAGCGGCAGCCGGCGGGGTTTGATCACGAGATACTTGGCATAAGGATCTCCCCACGATCCTTTGGACGGCGGCGCGTTCATCGAACACGCCGCTTTCTTTTGGCATTCCCGCCGGACAATGCTTATTACAAGAGCACTGCGGAATGATTGCCTGAAATGGAAATTCGTCACTTGCTGGACAGGATTCTGACGCAAGGCTACAAACTTCGCTGAGCCGTCTGCATGGCCGGCTAAAACTTTCCGAGAAGACGTCGCACATGGGGATGCGGCGAAAGGTGTAGTGATGACTTCGACAGCCGATATTCGCAAAGCGTTTATCGATTACTTTGCGGCACATGGGCATGAACCCGTCGCATCGAGTCCGCTTGTGCCACACAACGACCCGACGCTTCTGTTCACAAATGCCGGGATGGTGCAGTTCAAGAATGTATTCACCGGAGTTGAGGCCCGCGACTACAACCGTGCCGTAACGTCTCAGAAGTGTGTCCGGGCGGGTGGGAAGCACAACGATCTCGATAACGTTGGGTATACTGCAAGGCATCACACCTTTTTTGAGATGCTGGGGAATTTCTCCTTCGGCGATTACTTCAAGGACCTTGCTATTGAACTTGCCTGGAACCTGATCACGAAGGAATTCAGCCTGCCCACAGATCGGCTGCTCGCCACTGTGTACGCGGAAGATGATCAGGCCTTTGATTTATGGAAGAAGATTGCGGGATTGCCGGAAGACCGGATCATCCGTATCCCAACATCCGACAATTTCTGGGCCATGGGGCCAACAGGTCCTTGCGGACCTTGTTCCGAGATATTTTATGACCACGGTGAACACATAGAGGGTGGGCCTCCCGGGAGTCCTGAAGAGGATGGGGATCGGTTCACGGAAATCTGGAATCTCGTGTTCATGCAATACGAACAGATTTCCGAAGAACAACGCGTCGATCTTCCGAAGCCTTCGATCGATACGGGCATGGGACTCGAACGTATTGCAGCCGTGCTGCAGGGAAAACACGACAACTACGATATCGATCTGATGCGTTCGCTTATCGAGGCCTCGGCTGAAGCGAGCGGACAGTCTGCTGACGCGGACCACGCCGTGTCACATCGGGTTATTGCTGATCACCTGCGTTCGGTAAGCTTTCTGATTGCGGATGGCGTTCTGCCCTCCAACGAAGGCCGCGGATACGTGCTCCGTCGAATCATGCGGCGTGCGATGCGGCACGCGCACATGATGGGTTGTAAGGATCCGGTGCTCTGGCGCCTGGTTCCCGAACTGGTGGCACAGATGAGCCAGGCCTTTCCTGAGCTGGGACGAGCGGAACCATTGATCACCGAGACCCTCAAGCTTGAGGAAACGCGTTTCAAGCAAACGTTGGAACGTGGTTTGAGGTTGCTCGAGGAGGAGATAGAGAACATCAGTGAGGGAAACAGCCTCTCGGGAGATGTCGCGTTCCGGCTTTATGACACCTATGGATTCCCACTCGACCTGACCCAGGACGCGCTCCGCAACCGCGGGATCGATGTCGATACAGACGGCTTCGATGTGGCCATGGAACGTCAACGGGAGGAAGCTCGCAAGGCCTGGGCGGGCTCCGGAGATGCCGCCACGGATGCCTTATGGTTTGAAGTACGCGAGCGGGTGGGCGCCACTGAATTCCTCGGTTATGAGACCGATACCGCGGAAGCGCGGGTCGCGGCCATGGTTATGGATGGCTCGGAAGTTGAAAGCGCGCCGGATGGCGCGGACGCTGTGATAGTCGTGAATCAGACACCATTTTACGGGGAATCCGGCGGCCAGATGGGCGATAGCGGTGTCATGTTTACGGCTGAGGGCACCGAGGTGATCGTCACCGATACTCAGAAGCATCTGGGCGATGTCCACGCGCATAAAGGCTCGGTAAAGGGCGGAACACTGAACGTCGGAGATGTTGTCGAGTTGCGGGTGAATGCTGAACGGCGTCAGCGCTTGCGGTCCAATCACTCGGCAACGCACCTCATGCATGCAGCGCTTCGCCGCACGCTGGGCGACCATGTGATTCAAAAAGGATCACTGGTGGCGCCCGACAGATTGCGTTTCGACTTCGCTCATCCAAAGGCAGTAGACGAAAGCGAACTGCAAGCTATCGAGTCGGATGTGAACGCCAATATCCGTTGCAATGCCACTGTCGGTACAGTGCTGATGAGCCCGGACGAGGCGGTCGAAAATGGCGCACTCGCCCTGTTCGGCGAAAAGTACGGAGACGAAGTCCGCGTTGTCAGGATGGGTGGCGACGAAGGGGCGCCCAACTCGGTCGAATTGTGCGGCGGCACGCATGTCGACCGGGCAGGCGACATTGGCTTCTTCAAGATTATTGGTGAAGGAGCCGTCGCTGCCGGGGTGCGCCGTGTGGAGGCGCTGACGGGCCTGGCTGCGGCTGACTACGTCCGCGCCGAAGAACAGGCACTACGTGAGGTCGCGGCAGTGCTGAAGGCGAGTCCGTCTGATCTGCCAGAGCGGGTGCGTGGTCTCATAGAAGATCGTAAGCGCCTCGAGCAGGAACTGGCGGACGCACGCCGCAAACTCGCAACGGGCGGCACTGAAGCCGGTCCCGAAGCAAAGGATGTTGCAGGCATTCGCTATATAGGCCAGCGCGTCGATGGTGCTTCGGCAAAGGATCTCAAGGCCATGGTCGATGACCTCAAGCAGTCGGGCGAGGGAATCTACGCAATTGTCGCGGTGAACGAAGGCAAGGCATCGCTCATCGTCGGCGTCACCGGGACGCTGGAGGCGAATTTCGATGCCGTGGAGTTGGTGAAGAGCGGGGCGCAAGCTGTCGGCGGAAAAGGTGGTGGAGGCCGTTCCGATATGGCGCAGGCCGGCGGCCCCGACGGCAGTAAAGCAGATGAGGCTCTCTCGGCGATTGAAGAAGCGATTAGCTCCCGGGCCGCAGCCTAAGGCCCCATTCGGGCCTGCAACTCCTCGTCCAACTTATCGAGAAATTGATTGGTCGTTAGCCAGGATTGGTCGGGACCGATCAACATGGCCAGGTCCTTTGTCATGAATCCGCTTTCCACCGTGTCCACGCAGACCTGATCCAGGGTTTCGCAGAACGTCGCCAGGTCTGTGTTGCCATCCAACGCAGCACGGTGTTTAAGACCGCCGGTCCACGCAAATATCGAGGCGATGGGATTGGTGGACGTTTCTTTGCCCTGCTGGTGCTGGCGATAGTGACGGGTGACCGTCCCATGTGCGGCCTCCGCTTCGACTGTCTTGCCATCGGGTGTCATAAGGACGGATGTCATGAGGCCTAGCGAGCCGAAGCCTTGCGCCACGATGTCGGATTGGACATCCCCATCGTAGTTCTTGCACGCCCATACGAACTTGCCGCTCCACTTCAAGGCTGCCGCAACCATATCGTCGATGAGACGGTGCTCATAGGTGATCCCGTCACGCTCAAACTGTTCTTTGAACTCGGAATCGAAAATCTCCTGGAAGAGATCCTTGAACCGGCCGTCGTAGGCCTTGAGGATCGTATTCTTGGTTGAAAGATAAACGGGCCAGGTTCGGGCTAAACCGTAATTGAAGCAGGCCCGTGCGAACCCTTTGATGGATTCGTCGAGGTTGTACATACCCAGCGCAACCCCTCCGCCCGGGAAGTCAAAGATTTCGTACTCGGTGGCCTCACCGCCATCTTCGGGCTCGTACTTCATGGTCAGTTTGCCGGGCCCCGGTACCACGAGATCCGTTGCCCGATACTGGTCGCCGAACGCGTGTCTTCCAATGACGATGGGGTCGGTCCATCCCGGTACCAGCCGTGGCACGTTCTTACAGATTATCGGCTCGCGGAACACTGTGCCGCCGAGGATGTTTCGGATGGTGCCGTTTGGTGAACGCCACATCTTCTTGAGACCGAACTCCTCAACGCGGGCCTCGTCGGGAGTAATGGTTGCGCATTTGACTCCGACGCCGACATCCTTGATCGCATTTGCCGCATCAATGGTGATTTGATCATCTGTGGCGTCGCGGCTTTCGATACCGAGGTCGAAATAGACAAGCTTAAGATCCAAGTAGGGGAGGACCAATTTGTCCTTGATGAATGCCCAGATGATTCGGGTCATTTCATCACCGTCCAGCTCGACAACTGGATTCTCTACTTTGATCTTTGACATATCTTGTTCCCGCCCCTCATTTGTTTGGGCTGTATGTTGACGCGCCGGAAGATATCACCCGTGTGCCGGCGATAAAAGTAACGGTCCATGGACCGGCGCCTAAAGGTAGTCTGAATTCGCCGGTATCTCGGCTTGAGGCTGCGCCTCAATCGTGGGAATCACATCGTCGACATCATTTACGACTGTGAAAAGGGTCGTGACAGAATGATGCGCAAATCCCTCCCTGACCACGTGATCGACGAGGTCGCAAAACGGCTCCCAGTATCCCCGATGGTCGATTAGTATCACGGGCATTTGATGGAGCCGGAGTTGACGCCAGGTGACGATTTCTATCGTCTCATCCAGGGTTCCAAGACCACCGGGGAGAACAGCAAATGCATCTGCCAGCTCGAACATTCGCTGCTTGCGTTCATGCATCGAATTAACCACATGGATCTCCGTCAACTGATCGTGCACCAGTTCCACGCGATTGAGGTGGTGCGGAATGATACCGACGGCTTCACCTCCTGCTGCGAGCACGGCGTCGGCCACCACGCCCATGAGACCGACGCTACCCGCACCAAATATCAGCCGGATCCCGTTTTCGCCGAGCAACGTGCCTAGCCGTGCGGCTGCAGCACGGTGTGAGGGTTGATTCCCGGCTTGAGAACCGCAGTAGACGCAAAGAGAGGTAAGCTTTGTCATTAGAAAGTGCGCACTTGCATTTACGATCGGTGTGACGTTGTTCGCGGTACAGTCGACCATAGCTGGAGAGGCCGATGTCCTGGCAGTCTCGGTGAAGCAGACCAGCAGTGGTATCTACCGCTTCGACGTTACAGTCAAACATGCCGACACGGGATGGGATCATTATGCAGACAATTGGCAGATACTGGGCCCAAACGGCGCTGTGATCGGCGCGCGGGTCCTGCACCACCCTCACGTCAGCGAGCAACCGTTCACGCGCTCATTGCAACGGGTAGAAATACCCGATGATGTGGAATCAGTCATTAGTTCGCGCTCATGACAGTGTCCACGGAAATGGAGGCGCAGAAGAAACCGTCAAACTGAAGAGGTGAAAGCAGGAATATTTTGAAGCGATAGGTATTTATGGTGCGGCAGATTTTGTTTCAATCACGTGAACCTCGGGGAAGCCAAAGTATGAAGAGAGCTATCACAATCCTTGCCAAGAGCGTTGTCCTGGCTGGTGGAATGGCGTTGGTTGCAACGACCGCCGGCGCGGACGGTCATGCATCCGGAGAAAACGAGATCAAGTATCGCAAGGCCGTCATGAAGGCGTTGGGCGGGCACATGGGTTCTATCGCCGGTATCGCAAAGGGCGAAGTTGGACACACTGGGCATATGTTCGGGCACGCCACGGCGATCAATGCCATTGCCTCG
>MDTE01072297.1_pt1 | contig 19876 bp, 16 predicted proteins | sample 811231 | NCBI WGS metagenome assembly MDTE01 (sample SAMN05326651, study PRJNA326480) | marine metagenome | isolation source: seawater | place: Indian Ocean: Red Sea | collected 2010 | reverse complement strand
ATGGGATCTCTTCTTTCGGTGTCTTCAGGATCCATCGAACCTGCCTATTTAATTCATTTAAAATATCGGCCAAAAACCACAGCCAATAAAAAAGTTTGCTTCGTAGGAAAAGGTCTAACTTTTGATTCGGGAGGAATAAGCTTAAAGCCATCTTCACGAATGGATGAAATGAAATATGATATGTCTGGAGGAGCCGCTGTTCTTGGCGTTTTTGATGTGCTTTCTTCGATCGGCGCAGATCATGAGGTTCATGGATTAATTCCTACTTCTGAAAATTTACCTGACGCCAAAGCAACAAAACCTGGGGACCTTGTAAAAGCATCTAATGGGCTTCAAATTGAAGTATTGAATACTGACGCTGAGGGTCGCTTGATTCTTGCGGATGCTCTATGTTATGCAGAAAAGAAAATCAAACCTGATTCCATGATCGATTTGGCAACACTTACAGGAGCTGTCGTGGTGGCTCTTGGCCACGAATTGACTGGAGCGATGGGGAATGATGATGAATTAATTAATGAGTTAATTGAATCTGGCAAGAGAACCTCTGAAGGAGTATGGCCTTTACCGATTCTTGATCTCCACAAAGACGAAATGAAAGGAAATGTTGGAGACTTAAGGAATATAAGCGGCCCATCAACTGGTGCCGGTTCATCGACAGGTGGAGCTTTTCTTTCATATTTTGTATCCAAAACCAGTTGGGTACATTTAGATATTGCGGGTAGTGCATGGGGAGCCGCGCAAAGGGATTATCAAGGTGGCGATAAGGGAACTGGAGTTGGTGTTCGACTTTTAATGGATTATTTACGCTCTACTAAATGACTTATTTAAAGCAATTCTTTTAAGGCATCAATGAGCCTCTCAAGATCGGACCGATTATTATAGGCTTGTACCGAAACACGGAAAAAATGGTCTTCGAAGTCCATGAAAACGGGTAACTCAATCATGAAATCATGAAATAGTCTGTTGTGTAATGATGAATGATTCCCATCCGGTAATAAGAATGAGCGCATCTGAGGAGGCTCAAAATCATTTTTTTCATAAAGACTTCTCACGCCAGTGACGTCGAGAATTGCAGTATTAAATTCATCAATTAGTTTTGAACATTCTGGTATGACTTGATTGAACCACTGATTTTCTTCAAGGAAAGTGATTGAATCTTCAACAGCGAGGATTGGAGAAATATCTGTGGTGCCTTGCCAATCGTTTTCTAGAAGCAAACGATTAGTACCGGATGAAATATTTCCCCAACTGATAGCGGGTGGTCGAATTTTATCTTCCCATTTTCTCGCAACATACACAAAACCTACACCCTTGGGTGAAAGCATCCATTTGTGACAATTGCCAACGTAAAAGTCGGCATCAATATCCTTTAAATTCACATTGACCTGGCCAGGCGCATGAGCGCCATCAATAACAGAAATGGCACCATGAGATTTTGCTAATTGTACCAAGTCTTTGATTGGAAAAAGTTGAGCTGTTGCTGCTGATATGTGTGGAAAAGTGATGACTTTAATTGATGAATCAATCTGGCTTTTAAACAACTGAATCATTGCTTCTGAACTTTGATAAGGCAGAGGAATTTTCACTTTTACTAATTCTGCTCCCCGTTCAGCGCAGATCATTTCCCACATTCTTTCGACGGCCCCATATTCGAAGTTAGTCGCCAATACCTTGTCCCCTGGTTGGAGGTCGACAGAGTTTGCTGCCATATTCATTCCATAAGTGGCGTTTCGAACAAAGGCGAGTTGATCTGATTGACAGTTAAGAAAGAGAGCAAGCCGTTCGCGAGATTTTTGAATTCTTGAGGCAAAATCTCGATATAGTAATGAGGCAGGTTCAGTTTCTAATTCTTTCTGGTAGGCTTGATAGGCTTCAAAAACAGGAATGGGGCATGCTCCATAAGATCCGTGATTGAGGTAGGCAACGGTTGGGTCTATCAAAAATTGTTCTCGAAGCATATGTAGTATAAAAAAGTTAATTCTAGAACCTTTAATTATTTAACTTTGCTAATTGACTATAGTGCACTGATAATGGATTTATCACGTAATATTGTAATACTCGTTTGAATTTTTTTCGTAAAAGATAGTTAATTAAAATGTCTAAATATGACCTTATTGTTATTGGAGGAGGGCCTGCTGGTTATGTAGGAGCAATTCGAGCTGCGCAGCTAGGTAAAAGGGTAGCTTGTGTTGAAAAAGAAAGGGCTGGTGGAACTTGCCTCAACTGGGGATGTATACCGACAAAATCACTCCTGCGAAATGCAGAGCTTTATCAGTTGATGCGCAATCACGCTGATGATTTTGGCATGACTTTTGATAATCTTGAATTTGACTGGAAAAAAGTGATTTCTAGGAGCCGGAATGTCTCCGACAAGCTGGCTGGAGGTATTGAATTTTTATTTAAGAAAAACAAAGTCGATTATGTACTCGGCACCGGGAAGATTTTAGAGAAAGGAAAAGTAGAGGTCATAGCTTCAGATGGGCAGCAACAGACATTAGAATCAGAGCACATACTCGTCGCCACAGGTTGTAAAACCAGAGAGTTTCCAGATCTCCCATTCAATGGTCTTTCAGTAGTTGGAAGCTCCGAGGCGATGGTTATGGAAAATCAACCAAAGGATATTATTATTATTGGAGCTGGAGCCATTGGTGTGGAGTTTGCTTATTTTTTCAATGCTTTTGGTACAAAGGTTACCATCATTGAAATGATGCCAAATATTCTGCCGGTTGAAGATCATGAAGTTAGTGTTGAACTTGAAAAAAGTTTCAAGAAATCTGGAATTGAAATTTTAAGTTCAACGAAAGTAGTTGGAACCAAAGATTTAGGGAATGGTGTAGAAATTACTATTCAGGAGGAGGGATCTGATCCTCGCACCTTAAGTTCCGAAGTTGCTCTTATCGCGATTGGAGTTGCACCAGTTTTGCCAGCGGATTTTGAAATGGATTTGGATCGAGGATACATAGTGACTGATGATAATTATCAAACTAGTGCTCCTGGGGTTTACGCCGTTGGCGATATTATCGGTCCACCATGGCTAGCCCACGTGGCTAGTTTTGAAGCAATTCAATGCGTTACTGGCCTCTTTACAGATCACGAGCCCAAAAAAGTGGGTGCTTTCCCTGGATGTACTTATTGCCAACCGCAAGTTGCAAGTGTCGGAATGACTGAGCAAGCTTGTAAAGATAAGGGTCTGTCATACAAGGTTGGTAAGTTTCCTTATCAAGCTAGTGGTAAGGCTCAGGCAGCGGGGGAAACAGATGGATTCATTAAGATCATCATTGGTGAGCCGCATGGGGAAATACTTGGTGCTCACATCATTGGGTGTGAGGCAACTGAATTGATTGCCGAACTTGGGCTGGCTATTGAATCTGAGCTAACCTATGAAGAGATTGAGAATACCATTCATGCGCACCCAACTCTAAGCGAAATGGTTCATGAGGCCGTAGGAGCCTCAGAAGGTAAAGCTATCCACTTCTAGGCTCTTAGCGCCAGATATCACTCATTTAGCGCCTATTTGTCATAATTATTTAACGGACCTTAAACTTATTGAGAATAATTCTCATAATCAATTGACAATAGCTCAAAAATAGATAATGAGAGTCATTATCATTTAATAAATGAACAAAATTACATAATTGGTATCACTCCTGGCATCTGCCTCTCGATTTCCAGTTATTCAACTAAACCAACAAAAAATACTAACTACCAATGTTAAAAAAAGAAACCTACCGACTTCCCAGTATCATGCTGGTAGTTATTGCATCTTTCGCGCTTATTGTTCCCAATGCTGTCGCGCAGGACGAAGAAACAGCCGAAGCATTGGACCCGAGTCTTGTAATTGGAGATGGAGATGTTTTTGATCTTCCTGGTTCCGGTTACGTTATCGACACGGAAGAACTTCGGCAGTACAACCACTACAATGTGAACCGTATACTTGATCGTATTCCTGGTGTTTATTACCGCGAGGAAGATGGTTACGGTAACTTCCCGAATATTTCTATTCGTGGTGCTGAAGGTACACGTAGTGATAACGTAACAATCATGGAGGATGGAATTTTGACTGCGCCTGCAGCATACTCTGCGCCTTCTGCATATTACTCTCCGAATGCAGCTCGTATGGGAGGAATTGAGATCCTTAAAGGGTCATCTCAGATAGCTCATGGACCACACACGACTGGTGGTGTCATCAACTATCTTTCTACACAATTCCCTACAGACCATAGCTTGTATTTAAAATCAACCTATGGTTCAAACAACGCGTTTGATTTCCATGGTTACTGGTCTGATACCTCTGAGGGTGATTTCGGTAAAGTTGGTTTACTAACTGAAATTTATTATCGTCAAACTGACGGTTTCAGAACTATCGATGCCGGAAACGGATACGCTGGATCTGATAATACTGGCTTCGATCTTATGGAGCCAATGGTTAAGCTCTACTGGGAGCCTAACAGTGATACTTATCAGCGTTGGGAATTCAAGTATGGATACTCTGAGTTCGATGCTGACGAAACTTATGCTGGTCTTGCTGAAGCAGACTTGAAAGCTAATCCATATAGACGCTATGCAGGTACATTCCTTGACCACATGGCAACAGAGCATACTCGCACATACTTAAAATATTTGGTAGAGGCGACTGATGATTTAACCTTGCAGGTTGCAGCTTATTACAATGAGTTTGAGCGTGACTGGTACAAGATCAACAAGGCTGGTGGACAGAGTGTCTCTAAAGTTGTTGCTGATCCAATCACTTATGCAGCTGCCTATGACGATCTTCGTTTATTAGGAACTGGAAGCTTAGGAATTAAGCACAACTCACGTAAATACGAGTCCAAGGGCGTTCAGTTTAACTTTGACTATGACGCTGAGATTGCAGGCACTTCACACAACATTACTGGTGGAGCTCGTTTCCATGTTGATTCAATTCGCCGTTTCCAGCAGCAGGACACTATCGACCTTTCTGGTGGAGCTCCTGTAGTTGTTGAAGGTGCTCCTGGATCTGGTGGTAACCGTTTCCAAGAAGCTGAATCACTTGCACTTTGGATCGAAGATGAAATCGATCTTGGTGCTCTTACATTGACTCCTGGTATTCGTTACGAGCAAGTCGATGGTGATTGGAAAGATTATGCGAGTGACGCAACCAATACACAAACTAATGGAGCCACTGGTGAGATCGATGCTGTTGCTCCTGGTATTGGAATGACATACGCACTATCTGACTCAACCAACGCTTTTGGTGGTATCTATAAAGGTATTTCAACTCCTTCTCCTCGTGGTTTCCTCAAAAGTGGAACAAGAATTGAGGAAAGTATTGGTTATGAACTTGGAGTTAGAACACAAAATGGCGGTGCTGCAACAGAGATTGCTGCATTTTTAAGCGATTATGATGAGCTAACTGGATCAAATGCAGGTCTTGGTGACTTAGCGACTGAGTTCGGATTAGACGGAACAAATGCTGGTGAAGCAGAGGTTAAGGGAATTGAATTCCTTCAGGCCTACACAGCCAACGCTGATAGTTCTGTTCAGATTCCTTTATTTGTTAGCGCTACATACACAGATGCTGAGCTTACAGCTCCACTCTCTGAGGGTGGCGAGGCTGATATCTTAGCTGCTGATGAGCCTGGTGCTACTATTCCTTACGTTCCTGAGTGGAAACTCTCTGTTGGAGCAGGACTTATTGCTGAAAACTGGGGGCTAAATGCTATCGGATCCTATACATCTGATATGTACGCTTCCGCTAAAAATATCGAAGTATCTAACGGTCGTGAAGGAAAGGTCGATGGAGGCTTCATTCTTGATTTATCTGCGCATTATAAGCTCAGTGACACTGCAAAAGTTATTGGTGGTGTTCATAATGTGCTCGACGAAGTTCTTACTGTGAGTAGACTTCCTGATGGACCTAGAGTAAATGCTCCTAGGGAATTCTACATCGGGCTTGAGCTGCAATGGTAAAACATATACTAAGTATATCAAACAAACGAAACACAAATGATCTATTCCTAATTGTTTTCTTGTTGTTGTTTTTTGCAACGGCAGCTCAGACGCAGGACAAGATTACTGACGGTGACACCCAAAAGGTGTCACCGTCTTTTTTGTTGCAGGAGAAGGTTCGGCAATGGGTAGAAACCCAGAAATTAAGAGGTAAAGAAAAAGCGGATTGGGCTGAGCAGAAAAGCAATATGGAGGCCCTGAATAAGATTCGGCTAAAAGAGATTGAGCAGATAGATGCCCTCATCAAAGCGGCCGGAGAGCGACTGAGTGATGCCACGAACAAAAAAGCCGAATTACTCGCCGAACAGGATAAACTCAGAAATCAAAGAGATATCATTGAGCAGCGAGTTATAGCCATTGAAAGCTCATTACGCAACAAACTAAATATTTTCCCAGATCCTTTGCTCTCAAAAGTCAAAAATGAGGTCGAGAGGATTCGTGACAAAGGAAATGAAAGCTCACTGCAAGATAGGCTTAGAGACACCGTAGCTATATTGAGTGCAGCTTCTGACTTTGGCAATACAATGACCGTTAGCAATGAGATTCGAGATGTTGACGACCAGAAGACCGTTGAGGTTCAAGTTCTCTATCTTGGTTTTTCTGGAGCCTGGTACGTAAGTAAGAATGGTAAAAATTCAGGTTTTGGAAAAGCTTACGAGGATGGATGGAAGTGGACCGAAGATAAAGAAGTGGCACAACCTTTGATAGAGGCCTTAGAAATGTATCAAAAGGAAAAATCGCCGGACTATGTGCCTTTTAAATTTCGTGGTAATGATTAATAAGAATGATCAAAATATTTAATATATTAATTATTATCTGCATTTTGATCCATCAATCGAATGCTCAAGAAGCTGACTATAAGTCAGCTATTGATAACATTAATCGGGACATTAAATTAGAAATGAGTGAGCTCAGTGAGCTGCGCCAAATGATTGCCAATGAGAGACCAAAATTGGCTGAAGAGACAGAAAAAATTGCCTCTGAGCTTCGTGACAAAAGGAGACGTTCTCAGTTGGCTTCACAAGAGCGGGACGCTCTGATCCATGATTTATCCAGTTTATCTTCTGAGGTTCGTCTATGGAGGGATCAGTCAGTTTATATTGAAAATTTATTAACTGACTTTAGAAGAAATTTTGAAGCTCAAATGAGTGTTGCTGAGGCCGACTCAATGCGATCTTTAATGTTATCCGCAGATAAGGCTTCTGACGATGGATTGGACTCAAAACTCAAGATTTTGGAAAATGCCGTTGAGCGTATTAATGGACTCACGTCACCTTCTACCTTCAAAGGGTCAGCACTTGATGCTGATGGCGTTATGAGAGAGGGAACTTTCGTTGAAGCTGGTCCCGTAAGTTGGTTTGTCTCTGAAGACAAGGAAATTGCTGGTTTAACAAATACCAATAAGGAACTTAGGTCTCAAATTATTGCTGGAACAGCAACAGTCGATGAGGTTCAAAAATTGGGTGCTGGAGAAAGCACCTCTATTATGTTGGATCCTACTATGGGAATGGCCTCCGCTCTTAGCGAAAGCGATGGCAATATTTTTGATCATATTAAAAAAGGGGGTAAATGGATATTCCCTATTCTTTTGATTGGATCATTAGCCTTAACAGCTGCCTTTTTGAAATGGTTACAACTGCTTCGAATCAGGGCACTAAGACCTGCTAGATTGAGACGAGTTATAGATGCCATTCAAAAGGGTGATTTCAAATTAGCAAAATCTAAACTGGGAGGAAAATCCAACCCAGCCAGCCAAGCCCTACATCGCGCGATTGAGATGGAAAATAATTCATCTGAAGATGTGGAGGAGGCCCTTTATGAGGAGTATTTGAGAGCCAAACCTAGACTTGAGCGAGGTCTCTCTTGGATTGCTATCGCTGCAGCTACTGCGCCGTTATTAGGGTTGCTTGGAACGGTAACGGGTATGATTCATACATTTAAGCTTATTAATATTTTCGGAACTGGAGACGCTAAGTCACTTTCATCCGGAATTTCAGAAGCTCTCGTTACTACAGAATTTGGACTTGTTGTAGCCATTCCTGCACTGATTCTGCATGCTATACTTTCAAGAAAAATAAATGGTATTCTCTCCTCAATGGAGATGGCGAGTATTGCTTACGTGAATGGTTTGAAGGCAATTAAAACCAAGAAATAATCTCTAAATTTGATGATATTTACTCAAATCACCCAAGAATTTCAGTCGCTAAGCTCTGAGGGAGGATGGGTCTTTTGGTGTTTATTAGCTCTTGCGTTTGGAATTTCTTTTGCCGTCCTTTCTATTTGGAGTCTACTTCGTTTGCCCAGCGCTCCAATTATTAATGGTGAACAATGGAAGGCTTTATTATTACAGAATTCCGCCTCCTCAGATTTATTCAATAAACTCACCAAAAAAATTGATGAAAAAAAATTAGGTGGCCAATTGGATCAGATTGAAGCGCAAATGTTTTCTTCTCTCAAAAGAAGAATCCCGTTCACCTTTGTTTTAATTTCTACAGCCCCTTTAGTCGGTCTTTTAGGGACAGTATCAGGGATGTATACCACATTTGATGGGATGGGTACTTCCTCAACTTCTGGACCGTCAACCGTCATTGCCCAAGGCGTTTCTGAGGCTTTAATTACGACTCAGACAGGTCTTATTATATCTGTTCCAGCCTATATCATTCTTTTTTATCTTTGGGGTAATTACAGGAGATTGAGACATGGTTTCCGATTAATAGAGAGAAGACTGGGAGAAAATTTTAATTATGCCGAGAGGATTTAAAAGATTTCAAGATCATCAAAATGAGACTTCAGGTGAAATTAATATTTCTCCTCTCATAGACGTGGTTTTTATTCTTCTAATCTTTTTTATTGTTACAACTGTTTTTGTTGATGAGACCGGGGTTGAAATTGAAAAACCTAGGGCCGCATCGCAACGAGAATTAGATCAAAATAGTATTCTCATAGGTATAACTGCGGAAGGGGGCGTTTATCATAGCGGTCGTGAAATAGGCGTTGGAGGTGTTCGATCAGTGGTAGGAAGATTACTCAAGGGTGAGGATTTGCCAGTAGTCATTCAGGCGGACAGACGTGCTGAAACGCAAAAAACAGTAGAAGTACTTGATGAGGCTAAACTAGCCGGAGCAGCGAGAGTATTTGTTTCAACCCTGAATGGAGGTTCCTAGCATTGGTATGCAAGAGACAAATAACAATAGAATCATAAAAATGCTCCTAAGCCTAGTTGGCAGGTTTGCAAGCGCGGTGTTTTTGGTATTCCTACTCCTCACCTTTATGATCTTGATGAGGTTGCTTGACGCCAAAAGATTGCCGGAAAGAACCATCCGCACAATGGAGACTGTGGATGAGTTAGCATTGCCACCACCGCCACCTTTAGAAATTCAATCAACTCCGCCGCCGCCACCACCACCACCATCTCTCCCGAGACTCGAAATAGAAATAGAAAATATTTCTCAACCTTTGGTTGCGACTTTAGATCCGCAGATAGATCTCACTATGAAAAATGTTGAATTTGAGTTGGAGTCGATACCCATTGATCAGCCTGATGTTTTGGCGGTTAAAACACCAGTCGATGCAATTCCATCACCAAAGATTTTGCCTAAGCCAGTGATTCGGGGACCCGTATCAATTGGAGATTTGGATTCAAGGCCAAGGCTTTTAAATAGGCCATCTACAAGGTACCCGTCGGCTCTTTTGAGGCGGGGCATTCGTAGTGGAAATGTTGTACTAGAAGTGACTATTTCAACAAATGGTCGGGTTAAGGTTCGTAATGTTCTTTCCAGCTCTCACCCTGAATTAACAAAAATGGCAACTTCATTTGCCTCACGGGCAAGATTTTCAATTCCCAAGAAAGATGGTAAACCAGTTGAGGCCATTTACCGTTGGCCAATGACCCTACAGCCACCAAAATGAAATTACCTAAAAGCATCATTTTTTTGATTGTTGGAATGGAGATAATAAAAGCATCTCCACTTCCAATCGATCCGATGTGGAAATCAGAATCGTTTATCAAGGCCTATACGGCTTCCTATGGTATTGATTCTAGGATTGAACCAAACTTAGATGCTGAGGAGAAAAAGGTTCTTGTGTCCGTTGCTGAAAAAATGGGAAATAAAGACAGGGCAGGAGCAATAGCTCTAATCTCTCAAAGTCCTCTCACTGAAAAAAGCCCAGCCCTTTTATTTAATCTCGCAAGCTTGCATTTTGAAAATGGAAAAATACAAACTGCGATCGGTAATTTTCTGAAGGCTATAGAATTCCAACCTAATTTTCGAGATGCACATCGAAACTTGGCTATTGCATATGTTCAGGAAAATAACTTCGAAAAGGCAGAACCTTCCCTAAGAAAAGCGATTGAGTTAGGCTCCAATGATGGTCTAACAATGGGGTTGTTGGGATATTGTTTAAATCAATCAGGTAGATCTAATGATGCCTTGCAGGCATATAGAATGGCAAAATTAACCATGCCCAATGAATTGCAGTGGCAGATTGGTGAAGCCACGGCTCTCATGGATCTGGGTAGCTTTGAAGAGGCCATTTCCATCTATGAATCCATTTTATTGAGCGAACCTAATCGAGTTGGGATTTGGGTTAATCTCGCAAATATAAGAATACAGCAGGGTAAATATGTTCAGGCAATTGCTGATTTGGAAGTAGCCAGAAGGCTAGAAGGCTTAAAGCCTGAATCACTAATCTCTCTCGGTCATCTATATCTTAATGAATCACTCCAAGAACGAGCTTTAAGTTGTTATAAGAAGGCGATTGAGAAACCCGAATTAATCGAGGTGTCTAAACTAACTAAACCCATTGATTATCTTATGCGCTTTAATTTATGGGATGCTGCAAAAGGTTTGATCATGGATATTAAGACGGTAGAAGAATTTAATAAGAAAATCAGTGAAGATAAGCAACTCAATCAACGATTTGATCGAGCTGATATTCTGATCGAAATGAATATTGGAAATCAGGACATTGCCGTAAAAAGATTAGAAGAACTTCTTAAAAATGATCCTCTTGATGGTGAGGCGATATTGATTTTAGCTGATTATTATTTGCAACAGAAAAGTGCTGAAAAATCAATAATGCTTTTAGAGCAAGCTGCTCAGGTTCAGGAATTTACAGCAAAATCTGAACGCATCCTAGGTGAAATATATGCTTCGAGAGGTGATTATGAAAAGGCCTTAACATCTTTACAGAAATCACAAAATCTTGAGCCCCGCAAAGCACTCCAGGAATATATTGAGAGCATTCAAAAGTTAAAAGATATCTTTGAAAGAAAATAACTTTTTAGAAAAAAATTTATACTTTCAAAAAAAAGGTCCAAATCTTGCTCATTTGATATCTAATGATATCAAGAAATTCATCGGACAAATCAGACGTCTTAAGGTCATTTGGCCTTGTGGTTTTTTTTTCCTTTCTTGGTCTAATAACCTATTCCGTCGCTCGAGTTAAGTCAGAACGACAGCATTCTAAAATTTCGTATGACGACAACAATAAATCTGAATTGCTATCAGAGGGTATTGTTGAAAAGCTCAAAACGGTTCTTAACGAGGGAGGTATTGAAAATATTGAGATTAAAGAAATCTACCCGTTAGTGAAAGATAATGAGACTGAGAAGTATTCTGTTTCAATTGCCAATAAAGATTCTGCTGGTGATGGACCTGAAAAAATTCATTTAGCGATAAAAAAATCATCATCTGGAGAGCCTCAAATTAGTGAGATTAATCTTTCAAAAAATTTAAGTGCCAAAGCTGTTTTTAGTAACAGTAAAAATATTTTTAATGTGAAAGTTAATCATAACGATGATGCACTTTTTGTTGCCGATTATTTTGTTTCTGCTCTTCGTGATCTTAATTACGAAACGGCTGTTTCTTATTGTTTGCCTGTTCAAGGTCTGGCGGAAAATATCGCCGGTCTTTGCATTATGATTGAGGGTGGTAAATTTAACGTATCTCAAAAGAAACCAATAGAGATTCTTGAATCACTTGAAAGTTCATCAGTATTAAGAATTCATCTTAATTCTACTAACAATCAGAAAACTTTCTATTTTACAATCCAATTAAGTACTGAGTATCAGGGTCAAAACTCCTTGTGGAAAATTAACAAAATTTACCTTGAAGAGGCATTCAGTTCATATTTTTCATTAGAGGACACGAAGTTTCCTTTTGTTCCTCTTAGGACTGACATAAATACCGGAGACTGTTTAGTTGTTTACTTTGATTTTAAAAGTTCTGAGCTTTCCCAAAGATCTCAAAATCAATTGAATATTCTTGCTGACGTTTTGAACACAATTCAAAAAAGTTCACTTAAAATATATGGCCATGCTGACGAGATAGGATCTCAGGATTATAATATGAACCTTTCTATAGAGAGGGCTTCTAGTGTTAAGAACTTTCTCATTTCAAAAGGCATAGAGACAGCTAAAATCGATGTCTATGGAAAAGGGGAATCTCAGGAGTGGTTACCTAATCGATTAGCTTCAGGAACAGATAATCCAATCGGCCGAAGTTATAATAGACGAGTGGAAATCTATCTGGATTAGTCTTTTACTATTTTGATATACAATAGAGTTTGGAAAAAGTGCGGATGAGTAAGTTTCCGTTCTCTACTGCAGGTGAAGCATAGATTCCGTCATCAAATTTGTATGAGCTTACAGGTTCTAATTTATCCGAAGCTTTAATCACAGTAAGTTCACCTTCTTTGCTACAACAATATACCTTATCATTGATAATGATTGGAGAACTATAAGGAGCACCCACTACGCGTTCTTGCCAATAAATCTTACCATCCTTTGCGCTTCTGCATGTCATCACTCCACCGTCGTTGAGAAGAAAAATCATTCCTTTATGTGAAATTCCTGTCGGTACATAAGGCAACCCTTTAAGGCCTGCTTCCCATGCTACAGTTGGTTTTTTAGATTTCACGCGTACGACAGCCGACTCCTTGCCACCAGACCCGGAACCCGCTGAAACAAATATAGTATCACCAGATATGATCGGCCCTCCAACACAACGTTGAGAGAACCCTGCATCATGCTCCCAGCGAATCTTTCCACTACTAGGGTCGATGGCTGTTATGCCATGGGCAGTACTACTGAAAATTAATTCTTGGGTTCCATCATCCGCTGTTCTAAAGACCGGGGTACTATAGGCTCCCTTATCATTGGATTCACGGTTAATACGCCATCTCTCAACACCATTTTCAGGATTTAGTCCCACAATGTAACTTTTTCCCTCTTCACCATGACTCCCAACTACTAAAGTGTTGCCAGCTAAAACGGGAGAGGCTGAGCTTCCGTGTTTAGCATAGAAATTACCTAACTTTATTTTCCAGAGTTCTTTTCCTTGATGATCGAGCGCGAGTGCTTCAACTCCTTTTGGAGATGTCCATGTGACATATACACGCTTCTCATCACAGCATGGAGTGGATGAGGAAAAGTCGTTAAATCGATGTTGCCTATAAACTTGGTGCTCTTGTTTGTTTTGCCACTTTATACTTCCGTCGACTAATGAAAGCGCCATCACATAGCGGCTGCCAGGTGAATCTTTTGAAGAAAGGGTCAAAAATACTGTTTTGTCCCATATGACTGGAGAGGAATGTCCTGTGCCGGGCAAATCAATGGTCCACTTAATTTCATTTTTTGTGATGTTACTTGGAATAGCCTTGTCCGATGAGTGTCCAGAGGTACCAGGCCCTCGAAACTGGGTCCATTCCTTTCCAAATGTGTAATTGACGAAGGAAAGAACTAAAAAAACTGCAAAAAGTTTGAAATTCATGGTGCAATCATAGCTTCTGAACTGAATTTAGTCACGAGCATAAGCAAAAATCCTCATATCGAATACTTTCATTGATATTTGATACAATTGATCAGTGAGCGTATTATTATAAATAATTACAATGCCTAGTCCCCTCATTGAAGAACTTCCTGACGAAAAAGGCCATTTCGGCACTTATGGAGGTATGTTTGTCCCCGAAACATTAATGTCTGCCCTCGAGGAATTGACTAAAGAATATGACTTAGCCAAGTCAGATCCTCAATTTCAAACAGAGCTCGACAATATGTTAAGAGAGTATGTTGGAAGACCAACTCCTCTGACATTTGCAGAGAGATGGACAGATATTTTGGGAGGAGCAAAGATTTATCTTAAGAGAGAGGATCTTCTTCATACTGGAGCCCATAAGATTAATAATGCAATGGGTCAGATATTGTTAGCAAAACGCCTTGGGAAAAACCGTATCATCGCTGAAACTGGAGCAGGTCAGCATGGTGTTGCAACGGCAACCGTTTGTGCCCGATTTGGTTTTGAATGTGTCATTTACATGGGCGAAGTTGATATGGAAAGGCAAGCCTTGAATGTTGCAAGAATGAAATTTTTGGGTGCTGAGGTTCGAGGAGTGACCGCTGGGCAGAGAACCCTCAAGGAAGCCGTAAATGAAGCGATGCGAGATTGGGTTACTAATGTTAGATCAACCCACTATATCCTAGGTTCAGCGCTTGGTTCCCACCCTTATCCAATGATGGTACGTGATTTTCATCGAGTTATTGGAGAAGAAGCTAGAAAGCAAATTTTAGAAAGGGAAGAAAGGCTTCCGGATTATCTTGTTGCGTGCGTTGGAGGAGGTAGTAATGCGATGGGGCTGTTTCACCCATTTTTGGCCGATGAGTCTGTGAAGATGCTAGGTGTTGAAGCTGGAGGCCGTGGAATCAGTCGTGGAGAACATGCTGCAAGATTTCAGGGTGGTAAGCTTGGTGTTTTGCAAGGTACAAAGACTTGGTTGTTGTCGGATGATGATGGTCAGATTGAGCTTACTCATTCTGTTTCTGCGGGTCTAGACTATGCAGCTGTTGGGCCTGAGCACGCGAACTTAAAAGATGTTGGTCGAGCAGAATATACTTTTGCCACAGATGATGAGGCTTTGAAGGCTTTTCAAGAAGTGTCTACTGTAGAGGGGATAATACCAGCACTCGAAACCGCTCATGGTCTCGCTGGTGTTAGAAAACTCGCACCTAAACTTGGTAAAGAAGGCCTAATAATATGTAACTGCTCAGGTCGTGGCGATAAAGATGTCGCGCAAGCAGCAAAAGCAATATTTGGTGAAGACGTTTTTGGTTAGATCAAACAGGACTTAATTCAATTTTTAAAAAACTCATGAAGCTCCAAACAACAACTCTATGGTTTTTTGCAATTTTTATCGTTAATTTGATAGCCCAAGACGAGAACTTAAAACCACTGGATCCTATTGATGTGACTGATGAAAAAGCAATAGAAGCTGCAATCGGTAAAAGCGTTCTCATTAAAGGTAAGGTTAGAAGTTCTGATAGTTCGCCTCAGACTGCAGACATTAGAATTCAGTTTTCTGATAGTTTGTTTAGACTTTATATTAAATCTGATGTCTTTGATTCTAAGGAGAACTGGGGAATCGATGAATCCATCGGTAAAGATGTATTTGTTCATGGAAAAATAGTCAAAAATGGCGCCTTCACTCAGATTGTGCTACGCGATCCCAAACAATGGGGTACCAATAAGGCAGACGTCATAGCGGCAAAGCCCAAAGAAAATAAACCGGGTGAAGGGGGTAATAAAAAGTATGAACCGGTATCATCTGGAGCCATTTTGCCTGTGAAACCTGGAGACAAAGAATTAAGCCCCAAAATCACAGAAGCCAGTGTTAAAGTTGTTCTTGGAATGCACGCCACAGAAGTGCCTGAGATGGTTGTAAGTGAAGTTCGAGCAGAAATTATTGATGCAGAAGATAGCGGCCCAATGCAGGCAACATTTGAGTCTAAACCAAAACTTAATACTAAACCCATGATTTCGGTCATGACCTATCTTCCTCGAAAGTATTCAGGTCAAGGTTGGCCTTTCAATCAGAATGTACATTTTGTCATTGATGAAATTCAGGCTGATAGTGCTCCGCCTAATTTTGCCGCAGCATTTTTAATTGAATGTATTTTGAGAGGGATTCAGGTTCCAGAAAATTTAGTCCTTTTTGGTGGTATTGATGGAGCAGGTACAATTAATTTTAATATTGATAAGAAAAGATCTCCGGGATCTTTGGGTCAAGCCATAAAGCTTGCCGCTCAAGCTGCTAATGCTCAGGGCGAGGACCCAGATGAAGGAAAGCCGAAACCTCAATTTTCTACACCAAGCGCACTAGGAAAGAAAGCCCCAGTGGCAAAGGATACATTCTACTTTCTCACAGGACAAGTTTCAGATGCCATTTTAGATGATCTCATTCTGGAGAATGACATGAGTTCTATTAATTCTACTCAAGTCATTTCGTGTCTTAATCTCGACGAAGCCGTAAACTTTGCCCGTGATATTTCAGAAGGAATTGGATTCGGTAAATCGCTCAATGATTTGAGTGAAGCTCAAAAGGTTCTGCGTGATCGTTCCGTAAGGATGCTCTCAAATGCTCAGGTTTGGAGTAGAGTCGTTGCTGCGGGTAGGGCCACACCTAAAAATAAAACTGCATTTGCATACGCTAGGATGAGAACAAGAAAAACATCAAAAACTTATTCACTAGATAAGTGTTTATCTCATTTAGATCAGCAAATCATTTCTGCTCAGGGTAATGGATTGGATAAATTTAATGACAGAGAAATGCGTAAATATGTAAGAGACCTTGCCGATAAAATGAAAGAAATTCAGGGTAAGATTCATCCCAAAGCACTTCCAGTTCTGACGAGCGCGCAACTTTATCTCAAGGAGATATCAGATTTAGCATCTGAGAAAAGGGACGCCAAAGCAAAAGCTACAGAAATTCCTGAGCGTGCTCAGAAGGATTATGATAATGCTAAAAAAGCTTACGAGGACTCTAAGGCTGCGGCATTAGCAGCTCCCTAATTAGCCCCAAACTAAAATTTCCTCGTCTTTATCGGCGTTACTCAAAGCTTCATCAAAAGCTTCTTTGTCCCAACCTTTAAGTTTACTCAAGTATTTAAACAACTTATCTGAATTGGCCACATTCGCGGGTATTTCGAGCTCTTCCGGATCACTTCCCTCTGGAAGATTTATGGAAATTAGTGGATCACCTGCATAAGAGGAAACTTTAACCCTAACAATGTCACCCCATGGAACCGTTCCTACCTTTTCTTCGCCCTCATACAGTTCGATCATTTTGGCTGTGAAGTTGTATGATAATGATGCCTCGTCATCATCATCATCACTATCCATGACAACATCATCATCGTCATCGACTGCTCCCTCTTCTTCCTCTTCCTCATGCTCATCCGGACCCTTTGGTTCAATTCCAAAGCCACTTGCAGGATCAAAATTAAATTCGCCATTTTTAAGGATGGCATGAATATCAGCTAACCAGCCTTCGAATGAATCCGCAATCTCTTCGTTTTCGTCACTACTTACGTACTTACTAATAGCTCCTGTTTCAAGTTCTACGCAGAGCATGTCTCCTGAACCGTCCTCTGCGAAAGGCAACCAGTCACCTGGGCAGGTTTCCTCTTCTCCAGCATCATCTCTTAGTCCCTCTAGTTCATCCCAAGATTCTTGGACGAGATCAAGAGGCATTAGACTAAACATGTCAAAGAAACCAGGATTACTTTCCTGACTTTGACCATTGTGCATAACCAGGAAATCTCTATAATCTGTGGGTAGTTCCTGACCAATGTATTCCTCTAGAGCTTCGACTTCTGATTCATCAGCTCCTAGATTTAATGATTCTATTATTTCACTTGCTTTTGATGTTAGTTCACCTTCGAGACGGGACCAAATCTTCTTCATAAAATTTAGTGGTTAGTTGTTTATTCACCCGCAGCGGGAATCTCTACATTTTCAGCCATAACGAATTCCGCAAACTTCGCAAGCAAACGTTTTGAATAAATTGCATTTATTATTATGTCGTTTTCACAGTAATCCTGACTCAAGATCTTGCCCTCCCGATGTAAAAGAGCTACCAAATCTTGACGAGATTGCGGTATTTTAAGGGTTTTTCGCACAATATTGCTCAATAGCATCTCATTGATTTTGTCTAAAAGACCCTCAAATCCGTGCCTTTTTTGGACAGAAATTAAAACTGCCTCAGGGAAAATATTTTTTAGCTCTTGAAGCCTCTCAGCACTAATTAGGTCAGTTTTATTAATGGCAGATATGATTCTTTTTTCATCTGCTCCCAGCTCTTTAAGAACGTCAAGAGTGGTCTTATAATGCTCTTCAACATTTTCAGAACTTCCATCAATTACATGAATTAAGAAATCTGCCAATACCGCCTCTTCTAGTGTTGCTTTGAAACTCTCAACCAACCCATGAGGCAATCTTCTGACAAAACCAACAGTATCGGTAAGAAGAATGGTTTGGCCATCATCCAAATCTAATTTCCTAGTAGTCGTGTCTAAGGTAGCGAAGAGCTTATCTTCAGCAAGTACACTGCTTTCTGTTAAACCATTTAATAAAGACGACTTACCAGCGTTCGTATATCCCAATATCGCTGCATGAGGAAGGTCGGCACGGTTTCTTTCTTTTCTTTGAGTTTTTCTTTGTTGCCTGACTTTGTCTAATTCAGCCTTAACCCTATCAATTTTTTTACGCGCAAGTCGGCGATCAACTTCGATTTGTTTTTCACCTTCACCTCTAGCGGCACCGCCTCCACCCTTGCCGCCGCCTGAACCTCCACCTTGCCGATCAAGGTGGCTCCACATACGAGCCATTCTCGGTAAGGTATATTGCATCCTTGCAAGTTGTACTTGTAGCCTCGCCTCTTTTGTACGGGCCCTGAGTGAAAAAATATCAAGTATCACCTCTTGCCTATCAATGACCAAAATTTTTGAATCATTTTCCCAGTTTCTTTGTTGATTTGGAGAAAGCTCGTTATCGAAAATAATACAATCACAATTAAGATCTTGAGATCTTTCAATGATTTCAGCCATCTTTCCTTTACCCATTAGGTGTGAGGGGAAATTTTCTCGAACCTTAACAAGAACACTATCCATGATTCCTATATCAAGTGTTTGAACAAGTTCATTTAATTCATCCAGAAGGCTTGAAGCCTCCTTTTCTTTGGACTTATCCAAATAGACCCCTACAAGCAAAGCCCTCTCAACGAGTTGAGGTTTTTCACGAACTTCAAACATAAAATTTATTAATGCCTTAATTCACAATGTTAAGTTCCAAAGAAGGAATAGCCTTAATTACAGTGTTTAAGGGTATCTTTAATTCTTTTCCCTTAAAACTTACTACTGTAGGCACTGAATTCTGCATTGAGCAGGGATTCACTCACAATATTTCATAAGTCGTTATTCATAATACATGAAACAAGTTACAAGCATCATCAAGCATTATCATGTGCCTACGTATATCTTTCATATCGTGATTCCTTTAGATGGCGGGTTCATTTCCACTCAAAAATCGATCCCAACTTCTGAACCATAAGCCTCTATAATGAACTTAATCCTAGACCAATTGTTCTTTGTTGCCTTTGATGATTTGATCAGCCATTTTTATTAAGAATGAGGAAGAAAAATGTCTGGAAAAGGCGCTCTTGGAATCGTTACGACTTCTCTGATGAGTTAACGAAGAAAGAGCTTAAGGCAGCAAAGCGGCTTGAGGATATCTTCATAACTTCAATTGTATTGATGATTTTTGGAATAGTAATCTCATACCTCTTTTTTACTGACTTGCCTGAAGACGTAGGGAAATCTATTGTTTTGTGGCAGAGGATAGGTATTGGGTGCATTGGCATTAGTCTTATAGGATTTTTTGTTTTTATATTTGGAAGATACAGGAGGCCGGAAGTTCCACCTGCTGAGGACAACATCGATGATTAATTAGCTTAGAGTCACAATTCTTAAATGACGTTAACTCACCCCTCACCATCCTCGTACAATTGACCATGAATAATTGGTCGGGATTCGGGGGTTATACAAAAGCATTGTCAT
>MDTE01023223.1_pt1 | contig 19881 bp, 14 predicted proteins | sample 811231 | NCBI WGS metagenome assembly MDTE01 (sample SAMN05326651, study PRJNA326480) | marine metagenome | isolation source: seawater | place: Indian Ocean: Red Sea | collected 2010 | reverse complement strand
AAGATATGTTAAGAAAAATTCAAAATGGATTGGATTGGCTTTATTTTTTGTACTTATCGCAGGGGCAATAACCCTAAAACTTAAACGGAAGAGACTGGCCAATTCAGAAAGCAATGAAAAGATCGCCGCTTTTAATGTTCCAAATGAAATCACACCTTTTTCTGTTCTACGCCTTTTGCGCAAAATTCATGCGGAAAAAGGTTTTTCCGAAGACATCCAATCACAGTTAGATGAATCCATTGCATCTGTTGAGAGACAATATTTTGACCGGGAAAATGAGCAGACTCTCAGCCTAAAGGACATTGCTGAAGAATGGGTCAACCGCGCAGTCTAACGCACGGTAAAAGCATTAGGTGTTACCCTCAATCGATCTGCAATGTTATATCTCAACACTGGCAATTGCCATCGCTGCCATCCCCTCACCTTTACCAACAAAACCCATCCTCTCGTTAGTCGTAGCCTTAATACCAATCTTGACTACATCTAATCCAAGTGCTTGAGAAATATTCTTTTTCATTTCATCCGCATGAGCCAAAATCTTCGGTTCCTCTGCTATCAAACTACTATCAACATTAATAATTTCTCCTCCTCGGTCAGCCACTTCTTGCGCCGTCTTCTGAAGGATACTCATACTGCTAATTCCTTTGATTGAATTGTCTGAAGGAGGGAAAAAATACCCTATGTCGGGGGCACCCACAGCTCCCAAAATGGCATCGGCAATGGCATGACTTAAGACATCAGCATCAGAGTGCCCATCAAGGCCCTTTTGCCAAGGGATATTTACGCCCCCAAGGATCAGGGGCCTCCCCTCCACTAACCGATGAACGTCATATCCTATTCCTGATCTTGCTGCCATAATTATGATGAAAGTGTATTTTCTAAAGGAAGCTTACCGTTCCAGGAGCAAATTGAAAGTTTGCCTTTCGTCACATTACTATCAATTAGGTCGACCTTACCTCCCGCAGCCTCTACCAACAACTTACCGGCGGCAATGTCCCATAAACTTATCACTTCCTCTATATATGCATCTAGCCTTCCACAAGCAATATATGCTAATGCAAGTGCAGCACTTCCCATCATGCGGGATTTTCTGACCTGTGACGCAATGGCACGGTACCGTATGAAGCCTGCTTCCATAGCATCTTTGGTCTTGGAAAAGCCTACAGTCACCACAGCTTCAGACATTTTCCCACGATCACTTGTTGATATAGGAGAACCGTTCAGTGTTGGCCCGCTGCCCACATCAACTGCCCAAAGTTCATCCATCATAGGATCATATATAACACCCAGAATCCATTGATCTGTTGATTTTTGTCGAAGAGCTATCGAAACACAAAAATGTGGAATTCCGAAAAAATAATTCACGGTCCCGTCAATGGGGTCAATGATCCACTGATAATCACCAGCCTCAGATCCGGCATCACCCTCTTCACCAAGGATAGAGTGATCTGGATAAGCCTCTGAAATTAAATCCGAAATAATGGACTGGCTCATAACATCTAGCTGTAATTTGATGTCATGTTCTTCGAATGCATCTACGACTTTATCTTTACCGTAGTTATCCTTCAGTAATTGGCCCGATGCCCTCGCAGCTTTTTTGGCTATTTCTAAAAATTCACTCATTTATACTCCTAATAATAATTCTATCTTATCGAGAATTTTCTCAGCAATGTCCCGCTTAGAGCACTTATTAATATGATCCTTTGCCCCGTCACTGTGAAAGACCGTGACTTCGTTATGGTCAGATTCGAATCCTATATCTTTGCGTGAAACATCATTGGCAACAATGAAATCACAGCCCTTCCGCTGCATCTTTGATAATGCATTTCCCCGCAATTCCTCAGTGTCAGCCGCAAATCCAACCAATGCCCCGTCAAACCCAAAGACGTTTCGCATCGACCCTAAAATGTCCTTAGTTCTTTTAAGCTTAATGTCTTTGTCACCGGACTTTTTCAGTTTTTGTTTGCTAGTTTCCATTGGCGTGTAGTCGGCAACAGCTGCAACCATTACTGCCGCATCACAATCTTTAGAATAGTTCATAACCTCATCATACATTTGTGAAGCTGTTTCCACAGAAACGACCTGACAGTCTATAGGGGCAGGAACATTCACGGGCCCGCTAATTAAAAGAACTTCATGACCGCGCAATGCTGCTGCTGCTGCTATTGCATATCCCATCTTGCCTGTCGAACGATTGCTCAAAAACCTTACAGGATCAATGGGCTCTCTGGTAGGTCCAGCTGTTATGAGAATACGCACAAATAAAATGAATTTCTAATTGTCCGATGAAAGGATCTTATTGACTGAATCAAGTATCCCATCAACTGGCCACATTCTGCCAATGCCCTCGTATCCACAGGCGAGCATTCCTTCATCAGGACCTATGAACTGCACGCCCCGAGAAACCAATGTTTCAACGTTCCCCTGTGTAGCGGGATGATTCCACATCTTCCCGTTCATGGCTGGAGCAATGATTACTGGAGCCTCAGTCGCAAGATAAATTGAACTTAGGGGGTCATCAGCAATTCCGTTCGCGAATTTTGCTATTGTGTTCGCTGTTGATGGTGCAATGAGAATAAGATCAGAGCGATCTGCCAATTCAATGTGTCCAGGTCTCGAACTTTGCTTCTCGTCGTGAAAACTTGTAAAGACCGGATTCTTTGAAAGGACCTGTAAAGTTAATGGCGTAATAAATTCTTTAGCTTCATCACTCATGACTACTGTCACTGAGTGCCCGATCTTCGTCAAACCGCTCGCGATGTCAGCTGACTTGTAAGCAGCGATTGAACCTGAAACTCCTAGAAGAACTTGCTTCATTATAATGAAATTAGGGTCGCTTCCTAAGGACTCTTTGTCAAAGACCGTTAAAAAATAAACTTTTTCCAGTCATTGGATAGGTTCATCTTTTTTTTCATCAAGATATGACTGCAAAATTTCAACTGCAGCTGCCTGATCAATTAAATGTCTACTACTTTTGATGGTATGCCCGGCATCATGTAATTTCTGTTGAGCCACAGTAGTAGTGAACCTTTCGTCCTGAGTGACCACTTCAATATCAGGCATAGCATTAGCTATTTTATCGACAAAATCTGATACGTTTTGTGCTGATTTGCCGTACGAGCCATCGAGACTACGAGGCATACCAATGATAATGATTTCAATGGATCTTTGAGCAACAATTTCTGCAATTCTTGCAATTGGACTAGATTCGCAGGTCTGAACCGTTTCAAGTGGGTGCGCGAACATCCCCAAATCATCGCTACATGCGATACCTATGCGGACTTCTCCATAATCTACTCCTAGGGCTTTCAAAATATAGATAAATAAGTGGCGTTGTCCTGTCTAAGCTAAACGCATAAGTGAGTTCATACTAACAACTTCATATCAATCATATTTAATATATGAATATATTTAAATTTGCCTTATTAAATTTGTCCGCCGAATCTTCATCAATTTTAAACGATTACACTATGTCATTGTCTCTATAAATGAGAATCCTTTGTAATAGTGTTCTGCTTGAAAGATAGACCACTATTAGCCCGTAATACTATTAGTCATTCGGTTTCCTTTTAATAAAATGCCTTTATCCCGACTCATTTATCTCATCACTTTGAACCTGTGCCTGTTGCCTTGTTCCAATGCTGACCTTGCATCACAACTCAAAAGAGCCGAGACCGCCTCAGACACGACTGCGATCATTGAAATAGCAAAGCGACTACTTGATAAGAATCCGGATGACTTAATTCTGCTCCGAAAAATAGCACGAGCTCAACTCAAAAATAATGCATTCTCAGAATGCACAAAAACTCTTGCTCATTTGTCCAGCCTTTTGCGTAAAGAAGACGCTGAGGTTCTGGAAATGTTCGGTGACATTGAACTGCAAAAGAGTGGTTCAAAAGAATCAGAAAATGCTCTCGGGTACTGGACCCGTGCTTTGCAGATCGATCCTGCAAGGACCTCGGTCCTGACCAAACTGGTAGAATACCAAAGCAGACATTTCAACAGACAAAAAGAACCCGAATACCTAAGAAAACTTGTACAATTAACCAACGATCCTGAGAACCTTTCCAGAATCATAAATCTGAATCTCAGAAACCGTGACTGGGACGCGATCGATCAATTTACAAAGAAGCTAAGGGCGTCATTCCCAAGCAGTGATCAAGCCAAAAAATGGAATCCCTCATATGACCAACTCCTGAAGATTAAAATACGGCTAATTGATATTGATTCTTCCCTAAGCAAAGGACTTTATATGGTAAATCACTTACTCGAGAGAGCTTGGATTTTTAATGAATTATTCATTGATCAACTCGCCATCGAAGATGCCGAAAGGGCTTTAGAAATCCGACCTGATTCTTTGTGGGTCAAATATCAACTGGGCATCATATTAGCCAATGCCGGCAAGGCCAAAGAAGCTTCGGATCAATTGGGCCTGAATTTTTGGCGATATTCCTACAAACGGAAAAACCCGGGTCAACAATTTCTGACTAAATTAAACCATCTAGAAAAAACAATTAAAGAAAAAGGAACTGCTGAAGCTTTAACAGAAAGAGCGGATATGCTCTATCGTGAAGGACAAACCGATCTTGCAATTGCAGATCTGCAAATGGCAATGAATAAAAATCCGGATCACATCCCTTCACTGTTATTATTTGCAAATATTCAAATCGGAAAAAGTAAAACAAAGGATGCTCAAAGAGCATTGCAGCGGATCCTTAATCAAGAATCTGATCCGGTCACCTACATTTCTAGTGGGCACCGCTGGAAGTATCTTGACAATGGATCCAATCAGGGGATCGCATGGAGAACTAAAGATTTTGATGATTCAGCATGGCCTAGTGGCCCTTCCCAGCTTGGATACGGCACTGATGATGAAGGGTCCGGAACAACACTCCGTTTTGGGCCAGACTCTTCTTCGAAGTATCCCACTACTTATTTTCGTACGAGTGTTAAGATACTTGACCCTTCTCTATTTTCTAATTTTCTCTTCAGGGTCAAATATGATGACGGGATCGCTGTCTATATCAATGGAAAGCAGGCAATACGTCAGAATCTAGCTTTGAAAGCTTCATTTACGACTTTTGCCAGCAGTACGGTCCGTAATGAATCTGACTGGAAAGAAATCAGGTTACCTTCATCATCTTTTTCTGCCGGCACTAATGTGATTGCTGTTGAAATTCACCAGAGCAGGGGAGCCAGTTCGGACATCCGATTTGATATGTTTTTGCATGGCCACACAGCTCGACTTCAGGCCCTTGAAAAACTAGGACGGCTCCAAATGAGTCTCGGAGATTTTGAGGACGCATCACAAAGCTTCAAGGCCTATCTAGATTTGCAATACAATCAGAAAATTAATGACCTTTATCAGGCCTGCTTCTCATCTTTACAGAAAAATTAGCAATGAATCATATTGTCTCAGCACTGATGCCTCCCATGTTAAAATCTTTCCTACTCATTGTATTAATCAGTACAAATATAGGATCTATCCTGGCTCAGGAACTTAATAATTCCATCAGGCTAAGGCCCGGATCCGGAAATATAGTACCGGGTCAAAACATGACACTCTACTTTCCGGAATCTATGATTAAGCCAGAAAGTATCGGACATTCGGGCACCATTAATCCTCTAATATTCAAACCCAAATTGGAATATGATTTTAAGTGGAAAAGCCAAACTGAAGTTATCTACACGATCAGAGGCCCGGTCATCCCGGGACAGTCATACAAAGCCACTTTAGCCCCCAACCTTAATAAGTTGGACGGCACGCCTCTAAATTATGATCAATGGATTGACCGTCCATTTAAAGCACATGAGCTAAATGTTAGTACAAAGTTCCGCCTCAATAGATCCGGCCTCGGACAAAGGCCCAGTGTGCCGCTATTATTTAATTATAAAATCCAATTCTTAGGTGCACGTGAAACAATATATTTTCAGGACCATATTACCCGGGAACGTTTCGAAGCTAATATCTTTCTGCCAACACTTAATACTGAGCCCAAAAAAAATGACCCGAAGGCTCCAAATGTCGGTGACTCTCTTTTTGTTGAGCCTGCAGAGCCTCTTCCTGTAAATCGCAATATCGATCTTGTCATTGATGGCATCAGAGACGCGGAAACTGAAACTCTTATTCCTTATTTGAAAGTTTTTCCTTTAGGTAAAACAAAGCCCTTAAAACTTGAAAATGCTGAAACTCATCAGGATGTTTTCGGGGGACTTGAAATCATTCTTAGATTTAATCAGAAAGTCGATCCGAAAGGAGTTACAGACCAAGTCATGAGCGTTGAGCCTCACGTTCAAAATCTTCAGAAAATTGTTGAGGGTAGATACGTCAAGCTACGAGGTCAATTTGATCCTCAAAAAGCATATAAAATACATTCCAGTTCAAAGCTACTCGGAGCATCGGGATATCAAATGGACGAGGACACCATGAATGAGGTCACATTTAATGGTCTGAGACCTTCAATCTATTTTCCAAGCACTATGTATTTCACCCGTTCGGCGATCGGATTAAAAATGAAATTTCTTCATGCAAATACCGGACAAACTAGCTGGCGTCTGGCTAAAATACCTGAACATAAGATAGGAGTGGCCCGGCAACGCCTCTACCAGACAGGAGAATTACTCGTTGATCAGTTATCACTACAAACTATTGCCGAAGGAGAATTCCCCGGAGCCCCTAAAAATGAAAGCATTTACCGAGACATCGAATGGAAGCCGGAAAAGAAAGGTCCTCTTTCGGACGGTGCGTACTTGCTTGAAGTTTCAGCTCCAACAAAATCCGATAAACTTATCGCTAACCGTTCAGTGATTTTCTTTACGGAGTTCCTCGTTTCACAAAAGCAGACCAGAAATGAACTTCTTGCCAAAATACAGAAAATGTCTGATGCGGACTCAGTGTCAGGTCTAAGGGCACGACTAGTCTCAAGTAATAATACATTATTAGGTACCTCAATCAGTAACGATGAGGGAATTTGTTATTTTGATAGGAACTTACTCAGATCGGTAACTATTAATAATAGAAAAACCAAACCAAGTGCCAGCCACCTTCTGATTGATTCGCCCGGAGGTGGTACTGCAGTCGCATTCATCGATAGGCAAACATTTTACAACTCTGGCTGGGTCAGTTCAGTAACAAAAAATACACCCAGAAGTTTTATATTTTCGGATCGTAATCTCTACAGGCCCGGTTCCTCAGCTAAATTCAAGGGGATGATCCGGCTTCAGGGAGGGGAAAAGCTAATCAGTGCTGTTAATGTTCCTGTTTCATGGAAGATATCCGAAGGGTACTCAGGCAAGACCGTAATCGAAGGTCAAACAAGAACCGATGAATTTGGAGGATGGGAAACAGAGTGGCAAATTCCAAAAGATGTTAAAATCGGTAGCTATCGTTTGAGCACCAATGGTTATGGCATGGAATATATTCAGGTCGAGGAGTACAGGGTACCACTGTTCGAGGTTAACATCACAAATGCCAGTGAAATAAAAGGAAACACCGCCAAGATAGCAATACAATCTAATTATTTTCATGGTGCACCGAACAGCGGAGCAATTGCCCGGTGGTCAATTCACTGGCACGAGGAATACATACCTTCCGACATTGTGGGTATGACTAATGATCGGTACTCAAAAGACCCATTGAAGAAACCATATCTAAAATCTGCCGAAGGTGAGTTTAAGTTAGATAAAAATGGATCCGGAACATTAGAACTAAAGATCCCGGAAGATGAACCATTTAGCAGAGCAAGGTATGGTTTCGAATTTACAGTGGATATTGTCTCCCCTGAAGGCAGAACAATTTCTAATGGTTTGTACGCTTACCTGCAACCGTCTGATCAGATCCTTGGAATTGACCTGACACCAATTTACAAAGAACCAGAACCTTCTTTGGAGCTTAAGCTTGCCACTATCGGCCCAAACAATCAACGCACTGGCGGAAAAGAAGCTGTCATTGAAATTTTCCGAATCGAATCCCGGACAGTTAAAGAAGAAATTGATCCGGGAATTTTCAGGTACCGAAACTTTAATGAATATATTAAAGTCGCCTCTTTTAATAATGAACTAGAAAATAATGAAACGGCCTTGAACATCAAGGTGAACGGCAAACCTGGCCGTTACATTGCAGTCTGTCATCTGAAAGGGAATTCTCTGCATTGTAGTGACTCAGTACTTCTAGCGGGTGAGGCCAGAGCAAAGTATCCCATTCGCAGTAGCGATGGGTTTAATATTTCGACGGACAAAGAAACATATCGGCCCGGAGAAACAGCTACCCTTGCAATGGAGGCACCTTTTGGAGGTAAGGCCTGGGTTAGTATTGAAACGGATGAGGTAATTGATCAGTTCGTTGTTGATCTGAAAAACAACGCTAGCAAAATTGAAATTCCTATCAGAGAAAATTATTTTCCAAATGCTTTCGTAACAGTTTACCTCATTAGGCCGGGAGATAAGGAGAAGATTCCAGCCGAACGCTTCGGTCGAGCAGAAATCAATGTGATACGGGAAGAATTAAACTTGGACATTAATGTGGTAATGGAAAAATCACAGATTGAACCAAGGGAAACCAGTTCCGGAACAATCTTGGTAACCAGTAACGGCAAACCAATAGCCAATGCCGATCTGACTGTCATGGCCGTGGACGAGGCTGTCCTCAAACTTGGAGATTGGAAACTGCCTCCAATAATTCCCAGATTTTACCAAGAAAGAAGACATAATGTCGCAACTTACCATGCCCTCGATAATCATATCGAGGGGTTCGAAGAGGAGGACGTGACGGAAAAGGGGTTTCTTATCGGTGGCGGTGGAATGGATATGCAGCAACAAAAAAAGCAGCCACGTTCAAATTTTCTTGCACGTGCATTCTGGATGACAGGACTCAGAACAGATGATCAGGGAAGAGTCGCATTTAAATTCAAGGCGCCAGATAATCTCACGTCTTTCCGGGTAACGGCAGTAGGTCAAACGAAAGATCACAAATTCGGAAAGGGACAAGCTCATTTTGAGGTGAGTAAGGGACTAATGATTGAACCCGCACTACCTAGATTTATCCGAAACGGAGATGAAATTGTATTAAGAGCCATTCTCAGACAGAAAGTAATGGATAATGCCAAAGTCCTGATCAATTGCAAATCCGGGGAGGGAATAACGAACCTTGAAAAAGAGCAATACGAAATCGGACCGCTCAATAAGAATGTTCCAGGCACATTCGATTTAAGAGCAAAAGTCAAAAAAGGAATGTCAGAAGTGACAGTGCTTTTCGAAGCCAGCATCCTCGGAAACACTAAAATTACTGACGAAGTCGAAATCACATTGCCTATTCTTAGGCCTGGCATAATGCAAAGTACAGGCACTTATGGTAAAGTTCCTGAAGATGTGCCAGAATTCGTCTTCTCGAAAACCGCACCTAAAATATGGGAGAAATCCGAAGGCGATTTTGGCATTACTTTTTCACGATCACCCTTTCTTCCTAAATTTCAGGGCCTGCCCGAACTGCTTGAATATCCTCACGGTTGCTTTGAACAGCGTACGAGTAAATTGCTCGGATACATTCAGCTGGCTGATTTACTACAGTATCTTCCAGCGCTCGGACAAAAGCATATAAATTACAGGTCCACCATAGAAGAGGGTATAAAATATATTGCTCAGAATTTAAACAGCGGAGGATTTCTGCCGTACTGGTCAGGATCATCATCCCCAAACTCTTATGTAACAGTTCAAGCCGCGTGGCTTATTAATGAATGTAAAAAATTAAATTATAACATTCCCACTGGACTCGAAAAAAAGCTTCTGATGGCTCTCGATTCCATCGTTCAGGGCCGTACAAATGATGAAGGGGATCTTAGAGCGTTTGCGGTATTTATAGACAGTAAGTTTCTTTCAAATAAAAAACCTGTCAGCGCTATCGAAGAACTTTATCTGAACAGAAACCTTCTGAGGGAAGAGTCCCGAGCATTTCTCGCCCTGGCCATGCATGCTCATGGAATCATGCCCGAAGAGATCCAATTACTTGCCAGCGAAATTGGTGATCTTTCACCTAAAGAAGTCTTTGACCCCGAAAACTTTTATTCGACGAATCGGTCCGACGCGGTCAAATACATTGCTCTCAGCACAGTTTCGAATGTGCAGTGGAAAGAAAAAAAGGAACCTCATTTCCGAAATCAATTACTTTCCGTCATGGACGATTCCAGAAACTTATCTACGCAAGAGAATCTTTGGCTTCTGATGTCTATAAGATCAATGATGGAAAAAGATAATTATGAACCTTTTAAAAAGGAACTGATCAAAGCCGATCTTATATCAAAGAACCTGTTATCTGTTGCATGGAAAAAACAACCGCTCACTAGTCTCGGCACTATCAAAATCAAAAATGATAATCATCCTATTTATTATCTGGCAAATGCTTCGGTTTTAAGAAATGAAGAAAATTCCAAGAGGGAGGACCGTGGCATTAGAATAGAGCGCGTTATCCAGAATCTGACCAATCCGAACAGGGCCGGCACACCGGAAAATCCACTAATGATTGGTGACGAAGTGTTGATCACTTATCGATTATTGAGCGAGCGGGATCATTTTTTTGTAGCAGTAACTGATGAATTGGCGGCTTCTCTTGAAGTTGTAAATTTCAATCTGGCACAAGTCGCTGCATTTTATTCACTTCCTCAGGGAACTGAAAAGAAAAGACTTTATCTTGACCACTCAGAACTGAGGGACAGTAGTGCGAGACTATATTTTAATCGTTTAAGCAAAGGAGACAATACTTACTCCCTACTGGCAAGGGTCACTTCTGCGGGACAATTCAGTTGGCCTGCCTGCACGATAACGCCAATGTATGAGCCCCGCTTCAATGGCCTTGGAAACAAGACAACGCTTTTTGTTGATCACAGATGAATGATTTAAATTCACTGCATTCAAAGAGCCGACCTTTTCTTCGAAGGACTGTTTTGTTCTTTTTCATTTTTGTTCCAATTATTTTGTGGATTGCTTCTTTGTCCTTGGAGATTGCAGTGAATCGAAGTCCACTACCAAAGAGTCTTTTCGAAGACCTCAATGGGACTCCGATCCTACTAGACCGTGATGGGAAGATTATTGCTCAGATATCTAGTGATGAAGCCAGAGTCCATGTCCCCATACCCATGAACAAAATGGGAAAGCACCTGCCAAAAATCACAATCGCATTAGAGGATCACCGTTACAAAGCCCACAAAGGTATAGATTTTTATGCAGTATTTGCTGCCGCTTACCGCACTCTCACTCATACTGATCACCTTTCAGGCGCATCAACTATCAGCCAACAAACCGTTAAATTGGCCAACAAACGCAAAGACCGATCCTTAAACTCAAAAATTAAAGAAGCTCTATCAGCTTTGAAATTAGAACGGATGTGGAACAAAGAAGAAATATTGGAGTCGTACATCAACCGGTTGGACTATGGGAACCGTCGACTTGGACCCGAAGCTGCTGCCTGGTCTTATTTTGGAAAATCTGCATCTTCTCTTACGCTGGCCGAATCCATTTTTATAGCCGGATTACCTCATTCTCCAACAAAATACAATCCATGGCTAAGACCGGAAAATGCCAATTCAAAATATTTGAGATCAATTAAAAGACTCCAAGAACTAGGCATGCTATCAAAAGCACAGTCTGAAAGGCTAGCCAACAATCCTCCTGTCGCTCACCGTAAATTGCCACCAACATCAGCTCCGGCCTTTGTGGAAGCGGTGTTAAAAAATACTGAGAATATCTCTACAAGTGATCCGACTCTGACCACGCTGGACTCATCAATTCAAAAAAGTGCTGATGAGATTCTTGTGAACCGACTCAACTTGCTTAACAGACACAGTATCCGCAATGCGGGAATGGTAGTAATTGAAAATGCCACAGGATATGTCCGTGCGATTTCATCTATAAGCACCAAGGATGGTTCATCGGAAAGATCCTACAATACGCCCCTAGTATGGAGACAGGCCGGTTCGACTCTAAAACCTTTCGTGTATTTATTGGGTATTGAAGAAAGAAAATTCACAGCCTCGAGTTTACTTCCTGACACTGCAGACTCCATTCCCAATAAATTTAGAGCTTATGAACCCAAAAATTTTAATCACAAATTCAATGGTCCCGTGCGTGTGCGCAATGCACTTGCATCATCATTGAACGTTCCGGCAGTCTACGCTCTGAGTCTTACCGGCCCGAGGAAAAGCTTTGATTTTACAACTCAATTCGGCATCAAAACTAGTGAATCGATCGATGATCTCGGTGCCGGGTTTGTTTTAGGTAACCGTAAGATCCGGTTACTCGACCTTGCCTCTGCATACTCTAATCTTGCGAGAACCGGTTCAGTTATTCCCCCCATATTTTCAGAAAACACAATAATAAGGCCCAAACGAATAGTTTCCGAAGAATCAGTTAAGATTATTACAGATATTCTCGCCGATAATGAGGCCCGGTCCGCTTCGTTCGGGCGTCATTCTAGCTTGCACATCAAAGACCACCGTACAGCGGTCAAGACAGGAACGAGCAGCTCATATCGTGACGCGTGGACGGTCGGCTATGATAAAGATCACACAGTAGCAGTGTGGTTTGGTAATCTCAATGGCCGAACCATGAATGGTTCCTTGACCATTGAAAGCGCTGCCCCCGCATGGAAAGAAATGTTTATGTTTTTGGCAAAATTCAAAGGATCAAAGCCGCTCAATAAGGCCAATAAAACTCGAATAAAAATTGATGCTTTGACCGGACTATTAGCATGTAAACATACTAAATATTTGATAGAAGAAGTATTTCTTTCGGGAACTGAACCCTCTAAGGATTCCACAGAATTTTATGACTCTAATGGAAATATCCTATTATCTGATGAATATGCAGGATGGTGCGCTAGCAAAGACAATTATCTGACAGCAAGCGTCAGGCCATCACTGACTGGAGGCCCGAGGATCCTGAGCCCTAATGACGGTGCCTCTTTCCGCATGGATCCTGATATACCTACTGACCAGCAAAGTATCACTCTGACATCCGATACTGATCATACTATATGGAATGTGAATGGTAAACGCCTCACTGACCCTTACCTCAGTCTTCGCCCCGGCACTTATTTGATCAGAGCAAGCACCGAGAGTGGTAGTAGCACGGCGCGGATAACCGTCCGTTAAAAGTAAAATAATCTATAACAAATTTGATTAATTTGTTGCGCATTTTAAATGCAAAATAGACATTCCAAAATCCCTTTCAGCTGAAGGAGAAAAATCCTGTCTCTTGATTTCAATAAAGTCTTTAGAGTGCCAGTCAGGAAAATATTTAGCTTCACTCTCGACTGTAAATGTAGTGTGTAAAATAGTCAGGATAATTAGATCTGCGTAATTAATAGTTCTTTCATAAATTGCCGCACCACCGCAAACGACAAGCTCATTCTCCGCTTCTTTTTCAGCTGTGCGTATTATTTCATCAAAAGAGAACTCCACTCTCACTTGGGATTTAGGTGCATAATTTCGGTTTCTTGTCAGAATGTATGGTCTATGATCCAAGCCAAACCAACCTTCCATTTCTTCATAAGTTTTCCTTCCAAGTAGTAATCCTTTTCCTCGAACATAGGATCGAAAGTGATCCCTGTCCTGTTCAATGCCTTGCCAAGGAAGGCCACCTTCCGCACTGCCAATCAGCTTATTCTCATCCATCGCGGCAATGAGAGATAATTTCATCAGTTCTTTTTGATTTTTCTAAACAAGTTGGCCCAGCTGTTCTTCTTAGAGAACCAATATCCCTCTCTCCCAGTAAATTCAGAAGCCATATTATCATCTGTGATCACATCAAATTTTTTAGATGATCTCATTTTTTCCCCAAGCTTTGGTAATTCCATTTTCACTAACCGTTCAAGTTCAGACCTAAATGCTGCCGTCCTTAAGAAAGTCGGAGATCCGTTGTCATCCTTAAATCGAAGCAAATTTGCACGTCTTTGTTCGGAATTAATATTGAATGGACTGTCAGAAGCCGCCACAAAATTACCAACCATCGTTACATATTTAAAGACCTCTGCCGCTGTCCGAACAACATCATCACTACCGGTAGTATTATAAAAAACAACTCCTCCTGACTTTAGGTGAATTTTGCATAAATTTAAGAATTCTACAGAAAGTAAATTTGAAGCATGGCTCCGCCAGTGAAAAGTCGTATTCATTAACATGAAATCGAACTTAACATCATCAGACTGACGTCGTAGCCAGCGACGCCCGTCATCAGTGTGTATCATAACTTTAGGATTTTCAGTTATCCTGCTGTGCTCTTCATAATCTTTTATAATCTCAAGGTATCCGGGATTTATTTCGACAATCTGCAATTCCTTTAAAGCTTCATGTCTTAACAGTGCAGCTGCCCAAGAACCACTGCTGAATCCAATTTCCAAAACATTGGCCGGCTCCGGATGAAGAGCCGCTATCATGTAACAACGATATATACCGTTCGGAGATCGTGGGTCTATAGCGTACCGTCCATCATAAATACCTCCTCCATATACAATATCGGCATCTCCAGGTTCTAATGCCTCATCGACAGTGATGATACCGCTCCTGTTCTGAACAGTTTTTTTGAATGGCTGGTCCCTTGGGTATTTTTTATCATATTGCAAATTTTCCAGAAATCCTGAAAAAATTAATTCGCCAACAAAAATCGGTGAAGTGGCCACAATCAAAGCAAAAGCTATTCCTAAAACCCTAATCAGAGGAGCAACTTTAGATATTGTAAATACCAATGCAGAAGCAATGGCTCCGATACTTGCCGTTACACCCGTAACCTCATTCAATGGCATCATTTCAAGCAAAACAAACCCTGTAAATAAAGAACCCAATGTGGCGCCGATAATGTTAAAAAGATATACCAGAGACACTGTTTTCCCCACAGATTCTTGAACAGTCGATAATTGACATACTAGCGGAAAGATTCCACCAGCAATGGCTGCGGTTAGACAAACCATACCGAGAACAAACCAATAATGGTCGGCAGAAGTCAATTTAGCCGCGATCGGCATTGAAAAATAGAAAATGAAGGATGAAAGTCCAAGCATCAAAGCAGCGTATAAGAGGAAGTCTTTTTTTGAATCACAGATCCGGCGTCCGATCATAGCGCCAACCGCGATTCCAACTAAAAAACTTCCCAGTGTATGTGCAAATGTTTCAGGCCGACTCGCCGTAGCAAAACCCAACACTCTTATCCAGATAATTTCCTGTGACAGAGAAATGGCTCCAGTCAACAAGGCCAGCATCAAAGCAATCACATGAATATGTTTATTTAATAACATGCTAATTTGTTAGTTGCGGTTGATTTTTAATTGAATTTTTTTTGCAATAAATAAAAACCAAAAGGCCGGTCATTAAGTTACAGAGAGCTGCAAACCAAACCGAACCAGTAAGACCGAGGAATCGGAAAAGAACACCCACAGTCAAAAAACAGGCCAGAGCAGAACCTGCAGTGTTGAAGGTATAAAGAAGCCCCACTGATGAACCTAACTTTGCTTTTCCGCGGTGAAGATAAGCGACCAAGATTGGCAATGTCGCACCCATACACAATGTGGGAAAGAAAAGTAACAAATAGATCACTGCCGCCATGCCTGATGTGTTCATGTCAGAAGCAGCATTTCCCACATAATGAATCAGAGGAACACTCACAAATCCGAACAGTGCAATTCCTATTTCGATCCATAGAAAAAGCTCGGGAAGTGTTCTGGAAAACTTATCCGATAGCCTCCCCCCAGCAATTGCGCCAACCCCCAATCCAAACATAAAAATAGATACGATCAGAGTAACAGACTCAATGTTAACACCAAATAACGTAAATAGGAGTCTCTGCCAGACGACCTGGTAAATCAACGCAGCTACTCCTGACAACATAAACAATGCAGCCAGTATCGAGCGGGATTGAAATATATTTTGGCCAAAGGATCCACTCGTAGAGCGGTTCAGACAATTCCATTGCGCGAACAGAAAAAGAGACCAAAGAATTCCTGTGCTTATAAAATTAAACTGCAATCCAAATGCTCCTAGAAATGATAAAAGAAAAATTGAAAAAGGCCATGCGCTTGCATCCTGATATTTCTTAAGTTCATCCTCGCTAGTCACTATCCGGCTTGCGAACCGAACAAGAAAATTCCTAAGTACAGGGAATAGAACAGCACCGGAAAATGCACTGAGTATTAACATTCCGAGGAGACTTGAAATAGTAGGTACCGTGCCTGAAGAGGCGACAGAATTCATTGCCGCTGCAATGCCTGATAGGGCGCCCACAAAAACAAGAAACGCCCTGTTCTTAATTGGTACGGAAGATGTCGATTCGTCTGACAAGAATGGCAATTACTCTAATTCTGGAAAAAAAACAACTTTCATAGTCATGGATTTATGAATGTTTTCACGGCAAAAAGCCTTAAAACAACGAAAGAAATACCAGAAAGAAGTAAAAAATTATCAGGAAAATATGTTAAAATCCACGTAAGCTTTAAGAATTAAAATAGTTAATAATTGCTGGATATTTAATTGGATCAAAGTCAATGTCCTTTCCCTATTTTTCTTTTACGCCCACTTCAGCCCTATGCTTGATATAAAGCTCATCCGCGAAGAACCAGAACTTATCAAAGAAAGAATCCGCAGCCGTGGAGGAAATGCTTTTGAAATTATAGACTCGCTTTTAGAGTGTGACGAAAACAGAAGGCAGCTTGAAACAGAAAAGCAGTCGCTCCAAGGAGAAAGAAATTCCAAGTCCAAAGAAATTGGAATCAAGAAAAAGTCAGGGGAAGACACTTCCGCAATAGAAAAAGAAGTAAAAAAAATCGGCGCCGATCTCAAGAATCTCAGTGACCGGGTCGAGGAAGCAGATAAAACTCAAAATGATCTGCTCTTATCATTACCCAATACACCTCATGAGAAATGTCCGCCAGGGGAAGATGAAAATGCAAATCCATTAATCAAAGAGAGCGGGAAAAGGAAAGAACATAGTAATGAATTAGAAAATCACGTTCAGATTGCGGAGAGGCTAGGACTCATTGATTTTGAGGCTGGTTCCAAAGTGGCAGGGAGCGGTTTTGCAGTTTTCCGAGGCGATGGGGCCAAGTTACAACGCTCCTTAATTCAATTTCTTCTCGATCAACAAACTTCAAAGAATGGCTACACGGAAATTAGTCCGCCATTCGTTGTGGCAAGAGATTGCATGATCGGCACTGGCCAGCTACCAAAGTTCGAAGAGGACATGTACGGAATTGAAAATAATCAGCTCTTTCTTGCTCCGACCGCAGAAGTTCCAGTAACTAATCTCGAACGGGAAAAAATACTTTCTGAAGATGCATTGCCGATCAAGTATACAGCTTATACACCTTGCTTTAGACGCGAGGCCGGTTCAGCTGGAACTGGGACCCGGGGACTGATAAGAATGCATCAATTTGATAAAGTCGAACTAGTCAAAATCGTTCACCCGGACAACTCTTACGAAGAACTAGAATCATTAACGGAAGACGCTGAGCATATTCTGGAATCTTTGGGGCTACATTATAGACGCATTGAACTGTGCACCGGAGATCTTGGATTCAGTGCCGCAAAAACTTACGATTTGGAGGTATGGGCACCTGGCCAGAATGAATATCTTGAAGTTTCAAGCTGTTCAAACTTTGAAGATTATCAGGCTCGAAGGATGAAATTACGCTTCAAAGATGCAGAAACAGGCAAGAACCGTTTTGCCCATACTTTGAACGGTTCGGGCACCGCATTGCCGAGACTTTTTGTCGCATTACTTGAGACTTATCAGCAACCGGATGGCAGTATTGAAATACCAGATCCCCTTAAACCCTATTTTGGAAATGATTCGATTAAAAATTCAGAATCATGAAATTCTTTGATTCCATTCAATCTATAATATAACTTCATTATAAGTTACTTCCTATAGGCTTATCTTACCGCACTGCAGAAAATATAAATTTCTAATCAAATGGACCCCTTATTAATTGCCAACATAAAACAAAAAGCCATAGAGGCTGCCGCGCCGAACGCCGTTTTTGAACCTGGCACATTGTTTCCCTGGTTATCTGCCATTTTCTTTTTATTATCAGCCGGATTGATTTGGTTAATGATAAAGGCAGGAAAAGGGAAAAATTACGGCGATTAGCCAGCGGCTCTTTAAGCGCTGACCCAGTTGCAGGAAAAATTATATAAATGGTGACTGACCCAATGAGTCAGGACAATGTGTTTCACCTAAACCCAGTCTAATTCTTATCGGCAAATGCATTCCGATCATAGTTCATTAACAGATTCTATCATCGAGTTAGCGCTCAAGGAAGATCTCGGGGAAAGGGGTGATATTTCATCTCAATTTTTTATCAAAGAAAGTGCAATCGCATGCGGAAGAATTATTGCCAAAGAAGATTGTGTCATATCCGGTTCAGAAATTGCTGCACTAGTCTTCAATGAAGTTAATCCAGACATAAGCATTGAAGTTATAACCCCTTCAGGGAAATCTGTAACTGCTGGTGAAACTATACTCATTTCTAAAGGACCAGCCCGTAGCATTCTCACCGCAGAACGTACCGCTCTTAACTTTCTTCAACGCTTATCAGGCATCGCAACCCTGACCCGAAAATACGTTAATCTAATCGATGGGACCAGGGCCAAAATATTTGATACCCGTAAAACTACCCCTGGAATGCGTGTCCTCGAAAAAGCAGCAGTCGTAGCAGGTGGAGGATACAATCACCGGCATGGCCTTTATGACATGGCAATGCTCAAAGATAATCATTTTGCTTCAGAAATTAAGATTGAATCACTACAAATCGTGATTGATGAATTTAAAGAAGCATATCCAGATGCTTTAGTGGAACTGGAAGCAGATACAATTTCTCAAGTCACTGAATTTCTTAGTCTGGAAAATGTTGATGTGATCATGCTGGATAATATGTCTTTAAAACAAATATCTGAAGCGGTCCAGTTATCCAATGGCAATGCACTTCTTGAAGCTAGTGGTGGAATCAATCTTGAAACGGTCGCGGGCATTGCCGGGACGGGCATTGACCGCATATCCGTGGGCGCACTGACCCATTCTGCTAAAGCAATTGATCTTGCAATGGATTTCGAACAACAATGAGCAATTCTCAGGCACTTAATGTTGCACAAATAGCAAATAATCTTTCAGGAAAAGGCATTCGTTGGTCCATCAAAAATCTTGATAAATGCTCATCAACTAATTCGGAAGCACATGAAATAATAAAAAGTGATCCTGAACTGAAGAGCAACGGACTCGTTCTTTTCACTGAATGGCAAAGTGATGGTAGGGGCAGGCGAGGGGGAAAATGGGAATCTCCACGCTCCAAAGACTTACTCTTTTCCATAGCACTCTGTCCAGGGCTGCCTCAAAAAAATTGGAGCCGCCTCACTCATGCAACTGCCCTTGGAATCTGTCAGGCTCTAAGCACTAAATTTAAAACCAAAATTAAATGGCCCAATGATATTTATATCGGAAATAAGAAAGTTGCCGGTATCCTTGTTGAAAGTTATCCCTCCAACAATACCGGCACAGTCATAATCGGAGTGGGAATCAATGTTAATTCAACATCCAGAAATTTTAACTCTAATTTTTCAGTTCCCGGCACTTCATTGCGAATAGAGAATAATGAGGAGCCTCTGGTCAGAGAGTTCATTGCCGAATCTGTGTTATGCACGATTCATAAGGAAATTGAGCAATGCAAAAATAATTTCAGCAAGCTTCTCATTCAAATAGAAGAATTGAGCGTAATTATTGGTAAAAATATTCAAGTCACACTCCCAAATGGTAAAAATATTGAGGGCAAAGTAATTGGTTTCGGTGATGAGGGTGAACTCATTATGGAAACGGTGCCCGAATCATCAAATGACGCGGAAACACTGGAAATTT
>MDTE01192061.1_pt1 | contig 19884 bp, 17 predicted proteins | sample 811231 | NCBI WGS metagenome assembly MDTE01 (sample SAMN05326651, study PRJNA326480) | marine metagenome | isolation source: seawater | place: Indian Ocean: Red Sea | collected 2010 | reverse complement strand
CTTCGGTCATTTCAGGGGCCTCTTCCCAGGATTGCCGATCCGCGGAATTGTCAATCCCGCGATGCCATGAAGGCGAGGGTATCGAGCTACTTTTCTTCAAACAAGCGAATAAACTTTATATTTTTCTTCAGTTTTCCTTAAGTCGAGAATTAGCGGCAACCCGGCTCAAGGCATCATAGAGTGTATCGAGGAAAATCTGCCGGTGGTGCTCACGCTGTTGCACCAGAGATATCGTCCTCTGGAGTGCGGGCGAGCCGAAAGGCACGACGTAGAGATCATCAAAAAACCTTTCCCGGATCGAAGAGATCGGAAGAATACCGACTCCAAGGCCATGCAAAACCATCATCTGGAACGTTTCCATGGTGTCTAGTTCCATGATGGGATCAACCTTGATATTGCGCTGGTTCAGCGCTTGTTCGATCAATCGGCTGACTTCTGCCTTGCGATTGAAGCCGATGTATGGGTTGCCGGTTAGAAGCTCTGCATCGCTCTGACCCGCAAATTCGCGCGGCGCTATGACCATCAGGGGTTCGCTCAAGAGGGGCCGGCTCAGGAGTTGTCCATCCAAGTCCTGGGGCTGAGTGATCACCGCCGCATCCAAACGTCCCTGGACGATTTGATGGACGAGCTCGTCCGCCAAATCGGAGACCACGCGGACCTGCAGGCGACGATAGGTCTGGTGCAGATTGTCGAGGGTCTGCGGCAGAATGAATGACATGCCTGGAACCGTGCCGATGCGGATGGATCCTGTGAGTTGGCTGGACACAGGGGAAGCGTCAAGAAGTTTGTCGCAGAGCGAGGTGATTTCACGCGCCTGCTCGAGCATCAGCAGGCCGGTGTTGTTGAGTCGCGGAGGACGGACGGAGCGTTCAAACAGTTCAAGCCGCAGGCTTTGTTCGAGACTTTTCATCTGCATGCTGACGGCCGCCTGAGTAAGGCCGAGCTTGGCTGCAGCGGCGTGGAAACTGCCCGTGTCGGCGATAGCGACGAGGGTCTGTAGCTGTCTTAACTGCATGCCGCATCATAAAATTTGTTGAAGATGTTCATCAATAAAATTCCTTTGACTGAAGATGGGGTGGCAAATAGCGTTGAGCCTCTAGCTTCTCCGGCGCGCCGCGGTCGGGGCAGCAATCCTCCGAAATTGCCGGGCTGGAAACGATGACTCCCATCGGAACCACGACGATTACGAACAACGCTCAATCGCGGTTCGGATTCAGTGCGCTGTCCGAGATCGGCGCCGCGCTGTCCGGCCTTGGTGTAGATCGCCCCCTTATTTGCAGTGATACAGGCCTTCGGGAGGCAGGTCTGATCGACCGACTCCTTTCGGAGTTGCCAACTCCTGTGAACGCCTCCGTATTCGACGGTACGCCGCCGAATCCGACAGAAACGGCGATCAATGACGCGGCAGCACTCTTCCGAAATCGTGACTGCGATGGTGTCATTTCCATCGGTGGAGGATCGTCTTTGGATCTTGGCAAGGGGGTTGCGCTACGTGTCACCCATCCCGAGCCGCTCCAGTCTTATACAACTCAGAACATGGGGATCGAGAAGATCGGCGACGTGGCTCCAATGGTCGCGATCCCGACAACAGCGGGCACGGGCAGCGAGGTGGCTCGGGCGAGTGTGGTAATCCTCGACAATGGTGAGAAGCGGGTCGTCGCCAGCCCCAAGCTGATACCGCGTTTATCGATCCTCGATCCTGAACTGACGTTGTCCCTGCCACCCTATCTAACTGCGGCAACGGGCATGGACGCAGTCACACACTGCATCGAGGCAGTGATTTCACCAGCCATCAATCCCCCTGCCGACGCCATCGCGCTCGATGGTATCGAGCGAGCGCTGGGCGATGGCGCACTACGCCGCGCCGTGGCAGACGGAAGCGACCGTGATGCGCGTTGGACCATGATGCTGGTCTCCACCGAAGGTGCCATGGCATTCTCCAAGGGGCTGGGCGCCGTGCATGCCATGAGCCATGCCTGCGGCAAGGACCTCGAACTCAAGCTCCATCACGGCACCCTCAACGCGGTGCTGCTCCCGCCGGTGCTGCGATTCAATTATGAGCATGCGCGAGACAAGTACCCGACAATCGCGCGGGCAATGGGGTTGCCGCCGGACGCGGACCTGGCAGCAACAATTGCTGAATTGAATGCTGAACTCGGACTGCCCGAGGGCCTTGCAGCGATGGGCATCACCATCGACATGGTTCCAGACCTTGCCGAACACGCCGTCGACGACATGTGTACGGCGACGAATCCTGCTCCCTTGGACCGGAAGGGATACGAACACCTTTTCGAGATGGCATTGTCCGGCCTTAATTGATCCCGGACACCTAAGGTAGCTAGCGGATCGTTGGCGGTATTGAAGGCGGGCGGGGTGGTCGGTCGTATCATGCTGAAGCCGTAGGTGGCGGCACGGTCTGGCAAACGGAATGAAATGAGATGGCGCTGCGGTTGTGACCGATCTTTGTGACGTGATAATCAGCGCCAGCTCAAAACAGCAGAGTTGAGCGGTGGGCAGGGAGGCAAGGACGTAATGTCAGCACCAAATTTTCTCTTCATTCAGGCAGACCAGCTGGCGGCTGAAGTCTTGCCGGTCTATGGACACCCATTGGTTAAGGCGCCGCATCTTGAGGGTCTTGCACGCGACGGTGTCATCTTCGAGAACGCCTATTGCAACAACCCGATCTGCGCGTCGTCGCGCTTCTCAATGATGGCCGGCCAACTGTCATCGAAGATCGGTGCCTACGACAACGCGGCAGAATTCCCGGCGACCGTACCGACGTTCGCGCATTATCTTCGCGCGCTGGGCTATACCACTTGCCTGAGCGGAAAGATGCATTTTGTCGGTCCCGACCAGCTCCACGGATTCGAAGAGCGGCTAACCACAGACATCTATCCGTCCGACTTTGGTTGGACGCCGGACTGGTCTAAGGGTGACAAGCAGCTGCCGCCGTCCGGCATGAGCATGCGCAGTGTCGTCGAGGCCGGTCTGTGCGAGCGCAGTTTGCAGATCGACTACGACGAAGATGTCGGCTTCCAGGCGGTGCAGAAGATTTACGACTACGCGCGGGATCCCGAGAATAAGCCGTTCTTTCTCGCGGCATCATTTACTCATCCGCACAATCCATTCACGACAACGCCGGAATTCTGGGATCTCTACAAGCACGATGACATCGACATGCCAAAGTATCCGGGCAAAGCCGTCGAGGAACGCGATCCCTGGAGCCAGCGTTACCACTACCTGATCCGGCAGGACGAGCACGAGGTGACAGATGAGCACATCCGCAACGCCCGCCATGCCTACTACGGCATGACGAGCTACATCGACCACCATGTGGGCCGTTTGCTCGCCGCGCTGGAGGCGACCGGTCTCAGCGACAACACCGTCGTCGTGTTCACCGCCGACCACGGCGATATGATGGGTGAGCGGGGCATGTGGTACAAATTCAACCCCTTCGAGTGGTCCGTGCGCGTGCCGCTCATTGTCCGGGCACCGGGCAATGCCAAGGGACGGCGTGAGGCCAAGTCCGTCTCGCTCGTCGATCTGCTGCCGACACTTCTAGATCTTGCGACTGACGGTAGTCCACCCGAACTCATCGAGCCCGTGGACGGGCACTCCTGGTCCAGGATGTTGCATGGCGAGGACGATTCCCGGCCCGACGAAGCAATGGTCGAATTCACGGCGGAAGGCGCCATCGCGCCGTGCCTCATTTTGCGTAAAGGTCCCTACAAGTACGTCTACAGCGAGCCCGATCCAGGCATGCTGTTCAACGTGGAGGCGGATCCGGGAGAGCAGCAGAACCTCTGCGGCAATCCTGAATACAGGGAAATCGAGGAAGAGATGCTGGCCGATATCCTTGGCCGATGGGATCCAAAAGCGATCTACGAAAGCATCATCGAGAGCCAGCAGCGCCGCCATTTTATTCAAGGTGTGATGATGAGCGGACGGCCCGCGCCGTGGGACTACCAGCCCTTCCGTGACGCCTCGCAGCAGTACCTGCGTACGGGCGGCAGCCCGACCATGGTCAAGGGGCTCGCACGATTCCCCTACATGGAACCCGTGCCCCCGGACTTTCCGCGGGGATAATTGCCCCTAAGAACGCCACGCAGCCATGACCATCCAGGTGGTCAAGGCAGCCGCAACGAGCACGCCTGGATAAGACACCCACACGGGGACGATGACCCCTGCCATGGAGATCTCGAACTCGTGAACAAGCGGACTCCATGCGCGATGGTCGCTATCGCGAATAACGCGCCCGATGTGAGAAGGGCTGCTTTCTGCATCGTGAATCTCCTTCACAGAGAGTCGCCCCGCACCCGGTTTCCACTGGTTGCAACGTTTGTGATTCTGCATCCCAGATTGACGAAAGGCTTTGATCGACATTAGTCGAACCGTAGCCGTCAGAGGCTGTGTTATTGCCCCTACCTCGCACGCTATCCTTCCATGACCGCGCATGGAGCGCGGAAACAAGTCGAGGGAGGCAAAGTATGAGCGGCATTATCGATTTCCGGCTGCGTCCGACGCGGATTGACGCCGTCAAACCCGAGTTCGTTCGCGAGATCCTGCGGAAGATGGATGTGGTCGGCACCGAATCCTTCGAGAAGCAATCCCTGGAGCTGTTGTTGGCCGAGATGGATGCCGCGGGAATCGAGAAAGGTGTCATTGGGTCGCGGACCGGAACCATCAAGCCGGGCTTCTCATCGACCACGAACGAGGACATCGCTCAACTCGTTTCTGAACACCCGACACGCTTCGTCGGCTTCGGCGTCGTGGATGTAGCAGAGCCAGAAGGCGCCCTGGACGAGATCGACAAGGTCATATCGCTGGGTTTCGCGGGCATCACGGTGGAACCCAGCCAGTCCAACGCCCGGACCCGTCTCGATGATCGCCGGCTTTACCCCATCTACGAAAAGGCTCAGAAGAACAATCTGATCGTATTCACGGCCATGAGCTGTCTGGTCGGCCCCTATCTAGACGATGCGCATCCAGAATTGATTGATCACGTCGCGACGGACTTTCCCGACCTCAACATCGTGATCCAGCATGCCGGCTGGCCCTATGTGCGCGAGGCCATCGGACTCTCTTACAAACAGCCCAACATCTACCTGGTGCCGAGCCAGTATGTTCACTACGGCTTCCCGGGTGCGGAAGATATCGTCAAGGCAGCCAATAGGATTCTGCCACATCAGATCATGTTCGGAAGTGTTTACCCGGTCACGGGATCGTTCATTGAGCTACTTGAAATTGTCGACAACCTCGGCTTTGCCAGCGAGACGGTGAAGCACAACTATCTGCAGGGCAATGCTCGGCGGCTCCTCGGGCTGCCGATGACCGAACCGTCATAGCCACGCGAGCCACCCCCCATCCCGGCCTTGCCCCTGAAGAGAGGTAAGGAGACCTAACGGGACGGCATGGTTCTCTCTCCCCAGCAGAGGGAGAGACAGAGAGGAGCTGTAAATTCCGCTTTGCTGTCAGTTGATCACGAGGTTCGGCGCCGGTGCCTGATCGGTCATCACCACCTCGAGGCGCGAGACGGTCATCCGGCGTGGCGTGTTCACGCAGAACCAGATGCATTCGGCAATGTCCTCGGGCAGCAGTCCGTCGGCGTCACCCAGTCGTTTCTTGATCAATTCCATATCGCCGTGAAACCGGCGCTCGACGAATTCCGTCAACACGAGGCCAGGCTCGACCGTTGAAACCTTGACGTTGGTTCCAAGGAGATCGGCACGAAGGCCTTGCGTGAGGTTTTCGACGAATGCCTTGGTTGAGTTGTAGACGTGGCTCATGGGGTAGGGGTAGCGGTGAAAGATAGAGCCGAGATTGATGATGTGGCCGCGGCCACGTTCAATCATTCCGGGGAGAAGCAGTCGGGTGCACGTCAACACCGCATTGATGTTGGCCTCGACTATCGTATGCAGCTGTTCGAGATTGGTATCCTGAAACTTTGCATCTGTGCCGATGCCGTGACCCGCGTTGTTGACGAGCACCTCCACGGCATCGAATGGGGCGGGAAGCGCTCCAAACGCTTCGGTCATTGCGGGCACATCGGTGACGTCCGCGACGATGGTGTGCACGGGAACGCCGAGCGATTCCTGTGCCTGCTTGAGGCGATTTTCCCGACGCCCCGTGAGAACGAGATGCCAGCCTTCGTCGGCGAACTTTTTCGCAGTGCCCGCGCCGATGCCGGCAGTCGCGCCCGTGATCAGTGCCACGCGAGGTTGTTTATCGGTCATGGGGGACAGGTCCTTCCTTTTGCGGACTGAAGACGAGGCATCAGACCCTACAATTTAAGTGTGCTCTCCAGTGAGGGCTGACACTTCCATTAAATGACGCCTGCGTCGCGCAGCGATTCGATCTCCCAATCCAGATAACCAAGCTCGGCCAGCACGTCATGGGTGTCGGCGCCGAGTTGGGGCCCGGGTCGGTCGGGAAGGGGTTCATCGAGCCGGATCGGGCTGGCGATGAGCTTGAAATCGGATCGTTCGGGATGGTTCACCTCCTGAATTCTGCCGCGCTCGCGGAAAAACGGATTATCGAGCGCCTGAGCGATGTCATTCACGGGCGCGCAGGAGGACGTTCTGCCAATTTCGGACAGAACTCGCCATACGCAGTGGAGAGCCGGTTGCGTCGAACAAGTTGGGGCAAGGCTCAGTTGCGTCTGTGACGCCCGGCCGCGCAATCAGAAACAGTGCGGCCAGGAACGTTGCACATCTTCGCGATCCAGTGAGGTGGCGCAGGACTTTCATACGATCCCTTACCTCAAAGAATTAGGGAGCTACAACAGCAATGGCGCGTCGCTTGCGGTCTTCCGCTGGGTGACGGATTCCGGGTTTGAGCCAGAGTTCCAGCGTGGGAATGCCGTGCGCGACAAGATCGACCGACGCGACCTCCGGCGGCAACAACTACCCAGAGTTTACTCAGTCTCCCCAGCTCCAGTGATAACCGGAGCGCCCATCAGCAAGAACATAGGAATAGTTGTCGTATTCCCAAGTTACGAGATGCCAATCGCCGATCATTTTGAAACGGACGGCTTCGAGTTTGAATTGAATGTTTGCCGCTTTGGTCGTCGCACGCTTTGACCGATGTTAATTGGCGCCGCAGCCAGTCGAAACGGGCCCCCGCGTTTGACCTATGGCGGACGGATTCAAAGGAGATAAATCGTTGAATAACTTGACAACTCATGGAAAGCCGACCATTTACGGGTCACTCATTGTCTCGCGATAGCGCGACGTGCTGCTAGAAGCGGCACCTTTTCCCGAGATCAATCAACAAGAAACTACCCACTCCGGCCGCGCCCGGAGCAGGGTGACATGCCTCACTTCGACGATGTCCCTGGACGCTGGACGATTGATGAGGCTCGTAAGGAAATCCAAGTGACAGTAAGTAAATTTTCGGAACTCGGCTTAGCCGAACCGATTCAGCACGCTTTAAATTCAAGAGAACACATTAACCCCACGCCGATTCAGGCGCGGGCCATACCCGAACTTTTATCGGGCCGGGACGTCCTGGGAATCGCGCAGACGGGCACCGGCAAGACCGCAGCTTTTGCTCTGCCGATCCTTCACCGGCTTTCGAAGGGCAAGAGGCTGCGCGGACCGCGCAATCCCCGCGCTCTGATCCTGGCGCCGACACGCGAGCTTGCGATCCAGATTGGTGAAGAGTTTCGCGCGTACGGAAAACAGTTGCATGTCCGCCATGCCGTCATCTTTGGCGGTGTTAACCAAAGACCCCAAGTCAGAGCCCTGCGCCAAGGCATCGATGTTCTCGTTGCCACGCCAGGGCGCTTGCTCGACCTCATGGGACAGAGAGAACTCAAACTCAGCCACGTCGAATTCTTTGTGCTGGATGAGGCCGACCGGATGCTCGACATGGGTTTCGTTCGAGACGTCCGAAAAATTGTTGCCACGTTACCGGCACAGCGTCAGTCGCTCCTGTTCTCGGCGACGATGCCGAACGATGTCGCGAAGCTTGCCGGTGAGATTCTCTCTGATTCAGTGCGCGTCGAAGTAACGCCCCAGGCGACTCCAGTCGAACGAGTTCAGCAGAATGTCTACCATATCGCAGCCGCGGATAAGGTATCGCTGCTTGCCAAAATCCTGAGCGATCCCGCGCTATCTCGGGTCATCGTATTTGCTCGTACCAAGCATCGGGCAAACCGCGTCGCGGATAAACTCAGCCGGAGCGGCGTATCGGCGGAAGCTATTCATGGCAACAAGTCTCAAGGGGCCCGGCAACGGGCACTCAATCGCTTCCGAACAGGTCATGCCCGTGTCCTCGTGGCGACCGATATTGCGGCACGCGGTATCGATGTGAGCGGCGTGACACACGTCATCAACTACGAACTGCCAAATGAGCCGGAGAGTTACGTTCATCGTATTGGTCGGACAGCGAGGGCCGGCGCGGAAGGCGTGGCGCTCTCGTTCTGCGATCCCGGGGAACGAGACTATCTGCGGGGTATCGAACGTTTGATCAAGCACCGGTTGACTGTGATCGGAGACGACCCCTCAGCCGACGAGCCGCAGCATCAGAACAAGCCCAGGAAGCGCAGCGGCAGGCCCTGGCACAAGAGCCGGCGACCCCAGGGTAAGGGGGGGTCCGGTGGCAATTCGAGGGACCGGCAACGTCAGCGCCCACAAGCGGCCTAAACGACACCGGTGGATTGCGATGGTCGAGTGCCTAGTCCGGCGAGGCCTCTCCTGAACGTACCTTTGCGATCACTTCCAGCAGGACAGGAATATTGTTGGGCAACGAGACTGCCGGCATCACTGTCGCGGCTGGCGGCGACCCGAACAACTCGCTGAGAAGCGTGAGGGCCGGTTCAAATACGGCGACCGGGTTCGTGATCTCACCATCGCACGCGACAAACCCGTTGGCCGTTAGAATGCACTCAATCTCATCAAGATCTCCTAGAAGCGCCTGGGCGGAAGCCATTACATTCAGCGTCGCACCGATAGCGATCTCACTCGCTTCTTCGATGGAAAAGTCGACACCCACAGGGCCCTGGAATTTTGACTTACCACCCTCACGCAGGGGGCCGTGTCCAGAGAAGACGGCCAGGTTGCCGGTGCGAACGCTCGTGACGTAGGTGCCAACCGGCATGACAGGTGTGGGTAGCTCCAAGCCCTTGGCCATCAAGCGTGCCGCAATGGTTCCCGGCATATCGAGTTCAGGACTTAAAACCGAGGGGAGGCCTGCACGACACCCGCGTATGTCGCAGCCCAGACTCCTTGTTATCCCGCGTCATCATTCGCGAGCGAGGGCCATCGCCTCCATCTCAAACAGCTGGTCTGCTGACGAGAGTGCGGTGACAACAAAGAACGAACTCGCGGGTGGGTCAGTCGGAAAGTATTTCGACCGTGCTTCCATGATCGTCGGGCGGAACAGGACGTTCGTCGCAAACATCGTAATTTTAACGACATCGGAAAAATCTAGGTCGCAGGTTGCCAGAGCCTCACTCATATTTTGGTACACCTGTTCAACCTGTGCGCCGATGTCTCCGCGGCCGACAATCTTCCCATCCGCATCATGTGAAACGAGACCCGACGTCCATACGATGGGTCCGGTTTTCACGACATGGGAGTATCCCACTGCGGGATAGACATTCTTGGCCTGAAGGTGTGATTTCTCCATGTTGATGCTCCTTTACTAGTGGGCGGCATGGTGCCGCTTTCAATAAGAAGATGCCGACCGACGCCAACAGACAGGACTACTGCCTTGCGTCACTCACTGACGTATCCCTCGGCGATATCCCGCTCCAGCGCCTCCTTTGACCGCTCAGCGGGATTTCCATAGCCGCCGCCGCCGGGCAAGCCGATTTCCAGGACGTCGTGAGGGTCAAGGTGAATAAGGCTCTTGGCTTCCGTCACGGCTTCACCATTCTTTCTTACGTAGCCCGTCAGGCCGGGGGCTCCGCCCAATAGTCCCTCCGCGGGATACCGTGTGCGGTCCGTCAACAAAGAAACCGAGAGCGGCGTCTCGGACACGGACTCGATCGCGATGTCCTGGCCGCAGCCTCCACGCTGGCGACCCCGACCGCCCGAATTCACAGTCAGCCGCTTGTACTGAAATCGCAACGGCGCCAGGTTTTCCGTGATCTCTACCGGCGTGACCTCGATGTTCGTCGGAAAGCTGGAGCACGACATGCCGTCTTCAATGCTGTCGGCACCGATTCCGCCGTTGAAGAACAGAACGGTTGTCGACCCACGCTGCTTTTCACCTGGCGGTGCTTTGAAAACGATGCTCCAAAGCGGGGTCCCACTTTCGGCTGGCACGCGCTCTGGAATTGCCTGAGCCAGTGCCTGATATACGGCTCCCGGCAGAAGGTGTCCCGTGAGATGGCGGGCGCCAACTGCCGCGGGGGGAACGGCGTTGAGAATGCAACCGGGTGGCGCGTACACGTCGAAAAACTTGAGGAGCCCCTCGTTATTCGGAACGTGGGGGGCGAAGATCGTTTTGAAGGGGTACACGGTAAACGCGAAGGTATGGTTGAGCACGGCGTTGATGCCGCGGCTGATTTGCGGTGACGTGCCCGTGTAATCTGCCCGCACGCGACCATCACGGACCTCGATGGCGACACGGACATTCACCGGTTCGTCCCAACCGTCTCCCCGCGTTTCTCCGACGTAGCGGCCCTCCGGGATACTTCTTATCGCTTCTGCCATTACCCCGGCGGAATGTTCATGAATCGTATGGGCCAGCAGTTTCAAATCTTTGAGACCGGCTTCCGTCATGAACTCTTCAAGCTTACGGGCCATGACCTCGGCTGCCGATATCTGGGCGTGAATGTCGCCGATAACCTGCCCGGGATTCCTCACATTGGTTTCGATGATGCCATGGACATCCTCATTGACCTGCCCGCGACGCAGATATTTCACAACGGGAATCCAAAGGCCTTCTTCATGCACTTCCGCGGCATCGGCGGACCATTGCCGGCCACCGATGTCAGACATGTGCGCGGTGACGCAAGTGAACGCAATGATCTCAGATTCGCGAAACACCGGCATGGCGACCGTGAAGTCGGGGAGATGCCCTGTCCCCAACCACGGGTCATTGGTGATGAGAACGTCTCCGGGTTCGAGTTTCTCCCTCGGCACGCGTTTGAGCATTTCACGCAGCGTCCTCGGCATCGCCCCGATAAAACCAGGAATGCTTATGGTCGACTGGGCCAGCGAATATCCATCCGCGTCCAACAACACGCAGGCGAAGTCGTGCGATTCCCGGACCACGGTCGAAAACGATGTACGGACAAGTGCCACCGCTGCCTCGTCCACGATGGAGACCAGTCGTGCCCAAAAGATCTCGGTTTTGATCGCATCGAATGCCTTAGGCGACATCGGCGTTCTCCAGCTTTGCCCCGCCTAGCTCGATTACCAGATTGCGGAGTTCGTCAAGACACAGTCGATCGCCCGGACCCGCAACGATCGTCGATTCGCGTTGTTCGACGACGGCAGGCCCGGCAATGACGGCTCCGGCCTGCAGCTGTCGATGGTCATAGACAGGCACCTCCTGGTGACAGTTCAACTCACTGACAAAGACTGTGCGGCTGCCAGATGGACTCTCGTCCGTCACGGTGGGCGAGGTCGTTGCGCCGATGGCGTCAAATTCGCCCAACGAACATGATGCTTTGAGGCGCAGGTTCAGCGCTTCGATCGGCACGCCGGCCAGTGTGCGACCGAACAACTCAGCGTAGCTGTCATTGAATCGATCCCGCACGCGATTGCCCGTTTGATCGTCGAAACTGTCTTCCAACGTCACGTTCAGCTCATGACCCTGCCCGACGAACCGGACATCGATACTTCGATGGAGAGCAAGATCGGACACCGCGCCCCCTGCCGATATCAAGATATCCGAAGCTTTGTCTTCCAAAGATTTGAAGTGAGCTTTCACTTCAGGCCAATCCATGTCGTCCAGCATTTCAAAATGTGTGAGTGCGAGGTCGACGGACAGCGGTGCAAGCAGGAGTCCCAACGCCGAGAAAACGCCGGCACTGAGGGGGACGACGACCTTGCTGATTCCAAGGCGGCGGGCGATTTCGCGCGCATGCACGGGTCCGGCTCCGCCGAAGGCGAACAATGTCAACTTTCTGGGGTCTTTGCCCTTCTCCGCGACATGAATCTTGGCCGCGTTCGCCATATTCTCGTTGATGACGCGGAATATGCCGCTCGCGGCGTCATCGACCGACATGCCGAGGCGCGACGCGATGCGTTCTTGGATCACTTGTTCGGCCTTCCTTCGATCCAGTTGCATGCGCCCGGCGAGAAAATAGTCGGGATTGAGATACCCGAGAACGAGATTGGCGTCTGTGACAGTCGGCTCGGTGCCGCCAGCGCTGTAACACGCAGGACCGGGGCTCGCACTTGCGCTTTCCGGCCCGACCTTGAGTAATCCCATTGCATCAATCCGCGCGATGCTGCCGCCTCCGGCCCCGATCTCGATGAGATCAACGGTTGGTAGTCGCACCGGGAATCCGCTGCCCTTCACAAATCGATCCACGCGTGCCGTATCAAATTCATAGGTGATGCTCGGACTTCCACCGTGCACAAGACAGGTCTTGGCGGTTGTGCCTCCCATGTCGAAGGAAATGAGATCGGGGCAGTCGATCAATGTCCCGAACTTGGCCGCTGCAATCGCGCCAGCGGCAGGACCGGATTCAAGGAGACGAATGGGAACGCGCTCCACCTCCTGCGTGTCCAGGATCCCGCCATTCGACTGCATGATGTGGAGTCGTGCCCGCAATCCGATCTGGTGCAACTCATCCTCAAGCGCCCGGAAGTAGCTGCCGATGAACGGCTTCACGTACGCGTTGAGGACAGTGGACGACAGGCGCTCGAACTCTCGGATTTCCGGCGCGACTTCCGACGACAACGACACCGGTAGGTCTGGCAGGGCCTCGCGAAGAATGGCCTCGATTTTCTTCTCATGAGTGTCATTGGCATAGGAATGAAGGAGGCACACCGCAATTGAACCGATATCGAGATCGCGGATCGCAGCAGCGGCTTCGTGAACCTCGCTTTCCGTCAACGGCTGAACGACGGTTCCATCGGAGTCCATTCGTTCGCTCACCTCAAGACGGCACGACCTGGGGACAAGAGGCGCCGGATAGCGAGCGCTGAGGTCGTACAGGTCGTAGCGGCCCTCTCGGCGCATCTCCAGAATGTCCCGAAAACCACACGTGGTCAGAAGCGCCGTCGGCGCTCCTTTCCTCTCGATGACGAGGTTGGTCACCAGGGTCGTCGCACCACACACGACTTCCTTGACGTCGGTCGGTGTCGCGCCGCGCTCTTCGAGGAGTGCGCGGAGACCGCGGATGATCGGATCGCCTGGATTGGCGACGTCAGTCAGTTCCTTGCGGACATCCAGTCGCCCGGACATCTCGTCGTACAACACGAGGTCCGTGAACGTTCCGCCAATATCAAAACTGAATCGGTAGTGACTTGTCGCTGTCACAGCCGCTATGCAACGCTTCCGTAGCGATTAAGCACGGTCGATTCGAGCCATTCGAGAAGTTCATAATCGAATCCAGTTGGCCAAATCACGAAATAGCGCACACCGATATCCACCAGTTCATCAAGTCGCGCCAGCGTTTCGTCCTTGGTGCCAATCATGTAATCGGCCTCGACGTCCTCGAAGGGCATGTTCGAGATCTTGGACAATCGCTCCCGGGCTGCCTTCTTCTCTGTGTCTGACTCATCGGACAGAAAAACGATGTTGAGGTGCGCGAAGGTAAGGTCCTTCGGGTCACGACCGTACTCCTCCGCGTACCTGGTCAGGTTTTCCCAATCCTTTTTCATCAATTCCTTGTTGGTCACCGCGCGGGAGATCCAGCCGTCGCCAATCCGCGCGATTCGGCGGAGAACGCGCTCGACCTGAGGTGAATACACCGTGTCGGCATGGCCCGCTGCGCTTCCGCCTGCGAACCACACGGGGATTTTCGACTGTACCGGCACGGGCTCCATGGTGATGTCCTCGAACTGCCAGAACTTGCCTTCGTAGGAGATGTTCGGGCCGGACAGAAGCTTGTTGACGATTTCCACGGTCTCTTCGGTGCGTGCGCCGCGCTCACTCTTGGGAACGCCGCTCACTTCGAACTCCTGATCCCACCAGCCGACTCCCGAGCCGAATATCACTCGGCCGTTCGACAGGTAGTCCATGGTGCCCAGCGTTTTCGCCAGGATCGAGGGCGTTCGAATCGGTGTTACGAGAATGGAGGTGCCGATCTTTACGCGTTCGGTGACTGCTGCCACGGCGGACAGCACCGTCAGTGGCTCCAGCCAGGCGGTTCGATAGATGGGAGGTGCCACGACCAGGTGATCGATGACCCACACGCCGTCGAACCCCATTGCTTCCGCCTTTTGCGCGTAATCGGTGAGGCGCGGAAGTGTGGGCTCGTTGTCCTCATAGGCCCCGCCATAAAACGTCGGCAGAACAACTCCAAACTTAACGCTCATGTATCCTCCTCCAATTGTCGTGTTGATTGCCGGCCTGCTTGCAGAGGGCGATCGGGGCTTGCCTCAGACGGGGACGTCCCCTTCGATGGTTGTTCTGTGCATGTGGCGGCGGCGACGGCGATCGTAGGGTGAAACTCGATGCATGGTACAACGGTTGTCCCACATGAGAACATCGTGGGGGCGCCAAAGGTGGGTGTAGATGTTGTCGGGCCGCGTCGCGTGCGCAACGAGCTCGCGAATAAGTGCCCGGCCACCATCTTCATCCATACCGACGATGCGATCGGTGTGGGACTGACTGACGTAAAGCGACTTGCGTCCGGTTTCGGGATGGGTGCGGATCACTGGATGGACCACGTCCGGCGTCTTGGCGAGCTGCGCTTTCGACATGAGGATTCGTCCATCGGCACTGGTTCGTCTGCCTTCTGCAACGCGATTGACCGCGGTCAGCCCTTCTAATCGTGCCTTCATGTCGTGGGACAATGTGTCGTAGGCGCGAGTCATATTTGCGAAGAGCGTATTGCCGCCCTCTGGTGGGATCTCCAGCGAATACAGAATGGAGCCCAGGCTGGGGCGCTTCATATAGGCTAGATCGGAATGCCAGTACTTTCCGGCGTCCGCCAGACCGATGAGCGCACCATTTTTCCGTTTGTTCGAGACGCGGAGTATCTCGGGGTGTCCCGGCAACAGGAACTGGTCGAAGACGTGGATCGCGAGGTCGCCAAAACGGCGACTGAACGCAATGTGCTGTTCCGGTGAGAAGTGCTGGTCCCTGAGAAGAATCAGAGAATGATCCAGGAAGAGCCGATGGATGGTCGCGAAGGTTGCTTCATCGATGGGTCTCGACAAGTCGATGCCGAGGATCTCCGCACCCAACGCCGCGGACAGGGGTCGGATAGTCACATCGGTCGTCTCCCGCAGTGCCAAGTCTAAATCCTCTTGCCATCACCTCGCCGAGAACTTCGGAACGTTAGCACACCCATCTCACGAGTTAACCCGACCTGGCTTTGGCAATACCGTCGATACGCCACTCGCAAGCAGGAACAGGGCCAGAAGTTCAACCCACCCAAACGGTTCTCCCAGTATCAACATGCCCGAGATCAACGCCACCGCAGGAACGGCAAGTGCGGAATAGGCCGCCACCCAAACCGGAACGAGTTCCAGAATCTTGAACCAAAGCCAGAACGCGAAGGCGACGCCTATTAATGTGCTGTAACTGGCGCCGATCTACGCTCGGGTGCCAATGGGTCCGATCTCCTGGAATTGGGGAAGTGCCGCGATCAATAGGGGGACGCTGCCGATTAACGCCTGCCAGCCCAACACGGTGATAACCGGGGCGCCAAAGTTGATGCGCTTCACGACATTGGCGCCGATGGCCCAACTCATCGCGCCGGCGAGAATTGCCGCCACGCCCCACAGACTGGAATCAGTGGCCTGGAAATTGCGCATTCCCAAAACGATGACGGCGGAAAGACCGAGCATCAAACCAAGCCACTTGGCGGCGCTGGGCTGCTGTCCGAACACAATTGTGTCGATCAGGAAAACCCAGAGAGGAATGGTGTGTGCGAGCGCGCCGATGTGCCCGGATGGTGCCAGGGAGACGGCCGTCGCAGACAAATAGAACCACAGCGATACATTGAAGAATGCTGCAAGAGCCAGGAACCGCCAGTTCTGCTTGGGTATGCGCAGTGACGTACCGCTCAGACCCGCTAGGCCAAGCACAACGACGCCGACCGTCAATGCACAACCCGCGCGAAACACGAGAACCGGCATATCCTCGACTGCCATGGATATGAAGGGCCAGTTGGCGCCCCAGGTCAGGGTCAACAGAGCCAAATAAGCGACGCCACGCGCCGGTAATCGTGTCGGTTCCGTTTGTCCCGCCGTGGGCGTCCCCGCCATGATGGCTTCATTCAGTGTTGCCGCGTTGTTTGGGCCGGGGCAGCACCGTGGACACGCCGCCGACCAGCAGGAGCAAGGCGGCGATCTCCGTCCAGCCCAGCGGCTCACCTAGCACGACAGCGCCGGAAATTACGCCAACACAGGGAACGGTGAGGATCGAGAGGGAAGCCACCCAAACGGGCACAAGCTGCAGGATCCTTATGTAAAGCCAGTGGGCAAACGCGATACCCACGATGATGCAGTAGACCGTGGCCAACAGGGCATCCCAGGGAAGGTCCGGGAGGTTGAAAAATTGTGGAATGGCCACGATGACGATCGGCATGCCGCCGATCATGCACTGCCAGCCGACGATCGCCGTCGCCGATATTCCCCAACGAACACGCTTTACGATAATCGACGAGATGGCCCAAGACAGCGCGCCGAAACTCATGACCGCGATGCCAAGCCAGTTCTCCTGGGTGGAGTCGAAATCACGCAGCGCCAGCAGGCCGATTGCAGATAAACCGAGCACCAGTCCCAGCCACTTCCCGGCAGTTGGCCTCTCTCCCAGAAACACGGTCCCGATCACGAACACAAAGAGTGGCATGGTGTAAGCCGTGATCGCGGTGTGACCCGAAGTCGTGAGCCTGACCGAGATTGCCGAGCAAAGAAACCACACTGTCATGTTGAGGAATCCGGCGACGCTGACTCCGACCAGGTTATCGCGCGGGACACGCAGGCGCTCACGGTTCGCGGCGGCGATCGACAGCATTAGGATGCCAACGCCGAGTACGCAGATGGCGCGGAAGGGAAACAGGGGTAGACCCGTGGAAGCAATCTTGAGGATCGGCCAGTTGATGCCCCAGGCCAGGGTCAGCAATATCAGGAGGACAACGCCCCGCGCCGGAATCCGTGTGGGCTCGACTCGTGACTGGGTCACCGTGACGACACAGCCTTGTCGTTTCTGGGTCTGGGTAATACCGTCGACACGCCGCCGACAATGAGAAGCAGAGCGAGGATTTCCAACCACCCTAAGGGCTCACCGAGCACGACGGCCCCAATGACGAGACTCACTGCAGGAACGGCGAGCACCGATATCGACGCGACCCAGGCGGGCACCATATCGACGATCTTAAACCAGAGCCAGTAAGCGGCGGAAACGCCCATGAACGCCGAGTACGTGGCGCCCGACCAGGCCAGGACGGACGCGGGTTCCATGGACATGAATGCGGGAACGGCGAGAACCGTGAGCGGTATTCCCCCAAGAAAAAACTGCCAGCCAACCAGAACCAGCGTCGGCGCACGCCAGGGAACCCTCTTCATGAGGACCGTGCCAACAGCCCAAGAGCAGGCGGCGACCAGCATGGTGGCAATGCCGCGCCAGTCACCAACAGCCAGCTCCAGGTTTCTGAAAAACAGAACCGCGATCGCACCCATGCCGAGCAGCAACCCGATCCACTTGCCGAGAGACGGAGTCTCACGCAAGAAGACGGTGCTGATGAGGAACAGCCAGAGCGGCATGGTGTAGGCGGCTACTGCCGTGTGCCCGGCCGAGATGTATGACACTGATAAACCAGACATATAGAGCCATAAGGTGGCATTGAAGAACGCCGTTGGAAAAATCCAGCGCCACTCGGTGGCATTGAGGCGCAAGGACTGCCCGGCGAGAACGGCGAGTACGAGAACGAGCGCACCCCCTGCCGTGCCGCTGTATCCACGCATGACGATCACGGGCATTTCCTCGACCGCCACCTTCGCAAACGGCCAGTTGCTTCCCCAGATCAACGTCAGCAGCACGAGCAGCAACAGTCCACGAGCGGGCAGCCTCGTGGGTTCGGGTGCCGGCCCCTGATTGACGTCAGCTTGGCTCTCGGCTTTCGACATCCGCCACTACGAGGCTGTGTGAGATGGGTCGTTCGGGCGACGGCGGAAGGACGGCAAGGTCACGACCGTCATAAGCGCGCCGAGAACGAGGAAGAGTGCGGTAACCTCAATGATGCCGATAGTTTCATGAAGGAGAACAGCGCCGGCCAGAAGACCCACGGTCGGGACTGCCAGTGATGAGACGCCGGCCACGCCGGCGGGTACCATCGAAATGATTCGAAACCATACGCAGTTCCCCAGACCCTGAGCGCAGATTCCAAGATAGAACACCGAGCCAATCGCCATCCACGTGACGGGTTCGAGTTGGGGCAGTTCCGGTATGGCGAGAAATGCCAGGGGAATGCCGCCGAACAGGCATTGCCAGCCCAATACCACATCCATTGGCATGTGCCAGCGGACCTTCTTGGTGATGATCACCGCGATGGCCCAGGCGATGGCGCCGACGAGTTGGGCCGCGACCCCCAGCGGCGCATCGACGAACAACTCCATGCCTCGGCTTGCCAGCAGTCCTATTCCGGTCATGCCGAGTACCAATCCGAACCAGCGCAAGGCCGTGGGTCGTTCGCCGAGGAACGGTATGCCCAGAAGGACCACCCAGAGCGGCATTGTGTAACCGATGATCACGGCGTGACCGGACGAGATCAGAGTCAACGCCACGGAAGTGAAGTAGGCCAGGGCGCCCTGAAACAGAAGACCGGCAACAATGAGCGGGAGAAGAACGTCCCGTGGAATTCGCAGGCTCGCTCCCCTGCAGAGGGCGAGGGTGAAGGCTGTACTCGCCGAAAGGAATACGGCTGCGGTGCGGTAGCTGAATATGGGAATTTCGTTGAGGCCAATCTTCATGATCGGCCACGCGCATCCCCACACCAGGGTCATCATGACCAGCAGCATCAATGCCCGTGCAGGCAGGCGATGGTGCTCGATCGATTTGTCGGGACCGGACATTTAATGATGCCTATCCCCGCCGACCTTGTGAGTCCATAGAGGTGGCACCGATTGCCTAGCCTCATGCTTCTCCACATGACAGGTTGTGGTTATTCTCAATGTGGCTACATGGCTGTTCAAAGGCTTGGCCACCAGGCATGGAAGACACATACGATTATATCGTCGTGGGCGCAGGTTCCGCCGGATGCGCAATCGCGAATCGGCTGAGCGAGTGACCTGACATTCGCGTCTTGCTGATCGAGGCGGGCGGGACGCCTGACAGCTTCTGGTTCAAAGTCCCCCTCGGCATCGGAAAGCTGCTGGTCGATCAAGCGATCTGGCATTACTGGTCTGAGCCCGAACTCGGTGGGCGCTCGATCGAATGGCCGCACGGCCGGGTGCTCGGCGGCTCGAGTTCGGTCAACGGCATGCTCTATGACCGGCGCGAGCCGATGCGTCACGACGAGTGGCGGGACGCGGGTTGCCCGGGTTGGGGCTACGCCGACGCCCGTCACCGAAATCGACATCGACGATCCCATCTCTGCGGCCTTCATGGCGGCCTGCCGGGATTACGGTATGCCCATGATTTCTGATTACAACGCAAGGGTCGGCGAAGGAATGTGTCCGATCCAGATGAATACGCACCGTGGCATGCGTTTCGGCACCGTCGACGCCTACATCAAGCCGGCACGAAGGCGGGCGAACCTCAGCGTACGCTCGGGCACGCCGGTGGACCGGGTCACGGTGAGCG
>MDTE01036590.1_pt1 | contig 19884 bp, 24 predicted proteins | sample 811231 | NCBI WGS metagenome assembly MDTE01 (sample SAMN05326651, study PRJNA326480) | marine metagenome | isolation source: seawater | place: Indian Ocean: Red Sea | collected 2010 | reverse complement strand
TCAATAAATGTAATTTGATCTCCTATAACTAATTCAGTATTAAACTTAGTGCCTGATCCTGTAATTGTAGTACCAGAGTTTGCAACAGAAATATTTCCTGTTAATGTGGTTCTTGAACCAAAGTCTGAAGATAAATCAACATCAGCAGTAAAATCTTCATTTGCAGTATCACTATAAAGTTGTTTAACTTCACTAAATGTTCTTGAAGTTGCCCCTTTACGACCGAAAGCACTAAACTGAATAACAGCAGTATAAGTTGAAGTTGCACCAGTTATAGTTTCATTTTCAGCGAATGTACCTTGAACATTTGAAAGTTGTACTGTATCGTGTTTTACAGTTGCACCTGAACCAGAATATGTTTGTGAAGAACCTACAGCAGTCGGTGTGCCACCAACACTTGCATCCGAAAATACTTCAAAAGTTGTTGAAGTAGGATTTTTAACTGTAAAGTTTCCGTTAATGTCAGTCATGCCAGAAACACCTGCAATCGTAACCACTTGACCTTCTTTAAATGAATGACCACCAGAACAAGTAACCACGACAGGAGTTGCTGTCGAAGCGCCAGTTATTGTTGCAGATTTTTCAGTTGATATACTTTCTACAATACCAGTTGCACCTGAAGTGCCGCCGGTTACTTTTTCACCAGTTGTAAATCCAGAAGAATTACTAATTGTACCATCTACTTCGATAGTAGTAAACATTTCTACATCAAATAAAAATGCTTTGAATACACTTGTTTGAGCAAATACTTTACTTGTAGCGGTACCTGATCTATGTTCAAATCCTCTTATTTTTGCACGACCAATCTCAGCGTCTGATACAGTTGACTTTGCACCAGGTGTAGAAGTTAATTCATTCATTAAACTTACTGTACGATAAGGTGAAACATCTGAAGCATTTGAACCGGTCACAACACCCATATCAGGTAAACTATGAACATTGGTTACATTAACAAAGTTTCCTATATTGAAAGTAGTTTTGTTATTATTAACAGTTGCAAATTCTCTTGCTTTATCTATATCTTTAATTGCTTGAGATATTTTTTCTATTTCATATCCTCTTACATATGCTTTACCAGGTGACAGTAGAGCGGCAAGTTTTGCAGTAGAGGCAGTTCCGTTATCTTCAGTTGTAGCACCATCAGAATAGATACCTCTATTATTACTAGCAAGAACACTCTCTCTAATATCTAAATCAAAATCTCTAACTGTATAATCACCTGATTCATCAAAGGTTCTTCTTGCCATTGTATCTTCAATCACATTAAATTGTGTAGCACGAACTTGTTTTACTATAATCCCGCTAACTATTCTCGCTAACTCAATGAATGAAGTATCTGTGGTTGCAGTAAGTGCTAATTTTGCTAAAGTAAGGGTAATTTTTAATCTATGAGCACCTGGTGCATTTTCATTTGAAGAACCAGCAGCATTGTCATTTAAGTTAGTATCTTCAGTAGGTGTATTAATAGTTTCTGCTACATCAAGTCCTATTCTGTAAGAAGGTGTATTTGTGTATTTGTCTAATATTAAAGTTTGTGCTGTATTTTGTACAAAAAATCCTCTAGTGTAAAAAATACCTGCTTCTACTCGAGCAGCAGAACCAGTTGCTGTTGTATCTACAGCACAGGTAATTGAAGTATTAACACCGCCAATAGAAATTGTTGCAGTAATATTTTCACCGTCAGTAAATCTTGCAGTTGTTTTATTAGAACCTGAATTTGTATATTTAACAAATAATGTATTAGGATCAGTACCATCGGTATCTACTGTATTTACAACAGTTGCTTGAACACCAGAACTTGCACCAGTAAATACACCATCTTGTAAATTTGAAAGAGTTGAAGTACCAGAGAAAGAGGTTAGTTTTACTGCTTCATAATCAGTATTAATAGAAATTTGACCAGGTATAACCATAGCACCTTCTTTGAAGATGTTATTACCGAATCTTTCTACTTGATTTTGAAGTATTGTTTGTGCTTGAGTTAACTCTCTTGCCTGAACAGCGTAAGATGGTCTGAATAGTACTCTATGGTAATTATTACTGTCAGCATAATCGTCATAATATGGACTGACATTAAAATCCGTTAAGGTTGCCATTGTTTATCCTAGAACTCAATAATTAGTTTAATATTTTCTGTTTGGTCAGAAGCACGGGAAATAGGCGACCTGTGTTCTACATAGATTATATCTCCTGAGTCGGGTTGAATTTCTTGATTTGAATAACCGGAAGAGAATACAACAGCGTTAACAGTTGCACTTGAACTTGTATCTGGTGTTGCAGTTGCACTTGAACTTTGTCCAGTTATCACATTTGCACCACTAAATGCTGTCAAATTTCCATTTGTGTCTGTACCATAATCTGGGAATCTAGTTTGACAATAGTATAAAATTTTATTATCAGAATCCCAAGATACTACTCTACCAACAGCACCAGTTGACGCTTGATTTATTTCTTCATCAATCGTAAATGTGCCTGGTGTTGGTGATGAAGCAATTTTAATTGCCTTAACACCTCTTAATGTAGTACCTGTTGAAACAGTTGAAGTACCAAAGTTTGTTGGGTCTCTTACAATACCTACTGTTCTAAAATCGTTTGTTGCTAAAATATCTGAAGTGCCTTCACTACCAGTTAAATCTGTATTTAACATTACATAAAATCCACCTAACTCTTTGATAGAATCTTTACCGTGACCACCCTTAGGAGGAATAATCACATTTAAATTACATCCTGATCCGTTACCACCAGCGTTTGTAGCAGCAACAACATCAGCACTACGAATATATGCATAAGTATAACCAGTACCTGCAGTTGTTACCGTTGCGGCAGTTATTGCACCAGAGGTTAATGTAACCGAAGCAACACCACCAGAACCATCACCACGAATAGGTATAGCAGTAATTGTACCAGAGGTTGCACCACCACTTACATCATAAGAAGAACCACCGGCAGCAACAAGAATAGTGTCTAATGCACCATCAACAGCAGCATTTGCAACAGTTGAGTTGGTCACGACCGGCATAAAGTCAGTTGATACAAAGTTAGTAACCTGTGCCGTGGATAGTGAATACATATATTTCCATCTATACCCGTCAGCAGTTGAGAAGATAGAGGTGGAAGTAGAAGTAGGTTCACTAGTTGACGCTGTATTACCATCATTCTCAATAACTTTATAAACATTATTAGCAGAATTGATTACATAAAAAGTTGCGTCAAATATATTTGTTGCACCACTATTTGAAGTATTTGAAGAACTTATATTATGTTCATACATATCATAAGTTGTGCCAGTTGTCCAGGTTCTTTTAGGAATAACTTGAGAAACATCTGAAGAGGCGATCTTTTTTAGACCAAGCATTTCATCATAGTTGTAAAATTCAGAACTTACATCATCATTTGGTGTAGGTGGGGTAGAGTCTGTACCCTCATTTACTGTATTACCTTGAACATCTGTATCTGTTTGCCAAGTAGATGATCTACCTATAAACAAGTAATATGCAGTTGCCGCTGTTTCTGAGAATGATTCTACGAACTGTTCAGCGTTGTTAAGTCTAAATTTTGAAGTGATTATTGCAGCCATTGTTATTTCCTATTTAACTATTTATACAAATATTTATCCCCTAGTGTAAATCTGTCCAAGAACTACCATTATACACTTGTGCCTTATTTGTTGCGGTTAAGTAAATCATCATACCAGCAGCAGGAGAACCGAGTGCCGAATCTCTAGCGGATGTAGTTGCATAAACAGGTAGTTGAATATGAGTAGCGGCAACACTTTCAAGATTACTATAAGATAACTGTCCTGAACCGTCTGTTTTTAAAACTTGATTGGCAGAACCATCTGCTTGCGGCCAAGATTGACCATCTAATACAATAGAACCAGAACCATTAGGTGTAATAGTGATATTATTATTACTTGCTGATACAATTTGTTTTGTATTAACATCTAAATTACCGCCAAGTTGCGGTGTTGTATCTTCAACAATGTTCGCAAGTGTACTAGGTGTTGCAGAAGCAAAAGCAGAACCGTTCCAAGTGAGAACATCACCATTACTTGGTGATCCTGATATTGAAATTTGTAGTGCTGACCCGTCACCTAATGCAGTATATAACTCATCAAAGTTATCATTTACTATATCACCGCCGGCACGAAGAGTAGTCCCCCCTCCATCGTTTGCACTTGATCCTAAATTGATTGATTGTTTTGCCATATGAACTATTTATACGATTAAGTTAGATCGTCCTCATCAAAAGTTGTATTAGTGCTATCAAAAGTCCTAGTAGTTGAAGAGAAATCCCCTACTGTTTTAGAAAACTCACTTGGGAATGCGATATTTGTCTTTAGATTTCTACTATTATTCGTAGGATCGTTTAATTCTCCTAGTGTTAATACAGTACCATTTAATGTGCTGTCTAACATTCCCGATAAATGATAATTACCCCATTGAGATACAGGAACACCAGTACCATTTATGTATGGTCCTGAGAACAACCCAAATTGAAATGCATTTTTCATTCTAGGTCCTGCATATGCGAACCCGTGATTTCTAAGTTGCCCTTTTATTTTGAAACCTAAATCTTCAGAATCACCGAATAGTTTTACAGTTACCTTTCTATTTACGGTAACATCTCTAGTGCTAGCAGTGTGTGTATCTCTATTGTCATTACCTACTTTAGGGTTTGCTCTTAAAGTTGTGCCATCTGTATCTGTTCCTGCTCTTCTACCAAATACAGTTGAAAATAAGAATTTGTAAGTTGAGAATATTGGTGTCTCATCAATACCAGTTATGATACCTTGAACAGGCACAGAAATTTCACCACTAACTCTTGTCTGAATTCTAACAAGACCGGATACATTAAATCCTGATGGGTGTATTGCTTTCTTAATATAATCTCTCCACTTTGTAATACTTTCACCAATTTTTACAACATAAGAATAATCTTGATAGTAAACACTATCTTGAATTCTTTTATCCTTCTCTGAAAGAAATCCATCTTGAGTTGTATATGCACCTGTTGTTAATACTTTTGTTGCAGTTGAAGCAGTAGCAGTTGCCTGATCTACCTTTTCAATCACTACTGTTCCTGAACCAGAAAATGTTAAAGTTTGTCCAGCAACAACAGCACCGGTAGCAGTTGTAAATGAAATTTTATTTGTAGTTGTATCAATAGACTTTAAAGTACCTGATGTACTACCACTACCAGTAAATGTTTCATCTGCTGATATAGTGCCTGTGCTTGCATTGTAAACAGCATTACCTTCTAATACAACCGTAGGCGTTCCTGAGAAACTAATACCTTGATCTAAAATTTGAAATTTTTTAATTCTACCTATTTGACTACCGTATGCTCTAACAACAGCACTTGAACCAGTAGAACTTGAAACTGTTGCTGTAGGTAAAGAATTCATACCATGCCCACTTCTAGTGACTCTTATATCAGTAATATCTTTTGTTGCTGATGTTCCTGCTTCTTGAACTATTTTATTTCCTTGATAAGGGTCGCCTGCTTGTGTGCCATCTTCTAATATAATATGATCTGCTGATGTTCCTGTTTCACCAGCGATACCTCCGTTTACGACAGCAACAATCGCTTCAGCACCTGCACCATCAGAGTTAGTATAATTAAATGTTAATGTATCACCAACAGCATAGTTTGAACCTCCGTTTACAACAATAATATCTTCAATACCACCAGAACCAACTTCTTCAATAAGTGCGGTTGCACCAGATCCACCACCTCCACTTATGGTAACAGAACTAGAAGTAGTATATAAGTGTCCGTCATTTGTAATTGCTATATCATTTAAAATTGTTTTGATAGTACCTTTTGCAACCAATGTTTCATCTGTATTATCAACACCTGTGATCGTTGCACCATCTAAAAATGTTCCTGTTATTGTTTCTGTATTTAATTCTAATTCAAACAGAACTGTTGTCCCAATAGCAAAAGAGGTGACATTCTCTACTAAAGCACTTGCAGTATTAGTCCCACTAACCATTGATATTGTTTTGCCCGTAAGATTTAATATATTACCTGAGTTTTGAGTGACTCTTAATATACTTTTTCTTGAAAATTTACCGATTGATGGTTTTAATAAGTCTCTATTAGGATAATAGATATCAGGTGTTTCATTGAATAACATCTGAAAGAATAGTTTATTTGCCTTTGCAGTACCTTTTGCTTTATATAAACCTTTTATATTTTTTATTGTTTTTCTTTTATCAACCTCTGTATGTAAATTTTCTGTTATACCTGACATAAAAGACTTTCTCATATCAGATAAGAAATCAGATAGTGTTTTATCGGCGTCTGCTAGATTTAAAAACTGTTGAATATTCTGTACAGGATTTCCTCTATATCTACTAACGGTTGCAGTTGCACCTGAAGTGCTTCCTGTTATTGTTTCACCTGTTTTAAATCTTGAGTTTGCAGATATGAATAGTTTTAAATTAGAAATATCAGGACTTAAAATAGTTGCTTGAGCACCAGAAGATGAACCTGTTATAATTTCGCCTAAAGTAAATGCAGAGGCAAAACTATTACTTTCTAATAAGGGTCTTGTACCGTCCTCATTTAATATTTTAAAACTTATGTCTGGGTTTTCTGTTTCTAATAATATTTCATCTTGTTCAGAAACATTTGTGACCTGCATTTCAGCAGATTCCATAAAGATAAAATATGATTTAAGAAAATCTGTAAAACCAGGATGTTCAGATTGAACAAACTCAGGTGATTGTTGTCCGACTAGTGAAGATATTTTTTCTTTTAAAGTAAAATAGTTTTCCATTTTAGTACGAAGTTGTTGTAGTGTATCCTACTCCAGAAGAACCAGAACCAGAAGCGATTGTATCTACTTGCCCGATAACTGTTGAATTAGAAATATCAATACTTAAAATTTGACCTCGTACAGGAGCAACATCATTTGAACTAGGTTTTGCCGTAACCCTAATTTTAGTTGAAGTCGCACCATCTACATTTGATACAGCAGATATGATTGCTGAAGCAATTTTAATTTCACCCGTTGCATAATTAACAGTTCCCCAAGTATTATTTTCATAAGTCTTAACACCAGATACTAGATAATAAAGTCTAATATTACCAGAACCATCATCATTGAAAAAATATTCTCTATCTGTATTACTATCTAACTGAAATCCAGTTGATTGTACTACACCAGTTGATGATTGATGTCCTGTGTGAGGATTATAGATTGCATTATTAAACGCTATCGTATATGCTTGAGAAGAACTAGAAGATGTTTCTGGTTTAAATGTTTGATACATATTAACAGTTGTAATATTACTTAAAATAGATGAATCAACATCATCAATTAATGATATTAACTCAGAGTGTCTGAACACACCTACAAAGTTATTTAAGTTATCATCACTATATTTTGAAATAGTAGTTTGTACTTTACTGGCAAGTGTTGTTGCATCCTCTACCGTTAAATTACTATCATATTTAAATGTAGTTTTTAAGGTAATAAAAGTTGTTTCAGGATCAGTAATTACAGGTCTAACTGAAGCAATAGCATAATCTTCTAGTTGTGTTTGAATACTTGATTTATCTGAACTTGTTAGTGTAGTGCCATCTTTTGCTTTAATAGATATGTAAACTCTACCATATGCAGGTACAGCATTATCTTCACCACCCCATACTTGAATTGCACTTGCGGCAGGATATATTTGTTTTACTAATGTTTTATAATCAGCAGCAGTAACCGCCCTATCTTGAGCAGAAAACTGTAAAGGTGCATTTAGTTTAATTGAAGCAATATTTTCAGCGTCTGTACCACCAGAAGAATTAGAAACAGTTGTAACCGTACCACCAAATCCTCCTACTGTGCCAGATAATGTAAATGTTGAAGCAGTATTTGAAGCAGATTTATTGGTTACAATATAAGTTAACTTAACTATATTACCGTTAGAAGGTTTTACACCGGTAACACCGTCACCAAAATAAATTTCAAATTTACCATCTTCAATCTCTTGTATAAAATAAACTTTACTTGTTGCGGTAACACCTATTTGTGAACTTGCTTTTGCATATGTAAAACTAGTTGTATCAGAAATTGAATTCTGAACTAATACACCTAAAGTTGTTATGTCAACATTATTATTAGGTATTACAAATCTTTGTTCTTCATTTGTGCTATCAACTGTATATTCAAAAGTGACTCTAGTACCTTCGTAAATATCTATATTAGAAAAAGTATAAACACCATCTGTGGGTGTAATAGTGTTATCTGAATTGGTAACATAAGTGTATGAGTCATTATCAACCGTAGTTGTAAATTTCGTACCTGCAGGCATTGTTACCGAAGGACCTGTAGCGTCAGTAAGAACTAAATTAATTACTGCTTTAGGTGATACTGCTGATGAAGGTGTGTATCCCAACATCTTTGATAATGAAACAACACTCGATCTTAATTCAGCACTATCTAAAAATGCTTCGTTTGCCGCCATATTTGCATTGAAACCTAAATAGTGTGTATTGTATGCAAGTAGATCAAGAAGAACCGCCATACCAGAACCTTCAAAATCATAATCAGCAAATTCAGATTGATTTTTTAGAAATTGTTTTAGATTAGTTTTTATCTGGTCAAAATCTAATTCAGTAACCTGTAATTTTTTTGTGTCAGTAGTGCTAGTTGTTGTTGCCATTTTATCTTAATCTTTCTAAGAATGTATCTATTATAATTGGTTCTGGGTGATTAATAACATAAAATTCTACCACTACCCCATATCTATTATTATCTGGTTGTGCATTAACATTAACTGATACGAGTTTTACTCTAGGTTCGTACTCAACTAATATTTCTTCAATTTTTCTTGCCAAAAATATTTCAGTAAGAGGTGTATGATTTTCAAATAGTAATTCTCTTACACCTGATCCTAATTCAGGGTGAAAAGGTCTCTCATAATGATTAGTGTTAATTAAGTTTCTAACACTTCTTTTTACAGCATTTACACCTTCAATCTTTACTACATCATTGGTCACAGGATTTTTAGTAAAGTTTAGATTCAAGTCTCTCCATACCTTAGTATTCTTATCATAACTAGTACCTGTACCTGATCTTGCATATGCCATACTTCTATTTATATTGGCAATCACAGATAACTTTAATATTCTATCGTAATACCCCTTATAATTGTGTAATCTTATAGTGAATGTATAAGTCGTATCACTCGATACTACTGGTGCTGTACCTTCTAGTCTATTATTGACTAGACTTATACCTTCAGGCAAACTACCTGATACTAACTCAGTATAGATATATCTGAATGCTGCACCGCCTGCTGCTCTAAATTGAGAAACATATGTAGGACTATCATCAATCAGTATTTTATTGGCACCACCATAAGGTCCTTTGTCAAAACCAGTTGCAGATATAATACTACCTGTTGGTGAAAAAGATGAAAGATTAGAATTGACCCAAGTTTGTTTTTCTGAATTACCAGTTGAACCTACATCAGTAGTTAAAATTGTATAACTGCCGTGTATTGATTCTACTAAATCTAGTACACCTTTGCCATTATCTAAAAATACTTGTGGCAGCACAGATAAACCTGCAAAGAACCCAGGTGTGTTATTTGTTATTTGTTGTACAATAGAAGTTGTATCGGTATCAGCGTCTAGTAAATTATCAACACCATATAACTGAGCAAGTTTAATATTCATCCCAGCGATAGTGTTATCCATATCAACATAGATCGTACTACTCGCTGTTCTATTATTATTTAAAAATAATTCTAGATCATTTGTAGTATTTTCTGTTTTGATAGGTAGATCAATATTAATTGATTGTTCACTTTTTATATTAGCGAATATATCGTTATCTTCTACTGACCAGTCGTTTGACATTTTAATCTCCTACATTAACATCACTAGAACCTGACGAACTATGCCCACAAGTTGCATTATCGCCAGCGTTAACTACTTTTATACCGTGAACAAAAACTCTATTAGAACCCGCCACTATTGTCGGAGAGTCGTGAGGCGGAAGACCGTGACCTGCTACAGAGTTGCCGTCAACAATTATCGCTTCACCATTTGCAAAAACAGTATTCTGGGAAGGTATGAGATCCCCACCTGCGGTGTCATTATTTCTACTGACACCAGGCATTATTTGCCTTGACCTCTATATGGTTTAAATGATCTCTTCTTAGATTTATTCATTGTACTTGTAATAGGTTTTCTACCTTGAGAAGTACCTTTACGAGTAGGCGTGTGTCCTGAATTCACGCCAAAATTCTTTGCCATTTTTGCCATAGTTATTTTTTCTTCTTTTTCTTCATTTTTACTTTTTTCTTAACTGTTTTTTTAGGTTTCGGCCAGAACACTTCCAACCCGTCTCTAAAAAATTTAATAATTTGATTCATTTTATTTCCTTTTTAATAATTAGTTCCGAAGGTCACTCCTTGAATGATGATTTTTTGTGGTTTTACTCTCAAAATGCTAGGATTTACGATTTCCACGATATATTCGTGTCTATCTAAAATTAACTCCCATACAAAGTTGTCTGATTCGTAAAAAATCACGCCATCATAACAAAAATCCCTCATTTTACTATTTATAAGAGTTTTTTTAGTGCATTTTTTCGCAGTTTTTCGTCATTTTTTGTCATTTTTCGCAGTTTTCTGCGATTTTTCAACTTTTTTTCACTTTTCTTCTAACCTATTGATTCTAAACGAAAGAAAATCCCTAAAAAGGGGAAAAAGTGCTTGTTTTATGTCTCAAAATATGTTAGGATTTACTCATAAATTAACAAAAACAAGGACAAATATGAATAATTTTCAATACAAATCAAAAAACAGAGTTTTCAAAGAGTTTAAAGAGTGTAAAGATATCTTTGCTAAATTAGACTATGCTAAACAATTAAAAAAAGATCAATATGACTACTATTATGATATTGACCTAGACTCTGTAATCAGAAAACTACAAAATTTAATCGTAATTAATTACTAAGAGAGGACTAATAATGAGTAAATACGAAAAACAATTTGAGTTTGCCAAGAAAATGTGGGAAACTTCAAACAACAAAAAATATAGTGGATCAAAAAAAGAGAAACTAGAAATCGAAAAAGATGTCAAATTAATCAAACAAATAATGGAGGTTGCATAATGAATAACTTTGATGAAGATGTAAACATTCAGTCAACAATGACAGAATTAAAACAATTAAAAGATGAATACAACGCTGTTCTTGCCGGCGCTTATATGGGTGATGAAAACCTGATTGGCGATAAAATAGAAAGAGTTGCTAATTCGATTAATCTAACAATCGAAGATGTTATGGATATGGACTTTGATAATGAACAAAGTATATATTCTGAATTCGCTACGGAAGGATTGTTATCATAATGAGTTGCTATTATAACGAAAGATTCCTTGAAGATAAGTACGAAGAGGCACTTGAATTCGGTATGACCGAAAAACAAGCAGAGAAATTTGCTCAACAATGTTTAGAAGAAAAATGGGATGAGGAGTGGATATCAGTATGACATACGATCAACTAAAAAACCAAGTAGATAAGATTCTCGAACAAGCAGAATCTGAAATGGAATCTATAATTGAAAAATTTAACGAGAATAATGATGAAAGTACCGAGATTGATACAGTCGATCTAGCAGGTAAATTTTCAGCATTATATGACTATGTGGAGGATTACGCAGACTAATGGATATAATTATAACCGTACTTTACATTTCTGTAATCTTTATGTGCATTTATACATTGTACATTTTAAATAAAATGAAAGATAATGTAGATAGTATTACACTAGAATTAAATAGAATGTCAGAGAGGATTAAGAAATGGAAATAGTTTTACTTACTTTACCAGTAGTTCTAGTTTATATCATACTGAGTTAATGAAAACAGAAACAAAAAATATAACATATTTAAAATGGGCAGGTACTATTGCTGTTATTCTAGGAGTATTTTTTGCTGCCTTAGATATACATCCGTTAAGTAGTATTGTCTTAATGACAGCAAGTGCATTGTGGTTTGGTGTGGGTATATCTTGGAAAGAATATGCAATCGTAACCACGAATATATGTACCTTTAGTTCTAGTGTTCTAGGACTGCTAATTTATTATGTATAACTTCAGATACTTCGGTATCATTGGGTTCAGTCGTTGTGAAGGTGATTGGTGTTGGCGTGTTTTAATTGTAAGAGGTCACCGTTATTATAGAATACCTTTACCATATCCAATATATCTTATTGTAAAAGCATTATATATAAAAAAGATAAATAATAATTTAAGGAATTTTAGGAAAGTGTAAATATATTATGTTTCAAAATATTTGTTGGCAATTTTCAGGTGACGCTGTTCTATCATCTGAAAAAGTCGATCATATTATGGCAAAAGGTCTCGCAGCACAGGAACAGGTTGCAACTCATCAATTAGGAAATCTAGAGAGATCGGAGGATGATCATATTCGAGCAAGTCGTATTGCTTGGTTGAATGATGAATCAGTCTATGACTGTATAAGACCATTTGTAATTTCTGCTAATGAACAGGCAGGTTGGCGATTAGATGTAAGAGAAATAGAAATGGTGCAATTTACAAAGTATGCAAAAGATCAACACTATCATTGGCATATTGACGGTCAATGTGATCACCATGCTTCAAAAGTTTTTGCAAGATCCATTGACTATGAGAAAAAAGGGCAGGTAATGCCTATTACTGAAACAAATAATCCTAAGCATGTCGGTTTATGTAGAAAGATTTCCGTAACCGTTAATTTATCCGACCCTCTCGATTATGATGGTGGTGATTTATGGTTAACAAAACATCCTCAAGATTCTAGAATAAGTGAATTAGAAACATTTACTAATCCTAGTTTTCGTGATAAAGGTGCAGTCGTTGTTTTCCCATCTTGGGTTAGACATAGAGTCACTCCGGTAACCAGAGGTACAAGATATAGTGCCGTTGCTTGGTTTAACGGACCACCTCTTAGATGAAGAATATTCATATCATACCTTCAGCAATAGTTCTACATTATGCTGTTCCTGATATCATACTGAACGATCTTCATAATTATACTGAAGAAGTTTTAGAAGATAAACAATATCACAATAAAAGAAATGCTGAACCTTTTTTAGCGGCAGATATAAGACAACAATATTTTCTCAATCAAAGTGATCCTAGAGTTTCTAGATATTGTGATTGGCAACAATCAAAGGCAGTCGAGTATATACAAACATATATTGAACAAACAAAGATTGAAACAGGTTCTGCTGGGGGTTATCCTGATTGTGAAATAAAAACTGAAGATATCTGGTCAGTACATAGTTTTGAAAATGAATACAACCCAATACATTCTCACAATGTAGAAACAGGATATGGTCTTGCAACTGTAACCTATACAAAACTACCTGAATCAATGAAGATACATAAACCTGAAGATGAGGCAAGATATAATGAATATGGTTTATTTAAAGACGATCTAGCAGGCATAACAGATGGATACATATCACTACAAGCAGGACCCATAAAAAATTTACAACAGTTAAGAAATTTTGAAACAACACAACAGATAGCAGTAAGACCTGAAGTAGGTTTGATGTTAATGTTTCCTATATGGATGAATCATTGTGTATATCCATTTAGAGGTGAAGGTGAAAGAAGATCAGTTGCTTCTAATCTTGTAATTACTTTAAAAGAAGATATATTTCCAAAGTAGACTCTGGAGCATTCTTGAAGGGATCTACACCCATATATATAAGATTAAAGAATTCTACTTTCCGTTATAGTAATCAAACCATCTTTTAACTATGCCAGGCACTAACCATTTTCTAGGATACCAGACTTTCACACCATCTAATTGTTGTTGACGAGTACAACCTTTTCTTGCCCAATACTTATAACTAGGCATTGTCTCACCTGTCTCTTCTACAAAGAATTCAAAACTTCGTTGTCTAGACTTAGGGTCTAGATATTTAAAACCTTTCCACATAATAGAGATAGTTTTATCTTTGTATAGTTCTATTCTATGAAAATCATCTAGTTTTGTATCAGCACTAAATGAACCAGGTCGTCTTTCTTTGATTGTCTTTTCACCAGTATGTCTGTTTATTATAACCTCTTTATATCCGCCCCATAGTATAAAAGTGTACATACGCCAAGGATGATTGTGATAATCTGTATAATCATTGTATATTATATTAATTACTAAGTGATTGAGTATAGGAATCCAACCAAAAGGAAATATTCTCAGTATATAAAAATATTTACCATTACTACCTTCTACTGGCGGCATAGCATTAACTTCGTGTATGAATAACCAGTTCTTACAAAATTTTAAAAACCAAGAGTCATTCTTTTCTTGTTCGTTTATTAAATCAACATATTTCATAATTGTCCTCTAGTCCTGTTTGATTTCTACATTCTTCTAATTCTTCTTTTGTATATCTATTTAGTTTGAGTGTAAAATCTTCGTGATATTGTTTAAGAGGTATACCACAAAGTTCATCCATTTTAAATAATTCTTCATAACTTATTGTGTAATCAAATTTATGACCGTGTTCTTTATAAGTTTCTTCCCATATATGTTTGTGTGCTAAATAATAATCAAGTTCTTCTTGATTGTATTCCATTTTAGGTCTTTGATAATTCATAAAAGGACTATCAGCATTCATAACACCTGTTTTATGAACAGAAATAAAAGAAATAAAATGTTCTAGTAAATTTTTTCTATACAGAAATATTGTTGTCATTGGTTTTAATTCTTCTCTAAAATTATCAAACTCATAACCATATCCGTATGCTTCATCACTACCCTCATATAAATCCCAGGGTGTAAATTTAGCAACAAAAGGTGTTTTCTTTAATTCAGTTATTTGTTCTTCTCTAGATAGTTTTCTAAAATCAAGATTAAATAGTTTTTGCATTTGTTGAGTATAAGGTAAATGAATTTTATCGCCATCTATAAATCTTTCTTTAGAGGGATCTAATAATATACCAGGACTTATCTTACAAATAGATTCGCCTACATTAAATAGATTATAATGTTTTGCAATAACTAAGTTTAACCAGGTACTGCCTGATCTAACAGGTGATACAATTAAATAGTTCATCTTGTCCAAGTTTTACTTCCTATTACCATAGTATCTATTTCTGTATCATTAAATAATTTTATTGCTTGATCTCTAGTACCAATAATAGGACCTCCTTGTAAGTTTGCTGAAGTATTAAGTAGTATAGGAACACCAGTAAGTTTTTCAAATTCATCTAACAGTTCATAATATACAGGATTCATTTCAGGTGTTACCGTATTAGGTCTGCAAGAATTATCAATATGGGTTACAGCAGGAATATTATCATTAATCACTTGAGCATTATATAACATATAAGGACTATCTTCAATATTAAACCATTCTTTAGATTTGTCTTGTTTAACACTTGCACCAAAAGGTCGCCAAGGTTCTCGTTTCTTAATTTTATTTATCTTATCTTTTCCATCAGGTATTGTAGGATCCATCAATATACTTCTATTGCCTAATGCTCTCGGTCCTATCTCACCGTGACCATTATACCACAATACAGTTTTTCCTCTTGCAAGTTCTTCGGCAGTTCTTTTAATATTTTTACTATCAGCAGTATCCCAAGGTAGTTCATCATCTTGACAAAAAGGAAAGTTATCAAGTTTGACTTCAAAGTTATGTTTCTCACCTAGATATGCTAGGGCACCTATTCCTATTCCCTCATCATTACAATAAGGGGGTATTTCAATATCATAATGTTTTTTTAGTTCAGTATTCCAAACAACATTCAATGCTATACCACCAGAATAACTAATAGTATCTTTAGTGCCATTATATTCTTTATCAAATATATCTTTGATGTATTCAAAACATTTATCGTGTACAGTTGCAACAAAATTAACCCATTCGTGATTGTCAAAATTAGCGTTACCCTCAAATTTAAATATATCATTTAAAATTTTTACAGGTCTAACATTTGTATCATATAGTCTATATTCATCACCATATGATTGTAGACCCATAATCTTTCCAGGTAAATCTAAAGAATCTAATAAATCACTACCACAAGATAAACCCATTCTCATACCAAGTCTAGTTAAAAAAGCACCCATAGGAAATCCATCTGCACCTATTGTCAAAACTCTATCACCTACAAGACCGTATGTATTGCCTGTTCCTTTACCATCTAATACTGCCTGTTTATTTTTACTAAGTGTGCTATAAGCGTGTAGTGTATGATGATCTACTTCAGTTATTTTTATATTCTTATCTTTAAGAGTATTCATCGCCTGAATATTTTTTGATATTAATCCAGGTATAACTGATGTCTGTTGTAATTGTGTAGTGCCGCCACCAAATGAAATCGAATTTTCTAAAGGACCTACATTCTCTTGATTAATGTAATTATGAAGCATATTAGTAGGACTAGCAAATGTTGCTGTCTCACTTTGAATGCCCATTTTATCCATATTAGTAAACATTTCAGCAGTGAATGATAATGAATCTGTTTTGTGCATACAGATTTCTTCTATTTCACCCCACTCAATATCCCACTTCTTTAATGTATCATCAATCCATTTAAAATCACCGGCGCCGTGTTTGATACCACTTTGTCGTTCATACTTACTATAACGGGTCTTGCCGTTTTTATAAGCACACATATTGCAATCGTGCAAACCTAAATGTAATCCTAAAAATGCCATCTCAACGCTCTTCTTGTATATTGTATTGCAAAATTACTCCAACTACCATTCTTAAATATTCTTTTAGGTGCAGGAGGTAAACCTAAAAAGTCTCTATCTAAATCAAAGATAAAAACTAATCTTCTTTCATTCGTATAGTTCCAGGCACTATGTAAGGATTGATTATCAAATCCCCACACTTCGTCCCAAACCATTCTAGTACCTTCACTCTCAAAACCTAATTGTTTCCAACCTGTATTCTTAGGTATAATAAGAGGTATATGTATTCTTAATCTTTTTGTATCTCTATTGCCAGGTGCAGTATGTATGGGTATCTTATTGTTTCTATCTAATATACTATAAAAAGCACCACCTGTATAGTCAGACCATAAATTAACTAATGTCTTTGCAGTAGGATAAGTTTCAGTCGCCTCTTTAAAACTAGAGTCAGCATACTTAATGCCATCAACTTCTATCTTATTAGGTTTTTTATATTCACCTTTATTAATATAATAATCTAAGTATTGTACTGCCTCAATCATCCACGCTTCATTGTCACCGTGTTCGTAACCGTGATCGTAGAAGTTATTTGAAAAACCTGAAATTAATTTAATGCCATCAAACCATTTCTTTTTTGCCTCTTGATGTTGTTTGTATTTAGGATGGTTTTTATCGGCAAGAATTGCCTTGACTGCCTTCTTTGTAGTTAGAAACTCACCTGTTTGCCAATCAGGATGTTCTTTTAGAAACTCTTGAGTAAGAGCAGTTCTACTATTATTTAAAATTTCACCTATCTTTCCTAATTCAGAAAGACGCCATACTGTTTTCATAAATTATATTTTACATAACATATAGTATTTGTTGCTAGGAAATAATGGTCCTACTAATGTTTTTCTCATATGAAAATGTCTTGCTGCCGGCCAGTTATGTGCCTGTCGTGTAAGCAAACCATCTTCAACTAATGTCATATTATATTTTTCAAGCATTGGTTTAAATGTGTCAATATCACTTGCATAGGTATTGTGTATTGTTAAAACATACCCACCTGGTTTCAAATGATTTTTTGCATTTCGCCATATAGTATTTAATTCGTTCCAGTTATCGTCATAACATCTATCTTCAAACTTTGCAACGGCAGTATATTGTTCAAATGTCATACCGTATGGTAAATCAGGTGCATCCGATAAATCTTGTGCTTCTTTAATACCTTTTTCTGTACCTCGTATTTGTGATTTTAACCAATAACATCCTGTTTGTTTATCAAATGGTGGTGTAGCGGCAATAATGATATCATATTTTTTATCATTCACAGCATCCCAATCAGGATTTGCTGTTGTTGGTGGTTCTAGTCCTAGATTTACACAGGTTCTTAATTTATCTTCGATATCATATTTTTTAAAAATACGCTTACTCTCTGTTATTAAGTCCTCATCTTTTTCAACACAGGTTGAATGTGTAAAGACACCTTGATTTCTTACAAGTCCTGTTTTTGTAAGATTAATAGGTGATGAATTTCTACCGAAACCATAAAACAAGGCGTCATCTTTACCACAGTCATCAGGTAAAATATCACCTCTACCTAGAGAATATTGTAGTGCTGCCGCAATATCTAAATTCCAATATTCCCACTTACCCATACGAATTGGTGTTTGTAAACTTTCGTCTGGGTCATCACCTGTATTATCAAACTCAACTTTTTCTAATTGACCACTTGTTGCATATTGTATTGAACCACCTGTAAAGACTGTTTCATAATGTGCCTCTTCGGCAGCGTCATCAACTGCAAACTCTTTTGTGCCATCTCGATTGGCAAACATACCCATTTTATCAGTAAAGAGTTTTTGTAGTCTTGTTTCATCTGCTGTCATTGAGGTATCTTCACGATCACTAATGAGTCTACTCTCGGTTTCGTGATGACCAATCTCCATTGTAATTTTGAGAATATCATTTTTAGATAGTTCTCTTGGCGATTTAAATTTAGTACCGTTTTTGTCGTATATCTCTACCATTTTACTATTTATAATTTGTTTCTGAGTAGTGTTGAATTGGTACCGCCAGAGTATCGAGTGTTTGGTAAATTATGTTGAATACAAAGATAACAAGTTTGATTACCAATACAATCACACAACGGTTGATCTTCAATTAGAAAGTCAAAAGCAATCGTATATCGTGTTGTATCGTGTCTATAAAGTTCTGTCCAGTGTTCTACGAAACCATCGAATAGTATCAGTCGACCTGCTTTGTTTTCTATCGTCCTCGGTGACTTGGCAGGTTCTTTGATCCACAACGGACAAGATTTTCCATCAATATAGAGACAACCTGATATAGTTCGTTTTTTTGTTTGATATCTATGTGAGTGTTTTGGTACTTGACTACCTTTCTCTAAAACAATCCACCAAGAACGAATACAAATCGCCGATTGAGAACCTACCGCTTCTTGCACTTCTCTGGTAATTGATGAAAGTAAAAAGTTATTTTCTAAAACACCATTTTTCTCTGGTGAAAAATCTGACCAAGGTATGAGACCATCACTATACACCTCTTTCTGTTGTTTACCAGGCAGAGTTATTGTGTTAATGGCAATATTATCTTTTATGTAAATCATTCGTTATAATCGTGCATATCACCTTCGTTTAATTTTGTATCGCCGTGATATATTTCAATATGTTGATTCTTACCCATTGTACCAGACTTACCAGTATTCTTATTTGGTCCTGCATATGCAGTAAATCCTTTATCTACAAATTTTGTATGAACACATTTAAAACATACAGCGTCAGATATACAATCACATAGATTTTGATTACAGATACGAAAGTCAAAAGAAATTGCATATCTTGTTTGATTACCTGAATAGGGTTCTGTCCAATGTTGATGATGACCGTCAAATAATACAATACGATTTTTTCGATTTTCAATCAATCGTTCTATACCATTTTCAAGTATATGTAAAGGTTCAGAGTCACCGTCAATGTAAAAAACACCTGATACAATACGATTCGGATTACGATAACGGTGAGAATGATTGGGTACAAAGTCGTTCTGATTCAGAACAACCCACCAAGACCTTAAACAATAATGATCGTTTGAATTTGTATAGTTTGTAATATGTTCTGAAACAATATTCAGTAGTTCGGCACGCTCTAAAACACCGTTGTTTTCTTTTTCATTATCATACCAACCCCACTTTGTTTTTGACTTTGGTGCT
>MDTE01199625.1_pt1 | contig 19885 bp, 12 predicted proteins | sample 811231 | NCBI WGS metagenome assembly MDTE01 (sample SAMN05326651, study PRJNA326480) | marine metagenome | isolation source: seawater | place: Indian Ocean: Red Sea | collected 2010 | reverse complement strand
TGTCCGAAAGGGAAGAGAACAGCTTGATTCTATCGGGCGAGGGGAATGAGCGGCAACGAGTGTCGGCAGAGAAGGGGAGGTGTTGTCGTTGTGAGATGCTGCCCGGCTCGGATTCCGACCGCCTTCCTGCCGATATACTCATGGAGGGGCTGATCCGGAAATTCGCTCGGGAGAGTTGCGGGTGGCTGGTCGAGGCAAGCTGTTCCTGGGGTCGGTCGGAGTCCTGGTCGGGCTGGTCGTTGTCGGCCTGGCCTGGCGCAGCTGGTACCTGGCTTCGCAGAAAAAGATTTTGCCCGCTCCGGCCGAAGATCCTCTTCCGCGACTCGGTCCCCGTAGAGATTTTGTCGGTTCGTCGGCCTGCCAGGAGTGCCACCGGCGGCAGCATGAGAGTTGGCACGCGACCTTTCATCGCACGATGACCCAGAAGGCCACGCCGCAAACGGTGCTGGCTCCCTTCGATGATGTGAGGTTGGAGTCGCGCGGGCGTCGTTACGAGTTGACTCGTTCGGGGGATCGTTTCGAGGTGAACCTGGTCGATCCCGACTGGGAATCGGCCCAGATCGGGGACGGCCGTGAGTCATCGGCGATCGATCGGGAGGCGGAACGGCACCGGGTGACGCGTCCCGTGGTGATGACGACCGGGTCGCATCACGTCCAGGGTTACTGGATTCCCGGTGACCGTGGCAACCTGCTGCGGCAGATTCCCTGGTATTTCCATATCGCCGAGCAGCGGTGGATGCCGCGGGAGGACGCATTTCTTGAGCCACCGAGATCTCCACGACACTTCATCACCTGGAACGACAACTGCCTGACGTGTCACAGCACCGGTGGCCGGCCGGGGATGAGCAAGACGACACTGGAAGTGCAGACCGAGGCCGCCGAACTGGGGATCAGTTGCGAGGCGTGTCATGGGGCAGGGCGAAAGCACGTGGCCCGCCACGCGGCAGCGTCCCGTGTGGGCGGCTCGGCCGTGACAAAGGCGGTGTCGGATTCTGCGGACCCCACCATCGTGAATCCCGCCAGGCTGGATCACCGGGGGGCATCGCGGGTCTGTGGCCAGTGTCACAGCACCTTCCTCTCACCGAATCAACAGGACTACCTGGCCAACGGTTACCGGTACCGGCCTGGAGACGACTTGTCGACGGCTTTTCAGACCGTGGTTGCCGACAGCCCGCTGCACACCCGCATGGAGCAGTTGGGTAAGCCGGTCTACTGGACCGATGGCGCGTGCTGGGTTGGCGGACGCGAGTATCTCGGACATGTCGACTCGAAATGTCACACCGTGGGAAAGATGTCCTGTCTGTCGTGTCATTCGATGCACGATGCGCCGGCTGACGACCAGTTGATTCGCGGAATGCGGGGTGACCAGGCCTGCCTGCAGTGTCACACCCGGTTCACTGGCAGTCGGCTGACCCAGCACACTCACCACGCTGCCGGATCGACCGGCAGCCGTTGTTACAACTGCCACATGCCCCACACGTCATACGCGCTGCTGGGGGCGATTCGCAGTCACCGGGTGGACAGTCCGAAAGTCGTTTCGATCCGGGGTGGTGGCCGTCCCAACGCCTGCAATCTGTGTCACCTGGATCGGTCGGCTCGCTGGGCGTCCGAGCGGATGGTCGAGTGGTACGGTCACAAGCCGGCCGAACTGGTTGAGGAGGAGCAGACGGTGGCCTCGTGGGTGCTGCTGGTGTTGCAGGGTGATCCGGTGCAGCGGGCCGTGGCGATCTGGCACGCCGGCTGGATGCCCGCTCGCACAGCTTCCGGCACCGACTGGCTGGTGCCGCACCTGGCCGAACAACTCGACGATGTCTACTCGGTCAACCGCTGGTTGGCGTGGCAGGCCCTCAAGAGTGATCCCGCTCACGTCCAACTGGCCTTCGACTTCGTCGGGCCTCGGCCGGGGCGTGAGGCGGTCTGGTTGAGACTGAGGAAAGAGTGGGCGTCGGGGTCGGAAGGGCTCGATCCCGACCTGGCACGCCGCACGGTCCTGGTACCGGGTGAGGGACTGGACCGGAAGAGGACCGAAAAACTGTTGCTCGAGCGGGACTATCGCGAGGTTTCCGTGCCCGAGTAACGGGCGGCGGTCAGTCTGCGGTGGCGGCGACACCACGTGCGGTCAGGAAAACCGCCAGCAGCAGCAGTACGGCACCGATGGGCACCAGCACGATACCCAGGCCGGGATCACCGCCCAGCACACCCAGCCGCAATCCACCGGTCCGGACGAACCCGGGCATTCCGGCCAACAGAAATCCTGCCGGGACCAGGATTCCAGCTCCCTGCAGGCTTCTCGAGGCCCGGGATCGCGATTTCGGGAGGAAGCCACCCGCTTGCGACACACTCCAGGCGAAGGCCAGATGCACCAGCGACAGAAAGGTTCCGTGCGCGTGGGCCAGCCTGAGCATCAACCGCGTGGTCTCGGGTTGTCCGGAATTGACGTACCAGGCCACCTTGAATCCATGCAGGGATTCGAGCACGAGTCCGAGAGCTACGAAGATCAGCAGGCTCCACCAGCCGATCACCATGTGCCGTCGCACAATCGCCTCGCCGGTTCCCACGTCTTCGCTCATTCGGGAATCTCCACCGGACGCTGGTCGCGTCGCTTCCACAGGTCTGACAATCGCTCGAAATCGAGCCGTCCGTCGGCGGTCACCGGCAGTGCCGAGGGGATGTCGGTCTGTCCCGAACGCCAATTTCTGATCACCGACTCCATCGCGGCGGACCGCTGAGGCCTGGGCCCGACGAAGTTGTACTCCAGTCCCTCGTAACTGGGCAATGCCTTGAGGTTGCGCCAGGCAATGAACCGAACGGCCGAATAGGTGTCCTCCAGGAGACGGGCCAACAGTGGCACCGCCCAGCCGGATCCACCGGTGGCCTGCCGGGCCGGCTCCCAGCCGGTGTGCCAGGCGGCGATTGCCCTCTGGGCGGCATCTCCCCGAAGCATCCACAGCACCCCGGCCGCCAACTCGCGTTCCTCTTCGTCCAACTCGGTCGGCTTGCGACCGTACCAGCGTGCCATGCGTTTGTTGGTCCACTCCAGTGACTTGTCCAGGTGACAGAGGTTGCAGGCGTTGGGTTGAGCGGCGTGTCGAATCGGCAGCACCTCGGGCGATTTGATCCGGTGAATCCGGATCGCGGTGAACAACGCGTAGGAGGTGTGGGGCATGTGGCAGTTGTAGCAACGGCTGCCGGTCGAGCTTCCGGCGTGGTGGGTGTGCTCGGTCAATCGGCTGCCGGTGAATTCGGTGTGGCACTGCAGGCAGGCCCGGTCGCCCCGCATCTCGACGGTCAACTGGTCATTGGGATCACTGTCGTGCATTGCGTGGCATGACAGGCACGACATTTTTCCCTGCGTGTAGCATTTGGAGGCGACTTGTCCGAGGAACTCGCGACCGCCCAGGCGGCACGAACCGTCGTTCCAGTAGAGGTGGGATCCCTGGCGGCTCATTTCCTGGTGCACGGGGTCGTCGAAGCCGACCACCCTGTAGTGGTCTTCCAGGTCGTCGCCGGGCCGGAAGGGATCCCGTTCTCGGAGCAGCTTTTCCTTCTGGTGCGGCATCTTCAACGCGTGACACCGGCCGCAGATCTGTGAACTCCGCACGTGGTCCAGCCGGCGGGGGTTGACGATCGTCGGGTCGGGCGCGTCGCCGAGCCTGCTGATCAGCCGGCGGGCCGGGTTGCGGTGGTGAGTCACATGGGCGGCGGCCGGGCCGTGGCAGGCCTCGCAACTGATTCCCAACTCGGCGACCTCGCTGTAGAGTGCGGCGGTGTCGGGCCTGAGCGTGTCGGTGCTGGCCCGGCCCATCCCCGGGATGACGAATTCCACATCAGCGGCGTTGCTGCGGATTCGCGTGGATCCCGGTTCGAGGAATCCGGGGTTGGGGGCCACCGAGTGGCAGTGAATGCAACTGGAGTTCCAGTGCCCTGAGTACCGCTCGTCGGATTCCTCACGCAACTCGGCGTCCTCGGTCGGGAACCACATCTTCTCGGCGATGTGAAATTCCCAGGGGAACTGCAGCAGTTCGTATCCCCAGCGGCTGGCGACCCAGTAGGTCTGCTGGTGGTGGGACCCGGTGGTCATCACGATCCGTCGGTCGACGACCGGGGGCGTGACCGAATCATCGGTGATACCCCGGGCCCGCCGGTCCCGATCCCAGTCGGGATCGACCATCCTGGCCCAGAACTCGTCGCCTCGTCGAGAGAGTTCGTAGTGGCGGCCGCGGGATTCGAGCTTCTTGCCATCGAACTGTCCGGAGTGGGCCGGGATGACCGAATCGGGCCCGGCCGCCTGGGTCATGGTGCGGTGGAAGGTGCGGTGCCAGGTCGAGAACTGTCCGGGGTGGCAACTGCGGCAGGTCTGTGACGAGACGTATTCGGATCCCGTGGCCTGTCGAGGCAGCAGGTGGTCCTTGAAGACCTTGCGCCGCTGGGAGGACACTCCCTCGGTCAACTCGGCCGCTTCAAGTACGGACGGACGGCTGTCGGGTTTCCAGTTCACCCAGCCGATCAGCAGGGTGACGCTGACGGCGGTGACCAACAGGTCCAGTCTCCGGCGTCGGCCTCCGCAGGCCAACGGCCAAGCGGCCACTGTGACTACCGCCGCCAGGGCCAGCAGTTGTACCGCCAGGATCATGAACTGCCGCGAGTCGTCCATGTGGGCCGCGCCTCTCCTTTGTGGTCCATGCTAACAGCCGCCGGCCCCATGTGGCATGGGCAGGTCGGTTGTCGGGGCACGGATCGTGCCGATCGTACGGGTCGTGTCGCGGGAGCCGGAGGTGCGGGGTGGGCCAGTCGCGCCGGTGACGAGGGGCTGCTTGGGTGTGGGAGGGGCGAATGGTGTGGGTGCTGCTGTTGTCGGCTTGGTCGCGGTGTCGAACAGACAGACGAGGGACTTCGTGAGGGGGTCCAAGGGAAGGTGAACACCACATGAGAGAAACCACACAGACCATCGCGTCCTCCGGGCGCGTGACCCCTTGGAGCGGCAACCGTGCGTTTGACATCCTGGCTCGCCTCACTACGCCGTAGCCGTCGTCCGGCTCGGCGAAATGCTCGATCCTCCCAGCCGACAGGCCCCCGGCTCCCCTCGCAGGTTGAACACCTCGAGGATCGGACCCTGTTGTCGGTGACCACTCTGCTCATCGACGGCCAACTCAGCGTCGTCTCTGACGCCGGAGAAGCGGTGGCCATCGGCGCCGACACGTTGGGCAACGTCCAGGTGAGCGTCGACGGCGTCATCGACCCCAGTGCCGGGACGATTCCGGCTTCGAGCGTCGAATCGATGGTGGTCGTGGGTGGCGATCTCGGGAACGTCCTGGATCTCTCGGCTGTCGCCGCAACCGATTACGACTACACCGACATTGACGGCAACCCGGTCACCATCGAGGTGATCGGAGGAAACGGAGACGATGCGATCACCGGTGCGGTTGACCTGGGGGTGACGGTGCTGGGCGGCGACGGGGACGACACGATTGTCCTGACGGCCTCGGACAACTTCGTGGATGCCGGTGACGGCAACGATCTGGTCACCGGTGGCACCGGGCAGGACACGCTGGCCGGCGGTGATGGCAACGACTCGATCGATGCCGGTGTCGGCGACGACGTTGTCACTGGCGGTGACGGATTCGACACGATCATCGGCGGTGAAGGCGACGATGATCTCAACGCCGGCGACGGCGCGGACAGCGTCGACGGGTCCGAGGGCAACGATTCGCTGAATGGCGAGAGTGGCAACGACACGCTGATCGGAGGCCTGGGCGACGATACGATCCGTGGGGGAGATCAGTCCGACGAGATCTACGGTGACCTCTCCGATCCGTTGTCGTTCTCAGACGGAAATGACGTCGTCCAGGGCCAGGGGCAGAACGACACCATTGTTGGCGGCGGTGGTGTCGACAACCTGCACGGCGGGGCCGGCAATGACCATATCAGCAGCGCGTTTCCGATCCCCGAGGCTGACACTCCGCCAGCTCCGCAGCCGCCACCGGTGATCCCCCCGTCGGTCGGACTCGGTGACGCGGTCGACAGCGGTGGAGGGACCGACAGTGGCACGAGCCACGACATGACCAACGGCCCCGGTGATGCCTCTCTGCTGATCACCGTTGATGCCGGCGGGACCTTCGGGACGGCTTCGGGAGTGGGGGGAGATGCCGGAGCCGAGTACGACCCGGTGGGGCCGGCACCGGACCCGTCGACGACCACCTTCGAGTCGGAGATCTACTTCCGTGACAATACCAGCGGTGCCACTGGCTCGCGGGACACGTTGACCAACCTGGCGGCCAACCTGAGTACGATTCGAGGTTTGCCGACCGAGGCGAACAGTACGTTCGACATCGGGTCATTGGGTTTCGCGTTGACCCAGACGGTCACTCCCATGCTTGACGCCAGTGGCGGTCAGACCGGCTCACTGCTGACACAGACCCTGCGATTCACCAACAACGGCACGGCGAACGTGGACTTCGAATTTGTTCGTTACATCGACGGTGACCTGTTGTTCGACGGCACCCTGGTCGACGGCGGTGGCCGGATGTTCACCTCGGCCAATGACGAAGTGCTCTTCGAGACGGATCGTGGAGGCAGCGGGTCGACCGACACCACCTTCCTGGGAATCACCGGGAAACACGGGACCATTCCGACCACCGGGCGATTCGAACTCGACTCCTGGAGTGGACTCCAGAACCGGATCGCATCGGGTACCGCCTTGGATGACACCGTGACCGGTGACAACGACGGCGACCAGTTTGTCGACGCCGGACAGGAATACGACATCACTCTGGCTTTGCAGAACCTGTACAGTTTGGCTCCGGGTGCGTCGGACCTTTACACCACTCACACGATCTTCGGTTCTGGAGCACCCAACTCGGTCGGTGCCGGTCTCCCGCCGGTGGCCAATGATGATGCGGGCGTGATCCGTGCCAACAACACGGCCATCATCGACGTGGTCAGCAACGATTCGGACACCGATGGAGTGCTCGATTTCGGGTCGATCACAATCAACTCTCAACCGACCAACGGGGCGGCAGTGAGCCTGGGTGACGGGCGAGTGTCCTACACTCCCGACACCGGTTACAGCGGCACCGATTCGTTCGCCTACTCGATCGCCGACAATGATGGCCAGGTCAGTCTGCCGGCCACGGTCACGATCACCGTCACCCCGCCCGATGCCGGCGATGTGCTCAACGGTGGCAGTGGCCAAGACACCGTGCTTGCCTCGGATGGAGACGACCGGATCTTCGGCGGCAGTGGCGACGACGAGCTCCACGGTTCGTTTGGTGACGACACCATCCAGGGGCAAAACGGCAACGATTCGTTGACGGCCGGAGTCGGAAGCGACTCACTCGACGGTGGCTCGGGCAACGACTTCCTCGACAGCCGGACCCTTTCGAGCCTCTCGATCGACGACGTGCTGATTGATCCCGAGGGCGATTCGGGGATCACCCAGGCGGTCTTCACCGTCACGATTTCCACGCCCGTCGAGGACACGGTGACGGTCGGTTACGGGACGAGTTCCGATGGGACGCCTGAGGGCGGCACCGCGATCGGGGGCAGCGATTACCTCTCGGACTCCGGCACTCTGACCTTCGCCCCGGGCCAGACATCCCAGTCCATTGTCATCGATGTGTTCGGTGACACCGTCGACGAAGTGATCGAGGAAACGTTCTTCATCAGCCTGTTCAACCCGGTCAACGCGACGATCTTCGACGGGTTGGGCGAAGGTCGAATCGTCGACGATGATGATCCGCCACCGGGTGGACTGGTCGTCTCGCCGACACTCGATTCGGTCCAGTTGATCAACGCCCTGACCGGCGCCGGTGGGACCGGGCTGGTGGTGACCGGTATCAATGTCCAGGGGCACACACTGGCCAGCGGCGAGTTGTCCACCGGAACCTACACTGTCGGACAGGCAGCGACCTATGGTCTGACACGCTCGGGAATAGTGATCAGTAACGGTGATGTCGCTGACTACGCCGATGGAGCCGACACCAGTGGAGCGAATTCGACCAGTTTCGGGGTTGCTGCGACGGCGGCGCAGGAAGTGCTGCTCGATCCGGTCACTGGTGGCACCTTGGATCACAACGACGTCACGCAGATCGATGTCTTCTTTGACATGTTGCCCGGTTTCGACACGTTGTTCTTCGATGTCGTTTTCGGTTCCGAGGAATGGCCGGTCTTTGTCGGGTCTTTCACCGACGGCTTCGGACTCTATGTCAATGGCGTCAACATCGCTCTGGTCGACGGGTTGCCGGTCAACATCGACCATCCCGACATGACGCCGATCGCCGGCACCGAGCTCAACGCAGTGCTGGCTCCGTCCGGCGAAGCCGTGTTGCAGTTCCAGACCAACGTCGGGACCGGCAGCACTGGCAACCAGGTCACGTTCATCGTCGCCGATGTCATCGACGCCGCGTTGGACACAACCGCTTACATTTCCGCTTTGGGCGGGAGTATTCCGATCGAAACACCTCCACCTCCCCCGCCGATTCCCGGCCAGGGGATGGACGACACCCTGCGGGGCCGTAACGGCAACGATACGATCCTGGCTGGCGAGGGTTCTGATCACATCAGCGGTGGCAACGGCAACGACAGCGCTTCCGGCGGTGGAGGAATCGACGCGATCTACGGCGGCGGTGGTGCCGACACATTGTTCGGCGGAGTCGGTGACGACACCCTGGATGGCCAGGGCGGTGCCGACACGCTCCACGGTGAGGCCGGCGATGATGTCCTGGTCTGGTGGCATGGTGCAGGGTCCGACGATCTGCACGGTGACGACGGCTACGATGTCGTTCACGCTCGCGGCGACTCGGGAGTGCAGGCGTTTTCGGTGCTCCCCAACGCCAACGACCTGACGTTGCAGACCGAGACGAGGTTGCAGGTGTCGGATGGCACGCACCGGTCCAACGTCGAGTGGTCCTCGGAGGTGCTCGAGTTCCAGCCCGGTGACGGGGACGACACGATCACCGTTCCCGATCTCCTTGGTGTGCCCAGCCTGCTGGTTCGGGTGGCCGGGGAAAACGGAAACGACGTGCTTGATGCCAACGGAGCTGATCCGGGCGAGGTCCGGTTGATCTTCGATGGAGGCGATGGCAACGACACGATCACCGGCAGTCTCGGTGACGACACAATCAACGCAGGCGACGGCGACGACCTGGTGGTTGCCGGGGCTGGTGGTGACACGGTCTTCGGCGGGGCCGGCGACGACAGCATCGACGGAAGTGACGGCGACGACCAACTGCACGGGGAAGACGGTTTCGACTCCATCGATGGCAACTCGGGTGATGACGTGCTGTCTGGTGGTGCGGATCGGGACCTGCTGGTCGGTGGCACCGGCGACGACACCGCCTCGGGTGGAACCGGCCGAGATACGCTCAACGGCAAGTCCGGTGACGACAGCCTGATGGGCGGTGGCGGCACCGACCGGTTGTACGGCGGAATCGGTGACGACGTGCTCGATGGCGGCCGTGATGACGACAGCATTTTCGGCAACAACGGCAACGATCGGCTGCTGGGTGACCACGGCAACGACAGCCTGAAAGGCGGTTTCGGCGACGACACGCTGGTCGGTGGTGATGGCGACGATCACTTGCTCGGTGAACGCGGTGACGACCAGATGGGTGGCGGCGACGGGGACGACAAGATCGTCGGGGCCCGTGGTGATGACACCATGTTCGGTGGCGACGGCAACGACACGTTGCTGGCCGGTTCCGGAGCGGATCTCGTGCTCGGCAACCTCGGCGACGATTACGTCAAGGGCCAGGGTGGTACGCGGGACACGGTGGCCGGCGGTGAAGGAACTGACCTGGTCTTCGGACTCACCAGCGAGATCGACGAGACGTTCCAGGCACCCGCCGCGCTGCTGACCGACCTGGATGCAGTCTAGGGGAGATCAAGCCGCCTGCCGGACCGTCTCGGCGACGGGTCGGCGGCAGGTGTAGACCAGGTTCTCGGCCAAGAGCGAGAGCGGCAGTTGAGTTGCCAGCCGTTCGAACCATTCCACAACGAACCGTGGCCTCAGCAGTAACCACTCGTGCTCGGGCACGACCCCGGCGTGGGCGACCTGTTCGATCTCCAGCCCGGCGGCGGTGACCAGCTGTGTCACCTCGTGGTGGCTCATCCCCGAATGGCCTCGGCGTCCGAGCGTCAGCAGGCGGACCAGCCGTTGCCGCAGCGACGAGCGGCTGCGGTGGTTGTTGAGGATCAGGCGTCCTCCGGGTTTCAGGCAGGCGGACAGTGCCGAGATGGCCTCTGTCCGCAAAGATTCCTCGGCGTTGGGGAAGAACCGGAAGGCGGTGATCAGGTCAAAGGTGCGACCTGTCAGCGGTGAGTTGCCGAGCGTGATGTCCGCCGAGATCAACTCCGCCTTGGGTGCACTGGTCGCGGCGACTTCCAGCATCGATTCGGAAATGTCGACGCCTGTGGCGGTGTCTGTTCGGGCCGAGACAAAGGCGAGCACCCGGCCGGTGCCGCAGGCGAAATCGAGGTAGGCGATTTCGGCGGCCTGTTCGTCGTGGATCTGGTCGAGTGCGCGGTCGAGGATCCGCTGTTCGATCTTCCACATCATCCGCCGTCGTGGATTGCGGGTGAAGCGGTCGTGGTAGTCGAGACCACGACCCTGGCGGGACTGCCGGTAGCTGGTCTCGGATTCGGGCATTGCCATCCGTTGGCGTGGCCGGTGGTCAGGAAAACGGGAGCGGGAGTATCGGCCAACGGCGTTGCCGACCACAAGAGGAATACGCTGCTGCGGCGTGAGACCTATCCGAGGTGAGGCGAGCGTTCGGCAACCCGGTTTAGCGGATGCGGGCGGGGCCACCACGCCGGCCGCGATTCAGGACGTCGGCGGCGCGCTGCTGTTGTTTCGCCTGGTCGAGTTTTCCGGACTGGCGCAGGAGCCTCGCGAGATACGTTCGGATTTCGGGACGCTGTGGCCCGATGGAGACGGCCTGTTCGGCTGCCACGATCGCCCCCGGAATGTCTCCGGTGGACATGCGACACTGGCTCAGTTGCAGCCAGGCCCCGGCGTTGCGGTGGAGACGGACGAGTCGTTCAAGCACAGGAACGGCGTCGGCGAATTGTTCGGTGATGATCAGAGAATTGGCCTGGACGGCCAGGGAGTTGACTCGATCCTGTGCGGTCAATTCCGAATCCCGCTCCAGGGCTCTTGCGGCTGTTCGACCGGCGTCGGCAGGATTGGAGGCCTGGTCGAGGTCGGCCAGGGCAGCCATCAGCTCGGCGTCCTCGAGTCCCGCGTCGAAGGTTCGCCTCAGGATGCGACGGGCCCTGAGACGAAAGACCGATGCCAGTTCCCGGTCGGTCTGCTTGCTGGCCAGTTGGCGATAGGCCAGCCCGAGGCAACGGTCCTGGTCGAGCGGTGGGAGATGAGAGAGGTCGTGGAGTGGTTTGAGAGTTCCCGGTGAGAACCGTCGGCCGGTGGAGTTTGGATGGTCCGGAACGGTGTCGTGGATGCCGATCCGGTGGTGGGTCGAGGCCACGTGGGGGATTTCGGTGGTTGTCTGTGGCATGTGGCATGTGGCACAGCGATCCGCAACTTTCCGGCGACGCATGCCATCGGCGGGCAGCCCGCAGGCGTTGGGCTGATGGCACTCGAGACACTTGGCCCGGTAGAGCGTGGCGGCCTCGGGCTGGGCCACGTGTCGGTGGGGGTCGTGGCAGGTCGTGCAGGTTAGCGTTTTGGTCTGGGTGTAACATCGGCTTTGGTGCAGTTGCTCGACATGGCCGACGACGGTCATGCCGCCGCTGGATTCCTCGAGCAGGTAGTGTGCACGGTATTCGGCCAGCCTCTGCCCTGGCCGGAAGTCGCCGAGTCGTCGGTTTCTCAGGTTCGCTGCCGCGTTGTTCTGCAGGTGGCACTGCGCGCAAACCGACTCGAGCCGCTCCCGTGACAGTCGGCCGGGGTGAACGATTGTCCGGTCGTCGTCTTTGACGACCGGGGCGTGGTCGGTATCGGCCTGCTGGTGGCGAGCCGAGACGTGCAACGAGCCGGATCCGTGGCAACGTTCGCAGCCAATCTGGCGTTCGTGGACTTTCACCCGGTGGTAGGCCCCGTCGATGGATTCGGATCGGCCCGCATGGCAGATCAGGCAGTCGACAGGGATGGGACGTTCGAAGGAAAGGTGGTCGCCACGGTCGTAGCCGGGAGCCAGACGCCAACGCTTGCCATCGGCGTACCAGGTGACGGGACTCTGCATGAGAAATCCGTCGAGATCGACCAGGTACGTGCGGCCCTGGTGGCCCGTGCCGACGACCATCGAGACAGGGTGATCTGCGAGGACAAGTTCGTCCCCGTTCTCGGTCGCAATTGTCTCGCGATGCCGCAATCGCCCGTCCTTGCGATAGACGCGGTAGCGGCGTCCGGAGGCCGCGTGGTCGAATTCGGTATCGGGTGGTTCGGCGTCGGGGGAAACTTCGCCCAGGGCACTGGCATGGGACGATTGGGAATAGTGTTTGGCGATCTCCGAGTGGCACTCGGCACACGCCGACACGCCGACCCATTGGCTTTCGGCGGTGTTCTGGTACCCGGTTTCACCGATCGGAGGCAGAGGTGGTGGGGTGGGCTTTGGGACCAGGCGTGGGCCATCGGCCGATGGCCAGACGGCCAGTGCCACGAGAACGGCTGCGAAGCCGAAACCGGCCCAGGTCACCCGAGAGATCCGGCGGCGGGGCGAACTGGGAGATTCGGTTGGAGGAGGAGAGGATGTGGCGTCCATGAGCGGACCGACCGGAGGAGGCCCCAACGGGGCTAGTTGGCTTTCTTCTTGCCGGCGTCTTTCTTCTTGCCGGCGTCTTTCTTCGTGCCGGCGTCTTTCTTCGTGCCGGCGTCTTTCTTCGTGCCCCCGGCCCTCTTCCGGCCCCGGCCCCGCTTTCGACCACCGGCCCTCTCGCCAGGAGGAGCTTCACGACGGACCGAGAAGCGATGGACGGTGGTCTGCGTGTAGGTTTGACCTGGTTCAAGCAGCGTGGAGGGGAATCCGGACTGGTTGGGTGAGTCGGGGAAGTGCTGGCATTCGAGGCAGAATCCTCCGTTGAGGGGATAACCGCCGTTGCCGGGTTCTCCATCGAGAAAATTGCCGGTGTAGAACTGGATGCCCGGTTCGGTGGTCAGAATCTCCATCACCCGCCCGCTCTCGGGATGGTGGATCTCAGCGACCGGTCTCAATGATCCGTCGAATCCGTTGATCACGTAACAATGGTCGTAGCCCCCCTCGACCTGCTTGATCCTTGACCCGATCGATTGGGATGAGCGGAAGTCCATCGGCGTTTCGGCGACGGAGGCCTGTTTGCCGGTGGGGATGAGCGTGTCGTCGACCGGAAGGAAGTTGTCACAGTCGAGCGTCAGCTGGTGGTCCAGGATGGTGCCCTTGCCGGCCCCGGCCAGGTTCCAGTAGCAGTGGTTGGTCAGGTTGAGCACGGTCGCCTTGTCGGTTGTGGCTTTGTACTCGACGCTCAGTTCATTGCGTTCGGTGAGCCAGTAGGTGGCGTCGACGGTCAGTGTGCCGGGATAGTTCTCTTCTCCATCGGGACTCACCAGTTGCAGCGCGATGCCGATGGCCCCATCCTTCTTGACGATTTTTCCGGTCCAGGAACGTCGGTTGAATCCGCGATCGCCACCGTGCAGATGATTGGCATCGTTGTTGGTGGCAAGCTGGAATTTCTGGTCGCCTATCGAAAAGGCACCGGCGGCGATGCGGTTCGAGTAGCGGCCGCAGATGGCGCCGAAGTAGGGGCCCGGCACGTAGTAGTCCTCGATTTTCTTGAACGCCAGCGTCACGTTCTCGTACCGTTCGTCCTGGTCGGGGACCCTGACAGCCAGCACGGTGGCGCCCCAGTTGGTCAGGTCGACCTGCATGCCGCCGCTGTTGGTCAACTGGAACAGGACCACGGGTTTTCCGTCCGGATCAGTTCCGACCTCCTTTTGCGTGGCGGTCGATCCGGAGACGGGCATCGCACCCCCGCCCCCATTGGCATCCGCCCCGCCTCCGCCGCGTCCTTTTCGCCCTTTGCTGGCCGTCTTGTCCGAGTCGGTTGCCGAATCGGCGGCATCGGGTTCGGCGGAATCGGGCAGGCATCCGCTGACGACCAGCGAGAGTACCAGGAGCAGGGAGAGATGAAGCAACGAGCGAACGGCGGCGGTCATGGCCGGGTGTCTCCGGTTGAGGCACGTGTGGAGCCGAAGGGCAACGGGAGTCATCCCGGCCTTCGAGTCCCGATCTTGTTCGAGCGGTGGCAGCCTTGCAAGGGACTATAACCGTCAGAGCCGGGGTCGCGGCAGGTCGTTGGAGGGGGTTAGAATCGGGTTGTGTTGTTGGAGCTGTTCCCAACTTGTGGCAACAATCGACAATTGGTCCAACGCCATCGGCGCCGCTCGCGTAGGAAACTGCACACAGGCAAGGCACGACGTGACTGAGGCGATTCACACTCCCACCGCCCTCCAGCCCGACACCGAGACATCCGCTCTCTCGGAGTCGCGGCTGGTCGAGGAAGCACGGCGCGGCGCGACCGCGGCGTACGGGGAATTGGTACGTCTGTACGAGCGCCGGCTGGTTCGAGTGATCGGGCGTTTCATCCGCGACGCCTGGCAGGTGGAGGATCTGGCCCAAGAGACCTTTCTGCGAGCCTACACGCGGCTGGGACAGTTCGACACGTCCCGACGTTTCGGGCCATGGTTGTTTCGGATCGGAGTCAATCTGACGTTGGACCACCTGAGAAAGATCAAGCGACGGGGCCGCCAGCCGCTGTTCAGCGAGAGTCCGTTGGAGCGGGCTCCTGATCCGTCGGTAGAGGATCCTCGTCGGGACCTGGACCTGAAGCAGGAGGTTCGTGAGGTCCTGGAGTCGGTTCCGGAAAAGTACCGGACTGTCCTGGTGCTTCGGGATCTCGAGAACTTTTCGACTGCCGAGATCGCGGGCATCCTGGACCGGAAGGAAGCGACGATCCGTTGGCGGCTGGCCGAGGCGCGTCAACGTTTTCAGTTGTTGTGGCAGAAGCGTCTCGATCAGGACAGTCGGTCGCCCGGGTTGGGTCAACGGTCCGAAACGGTGAGCGTGGGGAGCCAACGACAATGATCAGTTGTGGCCAGGCACGTGACGAGTTGGCACTGGAGGTCGGACAGGATCTCGAACCGGGGCCCGAGTTGCGGGATCACCTGGTCGATTGTCACGATTGTTGCCGGGCCCGGCTGGCCCTGCAGGAATCGCACGGGCATCTTCAGCACCTGAAGCTCGGCTCGCCGGTCGTCGAATCGCCGGGTTTGTGGCACGGTGTCGAGGTGGCGATTCAGGACCGCGGATTGCGGCCCGAGGGGTCGACGTTCCCCAGCTGGTTGCTGGGGATGGCCGTCGGCGTGCTGTTCATCCTGTTCTTCCTGGACTCGATTCGGCCGACATCCGACGCGGAGACACTGGTCATCGAGATGCCGGTCCGCGACCTGTCGACGTCGATCGAGGTGCCGTACCGGCCGCAGTGGCCGCCGCTGAAGGCGGCCAGGCCGATGGAACTGGAACTGGTCGAGATTGCCCCGTCGAACTCCCGCAGTGGGCGGGTGGACGAAATGCCAGTGGTGCGCAGGTTCCGCTGGCCACGGGGTTCAGGCCGGACCACACTCTCTGCGTACCAGCTGGTCAACCGGCCAGTCCGGCGGCCCGGCTTTGCCGAAGTGTCGCCACCGGCGATCAGGATTCGGCCATGGCGGCGGCCGATCGGGACCCCATTCCACAAGATTTCCGGGACAATTGACGATGCCGATTTTTGAGTATCGTTGTGGGCTTTGCGAGGTTGAGTTCGAGTTGCTGGTTCGCGCCTCGACGGTGCCGGCCTGCCCCGAATGCGAGTCCCAGACGCTCGACAAGTTGCTCAGTGCTCCTGCGGTCCGATCCGGTCACTCGCTGCCGTTGGCCTCGGACTGTCCGCCTCCCGAAACCGGTCCGTGTGGTCCGAGTTGCTGCCGCATCTAGAGGAGTTGGCGGCGAGGCGACCGGCACGTCGAGTCGTCGACAGGTTGTCAACATCGCCGTCGGCCAGGGTCCCACATCGATCTTCGTGTTTGCCCGGATTCCGGTCACTTGATCGCCCGTGGAGAACGAATTGATGGAATGTCTTCGATTTGTCCCCCGGCACGTTTGACACGCGAATCCACGTCGGTAGGATCGTCGCCACTGACTGATTGAGTGAATGACAGAGCCGGAACGGGGGGCGAGCCTCTCTTGCTCATTTCGACCCCCTGCGGCTCTTCCTGACCACATCCCAACGACTCCGCGCACAAACAGGAAGTTCCACCGCGCCACGCGCCCAGGCAACGGAGTGCCAGAGACTCTCGCCCGGGGAGTGCGTCGCTGACAGGAGCGCGACCTGCGCGCGCAGTCGACCCGGGGGGTGCACGATGCAGCCCACAACCAAGACGAAACAACCGGATCGGCCCGCCCAGGAGCCCGACAGCCTGCCCGAACAGGCCGAGTCGGCCCGGATTCTCCGTCGGCTTGCCGATCGGGTGGGGCCGAAGAACTACGAGAACTGGTTCCTGGGCCGTTGCACGGTCACCATCGAAGGGGATGAGGTCCGATTCGGAGTCGGCAGTCCGTTCGTGGTCAGCTGGATGCAACGGCAGTTCCGCGAGGCGATGCAGGGCACGGCCACCGACGTGCTGGGGCCCTCGGCCCGTGTGCGGCTGGATGTGGATCCAAACGTGATGCCTGAAGTGGTCGGGGACGGTGGTTCGACTGCCAACAAGAGGACCTCGGCGGTCGGGGAAGGCACTGGATCCGAAAACGCGACTCCCGGCGGAGATCGCGATTCGGGGGCTGGCGGGCGTCGATCAGGGACTCGACGGCGATTCGCCGATCTCGGCGATTTCGTTGTGGGTGACAGCAACCGCCTGGCCTGGACAGCCGCATCGCGGATCTGCGATGCGCCGGCTGACGGACTCAGCCCGCTTTATCTCTTCGGGCATGTCGGTGTGGGAAAGACGCACCTGCTGGAAGGTATCTCCCGACGGATTCGGCGGCTGTATCCATCGTTGCGGGTGACCTATCTGACGGCCGAGATGTTCACGAATTACTTCACGGCGGCGTTGCGGGAGCGGTCGACACCCGGTTTCCGCCAGAGGTTCCGCAGTATCGACGTGTTGCTGGTCGATGACGTGGATTTCCTGGACGCCAAGAAGGGGGTGCAGGAGGAATTCCTGCACACGCTCAAGCAGCTTGAGGCCAATGGCAGCCATGTGGTGCTGGCGGCCAACCAGCATCCGCGGCTGTTGGCGAAGTTCAGCGAGGAACTCAGTTCGCGACTGATGGCCGGGTTGGTCTGTCGGATCGAGCCTCCCGAGTTGGGGACTCGCCAGGAGATCGTGGGCCGGTTGGCCAAGCGGATGGCGGTGACGTTCACTCCCGAGGCCCTGGCGGTCGTCGCCCGTCGGTTCACCCACAGCGTCCGTGAATTGAAGGGGGCTCTGTACTGCCTGCAGAACTGGTCGATCGCCTCTGGCCGCCAGCGGATTTCGGCTCGGGTCTCGCGCCGGGTGCTGGCCGAGTTGGAACGGGACTGTATCCGGATTGTCGCGTTGGGAGATGTCGAGCGGGCGATCTGTTCCCTGTTCGGGGTGCAGGCCGCAGAGTTGAAGTCGTCTCGCCGGACACGGAGCTTGGTGCAGCCACGGATGCTGGCGATGTTCCTGGCCCGCAAGCACACCCAGGCCGCTTACAGCGAAATCGGCGAGTTTTTCGGGGGCCGGAACCACAGCACGGTGATGTCGGCGGTGGCCAAGGTCCAGGATTGGTTGTCGACCGACACGCCGGTGATGGTCAGCTCGCAGTCTTTGTCGGTCCAGGAGGTCGTCGATTCGGTCGAGCAACAGTTGCTCGCCGGTTGATCGGGTCTGGCCCGTTCGGTGCCACCATTCGACCGACACGCACCGACAGGATCTCGCGGCGTGTTCGGGTGGGACAGCGCGATCGCTCTATGGCTTGTTTTCGAGCTGTTTCTCGAAAATCGAGAGTGGGTCGTTCGGATTGGACTCGACCGTCGGAGTGGTGATCGAGCCGGCTGGAACAGCGGGAGCCGGTGCCAGTTCGGCAGGGGGGGGCGTCGTGGGCTGTGCGGAGGGCGTTTCGCTGGCGGGAGAGACCTTTTGAGAGCTGTGAGGGACCAGCGAACCGGGGCCGATGGCGAGACCGAGTCGTGCGGCGCTGCGGGAGAATTCCGGGCTGATCCGGCGGGGACGGGTCGTTGCTCCGGCAGGGGTGATTTCGGGACCGTCTGACGGAAGTGGATCGGTGGTGCCCGCCCAGGGAATGGGACGTGAGGGCAGGTCGGCCGTTGGTGTCGAACCGGGCACGATGGGAGTCAACTCGCGTGCCGGATTGGCGGCGTTGAGTGTCTTGGGAATCGTGGTGTCACCCGGGAGTTGACCGATGGCTGATGGGACGAGGGGCACGTCGGAGTCGATGGAGGGCGTCGATTTCCTGGTGAACGGCGGCAGGGCCGTTGGCCGGTCATTGGATTCGATCGGCAGTTGCCTGGGGGGATCGGCGGTGATGGGACTGTTGGTGGCGGTGGTGACGGGGCGTCCCTTGGGGAACAGTCGGGCGAGCTTGGCTTCGGCTTTCGGGCCGGCTTTCTTGAGCGTCGCGCGAGCGTCGTCGTAGCGTCCCTGGCGGGCCTGGACGGTGCCGAGGTTGTTGAGCGCGAACGCGTTGGCCGGATCGACGGACAGGGCTCTGGTCAGCAGGGCTTCTGCCGTCTTCAGGTCCGAACGCTGCAGCTTCGAGAAACCGTAGTCGCTGAGGATGTTGGCGTTTCGGGGGTCAGCGGCGATGGCGGTTTCGAAGTGGTGATCGCTGGCGGTGAAGTCACGGGCACGGTCACTGATCAGGGCCATCAGGTGGTGAGCTTCGACGTGGTTGGGCTCAACTGCCAGCACGGCTTCGAGGTGTCCGGCGGCGGTGGTCAGCCGGCCTGACCGGAAGGCATCTCGCCCGGCGATGAGCTTGGTCTGTGTGGCATTGGGTTGGGCGTCACGGTCGTTTGCCTGTCCCCCGACAGCGGCCACACCGGCATCGGGGCCATCAAGCGTATCCGGAGGTTTGGGCACGTCATTGCTGGCCAGGGGCCAGCCAGGCAAACGGAAATGGGTTCCCAGGTCGGGGTTGAAAATCGATGACCGACAACCGGTCAGCATAAGCAACATCACCAGTCCGCCGGTGCAACACGCAAAACGATTCATCGACCACATCCTGGATGGGAGAGGTGTACGGGATGAGGGGCCGACGTGATCGGTGGCGGCCCGGACCTCGGGGTTATAGGTCAGCAGTCGGTGACCTGTCGAGATCCAATCCGGGCCCGGCTCGGTTCAGCGGACCACCCGGTCGGGCTGGGACATACGGCGACCAGAGGCTCGCCGCGTCGCCAGGATCAATCCCTGCAGTACCAGGAATACAACCAGCGGAGCGATCCACGCGATGCGGGCGAATTTCAGCAGCCTCTGGGCCCACTTGGCCGGCGGTTTGTCGGTGATGACTTGGCCCTCACGGACACCGATGCTGCGGCGATCGAGTTCGTCTTCGACGACGGCACGGCGGCCGTTGTCGAGATCGCTGTTGCCGGTGGCCGAGACAACGATGGGCACACGGACGTGTTCGATTCGACCAGCGATTCGTTCGAGGTGATCGGTTCCGGCCTCCGAGAGAGTGGCCGTGTTGTTCAGGAAGTCATCGTTCTCCAGCAGGAATCCGACTCGAGCCGCCCGGCCGGCGCGGGTGGAGGTGGGGTCGAGTGCCGCACCGAGAACCAGCAAGATCACAAGTCCCAGGAGCGTCAGCAGAAGTAGCAGACAGCCCACGGCCGCCATCTGGCTCTTGAAGACGGTTCGCTCGGACGTGGGTTC
>MDTE01018266.1_pt1 | contig 19887 bp, 13 predicted proteins | sample 811231 | NCBI WGS metagenome assembly MDTE01 (sample SAMN05326651, study PRJNA326480) | marine metagenome | isolation source: seawater | place: Indian Ocean: Red Sea | collected 2010 | reverse complement strand
ATGATAAGCCTAGCGAAAGTTGTGGGATTGTTGGGATCTATTCATCTGATCAAGATATTTCTAAATTAATTTATTTGGGGATTTATTCACTACAACACAGAGGCCAAGAAAGTGCTGGGATTGCATGTTCTGATGGTGAAAAAATCTCATTACATAAAGACTTAGGATTAGTTAATCAAGTATTTAAAGAAGAAAATTTGAATAAATTGAGAGGTAATATAGCCATAGGTCATACTAGATATTCAACTATGGGCTCTAATAAAACTTATAATTCCCAACCAATTCATGCTCAAGGACCTGAAGGAAGTATTTATTTAGGACATAATGGAAATGTTATAAATGCTATAGAATTGAAAGATCATCTTAAGGAATGGGGTGTAGAAAATTATGATTCTACTTCTGACTCTGAGTTGATAGCTCAGCTTTATGCTTTGAGCCCAGGGTTAACGTGGGGACAAAAATCTGAGTACTGTATGAGTAAACTCAAAGGAGCTTATTCTTTGGTAATGTTATCTAAAGATTCCCTTATTGGAGTTAGAGATCCTTTAGGTATAAGGCCATTATGTCTTGGAGAAATAGAAGATGGATTTGTTATAGCATCTGAAACATGTGCATTGGATCATATTGGAGCAAAATTTATTAGAGATATTCTACCAGGTGAAACTATTGTTATTAATAAAGAAGGTGTTTCTTCCAGTATTTTCTCAGGGGCTAGAAAAGTACATTCTATGTGTATTTTTGAACAAATCTATTTTTCTAGACCAGATTCAATTATTGAAGGACAATTAACTTATTCAAGTCGTATGGCAATGGGTGCTGAGTTAGCTCGTCAACATCCTGTAAATGCTGATATGGTGATAGGAATTCCTGATTCAGCTACTGCATCAGCAGTGGGTTATGCAAATGAATCTAATATACCTTTTGGTGAAGGTTTAGTTAAAAATAGATATGTGGGAAGAACCTTCATAGAACCTAATCAAAAAATTCGTGATTTAGGAGTTAAAACGAAATTTAATCCACTAAAGAATTTAATATCTGGTAAAGATATTGTTGTAGTGGACGATAGTATTGTTCGCGGTACTACTACGCCAAGAGTAATGAAAGTACTTAGACAAGCTGGTGTTAGAAAAATTCATATGAGGGTTTGTGCCCCTCCTATTATATCTCCATGTCATTTCGGAGTTGATATGGGTAAACATGCTGAATTGATTGCTGCAAAAAAAAATATTGAAGAAATTCGAAAATATATAGGAGCAGATTCTTTGGGTTATTTGAATGTTGAAGGATTATTGAAATCAGTAGGAGTAAAGAACTCTAGCTATTGTAGAGCTTGTTTTACTGGTGAATATCCTATTCCTGTTCAATTAGAGATGGATAAAATGCAATTGGAAGAAATTCCTTGAATTATATAGAATTTTGCTTGTAATGTTTAGTAAGAATTATAAAGAATCAGGTGTTGATTTAGAGGCATCTGAAAATTTAAAGAAACAGATTGGGAATATTTTAAAAAAATTTAAAAATCATTCTTCACACATTGATGGTTTTTTTGCAGGAATTTCTGAAGTTAATTTAAATAAATCGAATCTTTTAGCTTCTTCTGTAGATGGTGTGGGCACAAAAATTAAGATTGCTCAAATGATGGGCAATTTAAACTTTTTAGGATTCGATTTAGTAAATCATGGCGTTAACGATATTTTACCTTCAGGTGCAAATCCTCTATTCTTTATGGATTATATTGCTTGTGGGGAAATTAAATCTAAAGAAATTATTTCTATAGTTTCGAGTTTAGCTAAAGCTTGTCATGAAGTTGAATGTGTTTTATTAGGAGGAGAGACTGCAGTAATGCCTGGGATTTATAAAAATGGTGATATAGATTTAGTAGGTTTTATGGTTGGACAAGTAAATGTTGATTATATGCAGGATATAAATTTAATAAATCAAGGAGATATTTTAATAGGTTTTCCATCTAATGGTTTACATACAAATGGTTATTCACTAGTAAGGTCTATATTTAATTTGGATACAGATTCTTCTCCACTATTTGAAATTGTCCCAGAAACTAATAGTTTATTAGGAGAACTTTTAATTCTACCTCATAAGAATTATATGAATATATTAAAACCAGTTAGAGGTGTTTTAAAATCTTTGTCTCATATTACTGGTGGAGGAATTACAGGAAACTTGCCTAGATCTATTCCTGAAAATCTTGGTGCACAAATAGAAATAGATTCTTGGGATACTCCTAAATTATTTGATTTTATTATGGAAAATGGAAATATAGAATTAGAAGAAATGTTTAATGTATTTAATATGGGTATAGGAATGATTGCAGTGATTGACCAACAGTACTGTGAAAAAATTCAAAAATTAATTCCAGATTCAATCGTGATGGGGAAGATTACAAGTCATTCTTCAGATGGAAAGATAAAATTTAAATAATTTTAATGTTGGAGTAAATTATTGAGAGCATTAATAAGTGTTTATGAAAAAGAAGGAATAACTGAATTTGCAAAATTTTTAGTTTCTCAAGGTTATCAAGTTTTTAGTACTGGAGGAACTTTAAAATTTTTAGATGAAGAAGGTGTTTTAGTAGAAAATGTTTCTGATATTACAGGTTTTCCAGAAATTTTGGATGGTAGAGTAAAAACTCTACACCCTAAAGTTTATGCAGGAATATTGTCTATTAGTGGTAATAAAGATCATGAAAAAGAGCTTCGAAACCTTCATATAGAAAAATTTGATTTGGTTGTGAATAATTTATATCCGTTTGAAAAAATTGCTGATGATAAAAATTCTAAGCTTGAAGATGTATTAGAAAATATAGATATTGGTGGACCTTCGATGATTAGAGCAGCTGCAAAAAATTTTAGTGATGTGATTGTAGTTGTTGATAATAATGATTATTCGTTAATAACTGATTTGATTTTAAGTAAATCAATGTCTTATGACAAAAGAAAATATTTAGCCTACAAAGCTTTTGATTATGTATCAAAATATGATAATGCAATTGCAAAGTATTTTCAGAAATTATCTGGAAAAAGCACCGATTCAAATTCATTTCCTGATCAAATTAAATTAAATTTGATGAAAGTTAGAGATTTAAGATATGGCGAAAATCCACATCAGAAAGGAGCATTGTATAAAGAAGAAAAAGAAAGTGGGATTATTAGTGATGTTCAATTAAACGGACCTGAAATGTCATATTGTAATTATATAGATGCAGAGGCAGCAATAAAAAGTGTGAATGCATTTAAGAAGCATTCTGTATCTATAATTAAACATGCAAATCCATGTGGTCTTGCATTTCATGAAGATCAATCTCAAGCATTTAATAATGCCATTGCAGGTGATCCTGTATCTGCATTTGGTGGGATTGTTGGTTTTAACAGTGAAGTAGAAGAAGATACAGCAATTTTAATTCGAAAGTTTTTTTTCGAAGTTATCGTAGCACCTGGTTACACTAAAAAAAGTTTAACAATTTTAAAACAGAAGAAAAAATTAAGAATTCTGAAATCTATTTCCAATGATCAAGAAAATTTAATATTTAGATCTTTATCTGGAAATTTTTTGATTCAACAACAAGATTCTCTCAAAGAAAATTGGGATCATTTCAATATAGTTACAGAAAAAGATCCCTCAGAAGTAGAGATAGAGGATTTGAAATTTGCTAATAAAGTTTGTTCTTTTGTTAAATCTAACGCAATTGTTTTAGTAAAAAATAATCATGTGATAGGTATAGGAGCTGGACAACCAAATAGATTGAATAGTGTCAAAATAGCATGTGATTTAGCAGGAAAAAATTCTCAAGGATCTGTTCTTGCTTCTGATGCCTTTTTCCCTTTCGCTGATGGATTGGAAATAGCAATAAAATTTGGAGTAAAATCCGTTATTCAGCCTGGAGGATCTATTCGTGATAATGAAATAATTTCTGAAGCTAATAAAGCTGGAATATCAATGATTATGACAGGCAGACGGCATTTTTTACATTAATGAGTTTTTAAATGTTTTCTACTTTAGATATAATCCTGCCTGTTTATAATGAAAGCAAGGTTTTAAAGAAAAATGTTATGAAATTATATAATTTCTTAACTAATAACATTTCCCTAGATTGGAGACTAGTGATAGCTGAAAACGGATCAACTGATTCAACATTAGAAATAGCAAAACTCTTATCCAATGAATATCCTAAGATAATGGTGAAATCTTATCAAAAACCAGGGAGGGGAGGAGCCATAAAAGATTGTTGGTTAACAAGTAATGCAGATTTAGTTTGTTATATGGATGTTGATTTATCTACTGATTTAGAATCTTTAATTACCTCATTAGAACATTTGATTTCAGATAATTTCGATATAGTTATTGGATCAAGATTGTTAGAAACCTCAAAAGTGTATGGGAGAAGTTTAAAAAGAGATTTAATATCTAGAAGTTACAGTAAGATATTTAGGATAATTTTAGGAACTAAATTTAAAGATGCTCAATGTGGCTTTAAATTGGCAAAAAAACATTCCATTCAAGAAACTTTAAGGAAAGTGAAGGATAAGGGATGGTTTTTTGATACAGAGTTTTTATACAAATCTCAAAAAGCAGATTTGAGAATCAAAGAAATTCCTGTAATTTGGACAGATGATCGTGACAGTAAAGTGAATATATTGTCTACTATTATTAAAGATCTTATTGGTTTATTCAGAATTAAATTTTTATGAATTATGGTGATAAGTTTAAAATTAATTTATGATTTAAATAATAATTTAAATAAAATATTAAAATGACTAATTTTGAAATAAACAAATCTGTTCAAGTAGGAGACACATCTAATGCTGATTTGATCAGGACTACGAATATTCTTAGAGATTTGGGTCAAAATCCTATAGTTACAACAGAATTTTCTGTTGAACAAAATGGAATATTATGTGGAATAGATGAATCGCTTCAATTACTTCAAAACATTTCACAAAATCCAAATGTAGAAATTTGGTCTATGAGAGAAGGAGATGAAATAGTTAAAGGTGATGTGATAATGAGAATTAAAAGTCCATATTCACCTTTTGCGATTTATCAAACTGCAATATCGGGGATTTTAAGCTCTTGTTCAGGTTGGGCATCTGCTGCAAGAGAATGTGTAAGTGTTTCAGATGACATTCCAGTAGTTAACTTTGGTGCTTCAAATATCCATCCAAATATTGTAGGTTTAATGGATTATTCTTCTGTAATAGGAGGATGTAGTGGATGCTCATCTATTCTGGGGAGTAGGATGAATAATCAAACTCCGGTAGGTAGCATGAGTGATTCTCTAGTTTTAATTCAAGGCAATGTTGTTGATGCAGCATCTTCTATTATTAATAAAGGTGATCAGAATATACCTGTAGTGATTTTGGTAGGAGTTTTAGGGGATGAAATAGAAGAAGCTGTAAGAGTAGCATCAGAATTTCCTATTAGAGGAATAAGAATTGAACCTCCCGAAGGAAGAGGAGGGCTAATACCTGAATTAATTGTTGAATTAAGAGAAAAATTAGATCAAATTGGAAAAGAGGAAATTGATATATCTATAAATTGTGACATCACTCCTGATGAAATAGGAAAATTGATAGATGCTGAAGATATTTGGCTTCAATCAAAAGCTAGTTTAAATCATGAAATTGATGTTGAGGAAAATGAAAAAATAAAATCTAGAAGACTAATACAAGTTATTGGTATTGGAAGATTTATAGCCTCTGCTTCTCCATTTAAAATAAATGCTGAAATTAAAGAAATAGATGGTAAGCTCGTATCTAAAAGAGGTATTATTCCTGGATATATTCAGAATAAGAGGTTAGAAAAAGTTAAAATTAGAAAACAGGTGACTCATTAGTATCATTAATCAGATATCTTAGATTAACTATTTTAGTAGTATTTTGAGTAACTTTTGCCCAATCAGCAGGTGGAAATCCTACTATCCACACAATTCTGTCATTTTTTACAACTATTGGTATGTTTTTTCTCCAGATAGTAGGTATTTTTTTATCAATCATTAAATGATTTAAAGATTTGTGCCCCGACATGCCTAATAGTTTAATTTTATCTCCAGTTTTTTTTGTTCTAATAAATAAAGGGGCTTGAACTTTTGATAAGTCTAAAAATGTTTCCATTTGGAAACCTGAAAGATATTTTAAAGATTTCTTATATATTGTAGCCTGTATGATATGATGTTGAGATAATTCTGCTTTTCCTGGTACATTTAATTTTTGATAGTCAAATATATTCGGAAAAGGAGTAATTTCTTCCATATTTTTAGCTTTAAAAACAATTTTAGAATCAAAATTTTCAACAATTAAATTATCGTTAATTTCGAATTTGATATATTTGGATGATTTTAATAATTTTTGAATCATTCCTAAATGGTCTGATGATATAGAATGTTTCTTTGAAATAAATTTACAAATTCTTAGAAATAATTGATTTTTAATATCTAAAGAAAGAATATTTAATATTACTTTATCAATGAGAATTTTTCCTTTGTATATTGATAAAAATTGACTATTCCACAGATTATTTATTAATGGTAGATTTGAGTTTAATTGAGAACTGGCATTTTCAGATAACCTGAATATTGATTTCTTAAATTTGGGATTTAATTGTTCTAATTCTGGGATTACTATATGTCGTATTCTGTTTCTTGAAAAAGAAATATCTATATTGGATGAATCAGTTCTATAATTCAAATCCATTTCTTTTAAAAATTTTTTTATCTCGTTTTTTGTGATCCCTAACATTGGTCTAATGATTTTTATTGCAGGAATATTTTCATGTGAATTTATTTTTTTTATCCTTTTAATTCCTGAAATTCCTTCCAAATAACTACCTCTAGTGATGTTTAGCAATACTGTTTCTGCATTATCATCAATTGTATGACCTGTTACTAATGTATCTATGCTATTTTTTTTTGATGATTTAGCTCCAAGATCATATCTAGAATGACTTAGTTTTTCTTCTACATTTGATATAAGATCAAGCTTTTTGCACTTTAGAGGAGTATTTTTTATTAATAAAGGTATCTTCAAATGATCACATAAATCATTCACAAATAATTGGTCTTTATATGATTGATTTCCTCTTAGTTGATGGTTTACGTGAATTACGAATAATTTATTAGAATTTCTGTAAATCATTTTTAAACCAATTAATAAAGCAGAAGAATCTGGACCTCCAGAAGCGGATATCATTAGTGGGTTTTTTATATCAAACTTACATTCTGATAAACCTAAAGATAATTTATATAAAAATTGATCAATTATTCTATTTCTTTTATTTAGGTTTATTTTCACGTTGTTCTTGTTCATAAAGATTTGATCTTTTTCGTATTCTGACTTTTTCTAACTTATTTCCATCCATTGAAGTGATAGTCATTCTTAAATCTCCATATCTTAATCTTTTACCTGTAGAAGGTATAGACTGAGATGTTTCCAATATGAAGCCAGCAATAGTTTCATATTCTCCTTCGGGTATATTTAGTTCCAGAAGATTATTAGCTTCATCTATTGTCATAGAGCCTTCTATTTCATATGTGTCTGTATCTATTGTAATGAATCTTTCTTTCGGGCTTAATCCTTCTTCTCCAGTAGTTCCAACTATCTGTTCTATTAATTTACTTAGAGTCATTAAACCTGAAACTCCACCAAATTCATCTATTACTAGAGCAATTTTATGACCTGATTGGCGCATTGATGTAAATAATTCATCTAATCTTTTAGCTTCTGGAACGAATAAAGCATCTCTCATTACTCTGATAATGGGATCTTTTGATTTCAAATTTCCATGTGCAATTGAAGTAACTACATCTTTTGATGATAAAATTCCCACAACATCATCATATTCATCTTCATATACAGGAAATCTACTATGTGGATGATCTTTATATTTTGATAAAAAATCTTCTAAAGTAGTTTCTGAGTGGACCCATTCAATATTATTTCTAGGTGTCATGACTTCTTTTACTTCAGTTTCCCCAAATCTAAAAATGTTTTCTAACATTTCTCCTTGACTAGCTTGGACTGTTCCTTCTTCTTCCCCTACATCTATCATCATTCTTAATTCTCCTTGAGTTAAGGAAGGTGTTCGGAATGAAGTAGATCTACCCATAATTTTTAGAATCGTATTTGGCACTAAAGTGAAGATGAATACTAATGGTGTAGTTACAATCATTAGAAAACGGATTATATAAGCAGTGCTTAAAGACCATTTTTCTGCAGTTATTGTAGCTATAGTTTTTGGAGTTAATTCTCCAAATATCACAACTATAATAGTGGCTATTGCAGAGGAAATAATTATTGCAGAACCAGAATTTTGTCCTAGAATGCTAATTATAAAACTTGTACTGACTGTTGCAATAAGAATATTCATTATATTTCCAATGAGAAGAATAGATCCAAAGAAATAATCATGTTGATCCAAGATTTTAGAAACTGCAGCAGCTCTTTTGTTGCCTTCTTCTTCATCTAGGTGTTTTATTCTGATTTTATTCACTGCAATTATGCTAGACTCAGACGCACTTATGAATGCACTTACCAGTAGTGCAAAAGAAATAATTGAAATAGCTATTAAGAAATCCATAATATTAATTGTTTTTAATTTTGAGGTTTAGACATTAGGATACGTGATAATTCTCACGATGTTAAACTCTAATATATGATTGAATTTTTTACAATTCAGAAGATTGTCTGATTTGTTGATCAATTTTTTGAGCTATTTCTATATTATTTTTTAGGAAAGTTCTACTCGCTTCACGGCCATGACCTAATTTAGTTTCTTCGTATGAATAAAATGAACCACTCTTTGTAATTATATTTTTTTCTACACCTAAATCTAACAAAGAGCCCTCTTTACTTATTCCTTCTGAAAACAATATATCTATTTCTGCTTTTTTAAATGGAGGTGCCACTTTATTTTTTACGATTCTTGCTCTTACTCTGTTTCCTATTAACTCTGTGCCTATTTTTATTGGTTCTATTCTTCTTAAATCTATTCTTACTGAACTATAAAATTTTAATGCTCTCCCACCAGGTGTAATTTCTGGATTTCCAAAAACTACTCCTACTTTTTCTCTAAGTTGATTTATAAATATTGCCACTGTGTTTGTCCTATTGATGGAACCTGTTAATTTTCTAAGAGCTTGTGACATTAATCTAGCTTGAAGTCCTATCTGCATATCACCCATATCACCTTCTAATTCAACATTTGGAACTAAAGCTGCTACGCTATCTATAACTATTATATCTATAGCCCCACTTCTTACTAAATAATCTGTTATTTCTAATGCTTGTTCTGCTGAATCAGGTTGTGAAATTAAGAGATCATCTACATTTACACCAATAGTTTTAGAATATACAGGATCTAAGGCATGTTCCACGTCTATGAAAGCTGCTGTTCCACCTTGTTTTTGAGATTCAGCAACTATAGAGAGAGCCAGAGTTGATTTTCCTGCCGATTCTGCGCCAAATATTTCAACTATTCTTCCTTTAGGGACTCCACCGATTCCTAATCCTAAATCTAGAGAGATCGATCCAGTTGGTATACTGTCAATTTTTTCTATGGAACCATTGGTCTTCATTCTCATCACTGACCCTTTTCCATAATTTTTCTCTATCTGAGAAATAGTTGTTTCAAGAATTTTTTCTTTTGAGGTGTTTTTTTGATCTTTTTTTGGCAATTTCTTTTTAGTTTTTATTAACATAAATTATATATGGTTTATACCACTTTTTTAGGCTATCATAAATACTTTCGATAAGATATTAGCACACTTGTTTCTCCAAAATAACATATAGGTGACACATTAATTTGTCTTAATTAGTTTTGGCTAAAAGGTGGTCTGGCTCCTAGAATGATATCTATTGAAGTAACTTTTTTATCTCGAATAATCTCTAATTTGGCAGTTTCTTGAGGTTTTGTATTATCAGCTAAATAATTAATCAACTCAGTCATAGAGTTTATTGAAGTAGATTCTATTTTTCTAATAATATCTCCAGGTTTTAATCCAGATTTGTCTGCTGGTCCCCCAACTATCATATTGGTAATTAATACTCCAGTTAGATTATTCTCTATTTCTAAAATTTCTCTATCTCTTTGTTCTAGAGATTTTCCCATTATCCCTAAATGTGGGTGTTTGTAAAAACCATTTTCGAGTAAAGAAATTACAACTTTTTTAATTGTATTACTAGGTACTGCAAACCCTATTCCTGAACTACTTCCGCTGCTACTTTGGATTTGACTATTCATTCCTATGACTTCCCCTGAAATGTTGTATAAAGGGCCTCCAGAGTTCCCTGGATTTATTGGTGCGTCAGTTTGTATAACTGATCCTATTTGATAATTGGATATTAAATCAGATCTAGCTCTTCCTATAGCTGATATGTTACCTATAGTCATTGTAAAATCTTGTCCAAAAGGATTTCCTAAAGCTATAGCAGTTTGACCAACTTTTACATTAGTACTATCTCCTAGTAAAACTGGATTTAATTTTATATTTTTTATATTTTTTAATTTAATCACTGCAACATCAGAATATGGATCTCCAGCTACAATTTCTGCTGGAATATCAATATTATTTTCAAATAATACTTGAATATTTTGGGCATATTTTGCTTGACCTCTTTTCATGATGTCTCTGACTACATGATCGTTAGTTATGATATGTCCTTGATTGTCCCATATAAAACCTGATCCAGTTACTGGCTCTGTTATGCCTGGATATAGAATACTTATTTTAACTAAGCTAGAAACGTTCTCATTATACAAATTATTTAGGATGTTTTCGTAGGATAAAATCAGATTTTTTTCTATAGAATTATTTTTTGGTTTTGAATTAAATGTTTCTACATTTTCTGAACAAGATGTTATTAAAATGGTTATTAAAGAAATTAAGAATATTGTTTTTAAAAATTTATATTTGTTCATGTGTTCCTTTAATTTTTTTGTTTTTTAAATATAGGAATAGGATTCATTTTGTGGAGATTAGGGTTCCTTATTTCTGAGTATTTCCTAAAATGCTTACTATTGGGATTTTCCATAGCATCTTCCAGTTGTTCATACGTTAACCCATCTAGTTGATCTGAATCAGTTCTTCCATCTTCCCATAATCCATCAGTTGGAGGAGCATCAATAATTTCTTGTAATATACCTAATTTTTTACCTATATTCCATACTTCAGATTTCATTAAATCTGCAATTGGAGAAATATCTACTCCACCATCACCATATTTTGTGTAGAATCCAATTCCAAAATCCTCAACTTTATTTCCTGTACCTACTACAATTCCATCAGTAGCGCCAGATATTTGATGTAAAGTTATCATTCTAATCCTTGATTTGGTGTTTGCGAATGAATGTTCAGAATTAAATTTATTTTTCATTAATGTATAAAAAGTGTCATATGTTTTACTTAAATCAATTATATGGTGGGTTACGTTAGAGTATTTTTTTAATAGCCATTTTCCATGTGCCATACTTAAGTCATGTTGAGTTTTCAATTGTTTTATTGGCATAGAAGCCACGTGGACAGATAAGTTAGTTTTTGCGCATAATGTGCTAACTACAGCACTATCTATTCCGCCAGATATTCCGATTACTAATGATTTCCTATTATTCGTAATCGCGTATTCTTTTATCCAGTTGATTATCTTCTCTATATCTATCATTAATTTTATTTTAATTTGATCTTGCAAAACCTCTTACTTTTGGAAGATTAGATGTTCCCATGAGCCAGATATCTATGTTTCTAGCACAATCTCTACCACTAGCAATAGCTCTTACTACAAGTGATTGCCCATGATGCATATCTCCACAAGCAAAAATCTTTTCTTTAGATGACATCATGTTATTTCCTGTAAGAACATTTCCTTTATTGTCTAAAGTAACTTTAAGGTTATCAATAAGACCTTCTTTCTGAGGATGCAAGAACCCCATAGCAAGAAGAACTAAGTCTGCTTTAATTGTAAAATTAGAATTTGGAGCTTCTATTAAATTGATATTACCTGATTTATCTTTTTCAAATTTAATTTTCACAGCATGAAGTTCTTTAACTTTTCCATTGCTTCCAGTTAATTTTTTAGTTAACACAGAATATTCTCTGTTTCCACCTTCTTCATGTGCAGATGATGATCTCATTATTAAAGGCCATTCAGGCCAGGGGTTATTGATTGATCGGTTCTCTGGAGGAGATTCCATTAATTCTAATTGAGTAATACTTAATGCTCCTTGCCTATGAGCAGTGCCTAGACAGTCAGCTCCAGTGTCTCCTCCTCCCAAAATAACTACATTTTTATCAGTTGCTTGAATTCTATTTGAAATTTTTAGTTTGTTATTTTGATTAAGATCATTTTGTTGTTTTAAGTATTCCATAGCGTAATGAATACCATCTAAGTTTCTTCCTTCAATATCTAAATTTCTTGGAATTGTTGATCCTCCTGCTAAGCAAACAGCATCAAAATTATTTACTAAGTCTTCAGATGAATAATCTTTTCCAACATTTACATTAACTTTAAAATTTATTCCCTCTTCTTTTAAAATATTAACTCGTCTTTCTACAATTTCTTTTTCTAACTTGAAGTCAGGAATTCCAAAAGTAAGAAGTCCACCGATTCTAGAGTCTCTTTCAAAGACTGTTACTTTATGGCCTGCTCTATTTAATTGTTGTGCTGCAGCTAAACCTGCTGGGCCAGATCCTACGACGGCAATATGTTTATCTGTTCTTACATTTGGAGTCTCAGGTTTTATCCATCCTTCTGAAAATGCTCTTTCTACTATAGTTTTTTCAATATATTCAATAGTAACTGGATCATCATTAATGCTTAAAGTACATGCTGCTTCACATGGAGCAGGACATATTCTTCCAGTGAATTCAGGAAAATTATTTGTAGCATGTAATTGATCTATAGCTCTTTTCCAATCTCCTGAATAAACTAGATCATTCCAATCAGGTATAAGGTTTCCTAAAGGACAACCATTATTGCAAAATGGTACCCCACAATCCATACATCTAGATGCTTGTTCCTTAGCTTCATCCTCATTCCATGGAAAATATATTTCTTTCCAGTCTTGAATTCTTTCAGATACTGATCTTCTTTTAAAATTTTTTCTATTGAATTCTTTGAATCCTGTTAATTTACCCATCTAAAGTTACTTTAACTGTATGTTTTTTATTTAATTTTTTAAGAGCACCAGCATAGGCGGTTGGGAGTACTTTTTTAAATTTTTTTAGATAATTATCCCAATTGTCTAATATTTTTTGGGATAGTTCGCTTTTTGTTTCATTTCTATGTTTTTTAATGAGTTTCAATAATATTTCTTCATCCTCAGAATTGATATTTATTTTGTGAGTTTCACACATCTCAGGGTTTAATCGTGATTCAAATGATTCATCGTAATCTAGTACATAAGCTATTCCACCACTCATTCCAGCAGCAAAATTTCTTCCAGTTTTTCCTAGTATTACAACTGTTCCTCCAGTCATATATTCACAACCATGATCTCCTATTCCTTCTACTACTGCTATAGCAGCACTATTCCTTACACAAAATCTTTCTCCAGCCATTCCTTTTATGTAGATCTCTCCTCCTGTAGCCCCATATAATGCTACATTTCCTATAATAATATTATCTTCTGGAATAAAGGTGGATTTATTGCCGGGCACAACTGTTATTTTTCCCCCGGAGAGTCCTTTTCCTAGGTAATCGTTAGAATCTCCGAATAACTTGAAAGTAATTCCTTTAGAAATAAATGCCCCAAAACTTTGTCCTGCACTACCTGTGAAATTTATAGTAATTGTGTCCTCTGGAAGCCCTTTTTCTCCATATAATTTTGTTATTTCAGAACTAATTATTGATCCCACAGTTCTGTTGTAGTTATGAATTTTTTTATTTAATTTAATCTTTTCTTTATTGAGTATTGATTCTCTTAATTCATCTAAAATTTTAAAATCTAAAGCTTTATCTAAACCATGATCCTGTTTAAAAGAAGCATACCTTGTGTCATTATCTATATTTTTTGGGAATGCAAGGAGCTTACTTAGATTTATTCCAAGATAATTTTCGATATTTTTTTTCTGCTTTAATTTATCTACTCGACCTACCATTTCATCAACTGTTTTAAATCCTAATAGAGACATATATTTTCTTAATGACTCTGCCAAAAACATGAAATAATTCACTACTGCTTCTGGTGTGCCTTTGAATAATTTTGTTAATTCTGGATCTTGGGTAGCTACTCCAACTGAACATGTGTTCAGGTGACATTTTCTTAGCATTATACATCCCATAGCAATCAAACTTCCGGTTGCTATTCCCCACTCATCTGCTCCAAGTAAAGTCGCGATCGCAATGTCTCTTCCTGTTTTCATTTGACCGTCTGTTTGTACTACTATTCTTCCTCTCAACCCATTTGATACTAATGTTTGTTGAGTTTCTGCTAATCCTAATTCCCATGGAAGCCCAGCATGTCTAATTGAACCCAAAGGAGCTGCTCCAGTACCACCACTCATTCCAGAGATTAACACAACATCACCTTTAGCTTTAGCTACACCTGCAGCTATGATACCTACTCCTGCTTCTGAAACTAATTTCACATGTATTCTTGCGTCTCTATTTATGTTTTTAAGGTCATGAATTAATTGTGCCAAATCTTCTATAGAATATATATCATGATGTGGAGGAGGAGATATTAATTCTACTCCAGGGGTAGTCTTTCTTATTGATGCTATGTATTCAGATATTTTGTGTCCTGGTATTTGGCCTCCCTCTCCAGGTTTTGCTCCCTGTGCCATTTTAATTTGTATATCAGTAGAATTAACTAGGTAATTGGCTGTGACGCCAAACCTTCCTGATGCTACTTGTTTCATTCTGCTGCTTTTGGAATCTCCATTTGGTTCTTCAGAGAATCTTTTCGGATCTTCTCCGCCTTCTCCGGTATTACTTCTCGCGTCTATCCTATTCATTGCAATAGCAAGAGTTTCATGAGCTTCTTTACTTATGGATCCTAGAGAAATTGCCCCAGTAGCAAATCTTTTTACAATATTTTTTGCTGACTCAACTTCATTTATAGGGATACTTTCATTTTTTTGATAATTGAAATCTAGGAGACCTCTAATAGTAAAAGCTTGTTCAGTTTCATTATCTGCTTCAGTTTCAAATTTTTTAAATAATTCTATATCGTTTTGTGTAGATGAATGCTGCAACAGTGAGATTGTATTTGGGTTCCACATATGAGATTCTCCAGTCCCTTTCCAGAGATATAATCCACCTATATCAAGTTCTAAAGTTTCAGGGATTTTGGTTTTTGGGAAAGCGGAATTATAGTTTGCTATCATATCTTTCTCGATCCTTTTTTCATCTACTCCTCCAATTTTATTAGGAGTCCAGGTAAAATAATCATCTACAAATCTCTTAGATAACCCTAAGGATTCAAATATTTGTGCACCTTGATATCCTTGTAAAGTTGATATTCCCATCTTAGACATTACTTTTAGGAGACCATACTCCGTTGATTTCAGGTAACTTGAAATTGCTACAGAGGGATCTAGACTTTCATCACAATTTTCTTTAACTGTTTCTAGGGCTATGTATGGATTTATAGCTGAAGCTCCATAGCCAAATAATGTAGAAAAATGATGGACTTCTCTAGGTTCTCCAGATTCTATTATGAAGTCTACTTTTGTTCTAAGTCCAACTTTTATTAAATAATGATGAATTGAAGATAATGCTAATAGGCTAGGAATAGGAATAAAGCCTTCCTTTAAATTTCTGTCAGAAAGAATAATTATATTTTTTCCATTTTTTATTGCTTTTTCAGATTGGATTCTAAGATTTTCTATAGCATCTTTTAATTTGAATTCTCCATTTCGAAAATCAACTAATGTGGATATTGTTTCAGGTTTAATATAATCATGTTTTATTTCTTTTATTGCTGATAATCTTTCATTTGTAAGAAGTGGATTGTCTATGAAAAGAACCCTACTTTGTTTTTCCTCTTCTTTTAGAAGATTGTGTCTTTCTCCTGCAGGGATAGATATTTGGGTAACTAATTTTTCTCTTATAGCATCTAAAGGAGGATTAGATACTTGTGCAAACATTTGTTTAAAATATGAAAATAAGTTTTGTGGTCTTTTTGATAGCGATGCAATTGGGGTATCATTACCCATTGATCCAACTGGATCTGTTTTAGATTGAATCATTGGTTTTATTAGTATTTTTATATCTTCTTGAGAATAACCAAAAATTTGTTGATATTTAATTAAAGACATATTTAGTTTGTCCGATCCTAATTCTTTTAAATTTGAAGTTTTCAAACTATTAGATTTCAACCAACTTGAATATGGTTTTTTGTTGGCTAAAGATTTTTTTATTTCATTATCATCTATGATTCTTCCTTCTTCGAAATCTAATAAAAACATTCTTCCTGGTCTTAATCTTTCACGATATTCTATGTTTTCTTCTTCAATATCTATTAGGCCTGTTTCAGAACCCATAATTAACATCCCATCTTTTGTGACAGTGTATCTAAAGGGCCTTAATCCATTTCTATCTAAAACCGCACCAACTTTATTACCGTCAGTACAAACTATTAATGCTGGCCCATCCCAGGGTTCCATTAAAATACTGTGGAACTTATAGAAATCTTTTAATTCAGAACTCATAGATTCATGTCCTTCCCATGCTTCAGGAATCATCATAGCCATCGAGTGTTCTAGTGATCTGCCTCCTAGATGAAGAAGTTCGAGTACATTATCAAAAGAAGCTGTATCACTATCACTGGAGTTGCAAATAGGAAGAATCTGTTTAATGTCATCTGATATTTCTTTACATTTTAGTTCAGATTCCTTTGATTTCATCCAGTTCCTGTTTCCTCTAACAGTATTAATTTCTCCATTGTGGGCTACATACCTATAAGGATGAGCTAATTTCCATTCACCTAAAGTATTAGTACTGAATCTTGAGTGCACTAATCCAAAAGTGATTTTTACGGAAGAGTTATTGAGGTCGGAATAGAATTTTGGTACTTGTTCAGAAGTAAGAAGTCCTTTATAAACTATCTTAGTTGTAGAAAGACTACATATATAAGTTTCATTAGAGCTATTATCATTCAACTTCTGAGTTATATTTTCTTCACAAGTTTTCCTAAGTGCATATAATCTTTGTTCAAGGTTAACTATTTGATTCTGATTTTTTATTCCAACAAATATTTGTTGAATATTTGGCATAATTTCTCTAGATAGTGTTCCTATCGTACTAGGATTTATTGGCACTTCTCTCCAACCAATGACTTTGAGTTCGTGCTTTTCGGTACATTCTTCAATCAATTTTTTGCATTTTTCAATTTCTTCAACTTGGTTATTCATGAAAACTATTCCTGTCCCATACTCTCCAATATTAAGATCCAAGGAAGTAGAGAGTTTATAAAATTCATGTGGAATTTGTATAAGTATTCCAGCTCCATCTCCTGTATCTGGATCTGCGCCTGAGGCACCTCTATGTTCTAGGTTTTTCAGAGCTTCCAGACTTTTTTCAACAATTTCATGAGATGAATTTCCCTTTATGTTAGCTATTAGGCCAACTCCACATGATGAATGCTCTAATGTCTTGTCATACAAGCCATAGTTTTCAATAATTTGAATATTTTTTTCTATTTGAGATCGTAATTTTTTCATAAATTTATATATTTTTTTATTTCAGATTCACTAACTGTTTTTTGGTATTCATCCCATTCTCTGTATTTATTATTTAAGAATATTTCAAGAGTCTCTTTACCTAAACTTTTTTTAACTAGAGAACTTTTAGATATGTTATCTAAGGCATCTTTGAGATTAGTAGGCAATCGTTCACCAATAATATTACTTTGCTCTTGTTTATTAGGGATTTTATAAGAATTTTTTATACCTTCTAAACCTGCAGCTAGAATAACACTAAATGCTAGGTAAGGATTACAAGCTGGATCAGGTGACCTGTATTCTAGTCTTACAGAATTCCCTTTTTCAGGCCTAGATTTAGGTACTCTAATTAAATTGCCCCATCCTCCTGAGAATGTTAAAGAATTGAATGCGGGTGCCTCAAAACCTGGAACCAGTCTTTTATAAGAATTAACCCATTGATTAGTGATAGCAGTTATTTCTGGTGAATGTTTATATAATCCTGCCATAAATTGCTTCGCTTCTTTAGATAGATAAAAAGGATCTTTTGAGTCATAGAAAAGATTTTCGTTTCCTTTAAATAGAGATATATGTGTATGCATTCCACTTCCGTCTAGATTATTAAATGGTTTGGGCATAAATGTCGCATATACACCTTGATTCATTGCTATTTGTTTTGCTAAAGATTTGTAAGAAATTATGCTATCAGCCATAGTTAATGCATTTGTGTGTCTTAAAACAATTTCATGTTGTCCCGGTGCTACTTCGTGGTGATAATTTTGTATAGGTATCCCCATAGACTCCAATGCTAAAACTGTTTCCCTTCTTAATTTTGCACTTAAATCTGTATTTGATGGGATATTGTTTTTAGTTGGAGCTTGATCAAAGTACCCATCGTTATCTATAGGCTTAGGATTTTCTATACCATCTAAATAAAAGAATTCTATTTCTGTTCCTACATAAAAGTTAAATCCAAGTTTTGATGCTTTTGATAAATTTTCTATCAATAAATTTCTACTATCAAATTTAACGGGTTTACCATCTGAATCTTTTATGTCACAAATCATTCTTGCAACAGAATTTTCTTGAGGTCTCCAAGGTAAGATTTGAAAAGTAGATGGGTCAGGGTAAGCTATATATTCTCTCTCTTCAGATCTTTCCGAACCTAATAGAGATGCTCCATCGAAACTAGCTCCTCTTTCTATTACAATTTCTAATTCATCTATAGTTACCCCAAAACCTTTTAAGTTTCCTAATATGTCTGGGAACCATAATCTAATAAACTTAACATCATTTTCTGATGCTTGTTTAAGTACATATTCTATTAATTCAGATTTTCCTTTTTGAATCATTTTTTATCCTCTGATTGATTTTTTAATCTAAATCTATATCCAACATTCCAAATAGTTTCTATAAATTGATTTTGCATATCATTAATTTTGCTTCTTAATCTTCTGATATGTACATCTACAGTTCTAGTTCCTCCATAGTAATCATAATTCCATACTGAGTGTAGTAATGATTCTCGAGAGAATACTTGTCCTGGTTTTGATGCTAAGAATTTTAGTAATTCATATTCTTTAAAAGTCAAATTAACTTTTTGATTATTCACGAATACTTCGTAAGTTAGAGTATTAATTTTTATTTTCCCTAATTCCATTGTAATGTTCGTGTCTTCTTTGTCAGAACCTCGAAGTAAATTTATTCTCATCATTATTTCTCTAGCACTGTGAGGAGGCATACAAAAATCTATGCCATTTCTTAAATATATAGATATATCGGTGATTACCATTGGGAGTAGTATTAAAACTTTGTGATTTTCTTCATTTGATAGATCTAAAAATTTATAGAAATCTTTCAAAGTAATATTATCAGCGCCTAGTAGTATTATTGAATCATCTGAGTTTTTATTATCAAAATTATTTACAGATTCTAAAGAAAAATTTGCATTTAAATTAATAAAGCTTTCATTTAATTTGGAAATTTTTCCAATGTCTAATCCAATTGTTTTTATTAAAGGAGTCATTTCGTTTATATATTAAGTATATTATCTAACTTTAATTAGAGATAAAGAAGTATTTGGTATTGTGAAAAAAATGTCAAGTAAGTTTTATGATATTTTTTCTACTAAAGCCTTGTTTATTTTAAGACCCTAATCTATATAATTATTTTTATAAATTAAGGTTGAAAATATTAATTTAATCAATATTATATCTAATTAATGTAATGAAATTGTT
>MDTE01051989.1_pt1 | contig 19892 bp, 20 predicted proteins | sample 811231 | NCBI WGS metagenome assembly MDTE01 (sample SAMN05326651, study PRJNA326480) | marine metagenome | isolation source: seawater | place: Indian Ocean: Red Sea | collected 2010 | reverse complement strand
GGCAGCTTGCAGCTGATCTTCGGACACCAGCTTGGAGTCATAGAGCAAACGACCAATCAGCGTGGACTTCCCGTCGTCGACGGAGCCGCAGGTTATGAATTTCAGCAAGTCTTTTTGCTCCTAAGCCGAAAGATAGGCTTTGATGTCGTCTGCGATCAGTTTAGAGCCATGTGCCATCAGAAGTATCCCTCTTGTTTCTTTTTCTCCATCGAACCGATCTGATCGTGATCGATGGTGAGTCCCTGACGTTCGGAGCTGCGGGTGAGCAGCGTCTCCTGAATGATTTAGGTGAGTGTGCTGGCCTCGGATTCAACCGCGCCGGTGAGCGGATAGCAGCCTAGCGTGCGGAAGCGTACCCAGCGCTTCTCCGGCATCTCACCGGGCGCCAGCGGAAAGCGTTCGTCGTCCATCATCAACAGCATGCCGTCGCGCTCGACCACCGGCCGCGGAGCGGCGAAGTAGAGTGGCACCAACGGGATGTTCTCCATATAGATGTATTGCCAGATATCGAGCTCGGTCCAATTTCGATAACGGGAAAGCCCGAATACTTTCACCACGCGCGACTTTGGCGTTATAGGTCTTCCACAGCTCAGGGCGTTGGCGTTTGGGATCCCAGCGATGCGCCTTGGTGCGGAATGAGAACACTCGCTCCTTGGCTATGGACCTTTCTTCGTCGCGACGGGCACCGCCGAAGGTGGCATCGAATCCGTACTTGTCCAGCGCCTGTTTGAGCGACTGAGTTTTCATGATGTCGGTGTGCATCTGCGAGCCGTGACTGAACGGGCCCACACCGCTGCGAATACCGTCCTCGTTGATGTGTACGATGAGATCGAGCCCTAAGCGCTTCGCCTCGGCATCGCGAAACTCAATCATCTCGTGATACTTCCAGGTCGTGTCGACGTGCAGCAGTGGAAACGGCGGCTTGCTGGGGTGAAAAGCCTTCATCGCCAGATGCAGCATGACCGATGAGTCCTTGCCGATCGAGTACAGCATGACCGGGTTCTCGAACTCGGCCACTACCTCGCGCAGAATGTGAATACTCTCCGCCTCCAGTTCACGCAAATGCGTCAATCGCGCCGGACGGCCGTCCGCGTTGAACGACGAGAAATGACTGGAATTTCGGGCTCGGCTAGCCGGCATGTTGAGGACGGTATTTCGGTCGCCAGACGACATATTTCATAGTCTCTCGTGTATACGACACTCCTGAGCTGCATCAGCAGCGGGTCCGAATTTGACCGGATTCAGCACATTGCAGCAACGACGCGGGTCACAAAATGGGAATTTATTCGTACTCGGCGTCCCTGGCCGCCCAAGAAGCTGGTTTGGGCATGCGGCTCTTGAAACCGCTAGAAGCTTAGTTGAACTTGTGCCCACCTTTCGCGGAAGCTGTGAGGTTTAGCGAACCAGTTGGCAAAAGCTTAAAAAGGAGGGCAGCCGGTGTCTGAAGAACTGGTGTTACACGACATAAAGGGGCGGGTCAGCTACGTGACTCTAAATCGGCCCGAAAAGCTGAATGCAGTCGATAATGCGCTGAGAGAGCGCGCCGTGGGAGTCATGGACGAAGCCGACGCAGAGCCGAGCACAAGAGTGGTGGTGATTCGTGGAGCCGGCCGGGCTTTTTCGGCTGGCTATGACATTGCCGCGGAGTACGAAGGCGACATGAGCTGGCGCCACGACAGCCTGGCGTGGCGCGAACTGCTGCTCAAGTGTCTGGAATTCGAGATGCGGCCCTTGGAGATGAAAAAGCCGACCATCGCCTCGGTGGCGGGCTATGCAGTGGGTGGGGCTTGTGAGCTGACCATGTTCTGTGACCTCACAATCTGCGCCGACAATGCAAGATTCGGTGAGCCAGAGGTGCGGTTCTCGAATGTTGGACCGGCTATGATCATGCCGTTTATCGCGGGCCATAAGCGCGCCCGAGAGCTGCTCTACATGGGTGATCTCATAGATGCGCAGACGGCTTACGAGTGCAACATGGTGAACCGGATCGTGCCGGCCGACGAACTCGACGAACAGACCGAACAGTACGCCGATCGACTCGCCTTGCTCGACGAAGAAGCGTTGTATGGGACCAAGGTGGCGTTGCGTCGTGGTCTGGAGGCGACAGGACTTCGCGCTGCCATGCTGAACGGCGTGGATGTCCTGGCGCCCATGTATGCCGCGAAAACCGAAGTCGGCGGACGTTTCGGGGAGATCACTCAAAGCGAGGGATTGAAGGCGGCACTCAAGTGGCGGCACCAACAGTTCGAGGAATAGAGGCGGGACTGGCAGGCCCGCTACGCGAAGCCTACGGAGGCATTCCGGGCACTAACCGACCCGGAGTCGCGCGGACTCGACCGAATGGGTCTCGTGCGCGACAGCCCGGGTGGCTGACTCTGAGGCACCATATGCACCATTGTGCTGGAGAATGAATGAATGAGTGAGTTTCCTATCGACAGCGTGCGCGCGCAGTTTCCGGCGCTTGGTCAGGCGCGCGACGGTGTAGCGCGCGTGTTCATGGATAACCCCGCGGGTACGCAACTGCCGCAACGAGTCATTGATGCAGTTTCCGATGCATTCGTGAACGCCGCCAGTAACTACGGTGGCTTCTTCGAGAATTCCGTCGGTGCCGGTGAGGTGTATGACCGGGCCCACTCGGGTATGGCGACACTCTTGAAGGCACCCAGTGAGCACGAGATCGTCGTTGCGCAAAGCATGACGAATGTGACACTGCACATGTCACGCGCACTAGCGCGGACATTCGAGCCGGGTGACGAAATCATTGTCACGAAGATGGATCACGAAGGCGATGTTTCGCCCTGGCTGCTGATAGCCGAAGACCGTGGTCTGACCGTTCGCTGGCTGCCGTTCAATCTCGACAGCTGGACCATCGAGCCTGATGACCTGGATGCCCTGTTGAACGATCGAACCCGGCTACTGGCGCTCAATTACGCCAGCAACTTGACGGGTTCCATCAATGATGTTGCGCCGTTGGTGTCCATGGCTCGGCAAGCTGGTGCGCTCACCTACGTGGATGCCGTGCAGTTCGCGCCACACGGTTGTGTCGATGTCCAAGCCCTGGATTGCGATTTCCTAGTCTGCTCGTCCTACAAGTTCTTTGGTCCGCATCTCGGGGTGCTATGGGGTAGACGAGAGTTGCTCGACGAGATTGCCGCTTACAAAGTGAGGTGCGCCACCAATGAGTCACCGGGCAAATGGGAGACCGGCACACCGCAAACGGAGCTGCTGGCGGGTCTGGCCGCGGCGGTCGACTACTATGCCTGGCTGGGTGCCGAGGTCGGCGCAACTGGCAGCCGGCGAGCCTGTATCGAGGCGGCGTATGTGGCTTCCATTGAGCACGAGACCGCGCTTGTGACACAGCTGATATCAGGGCTTCAGTCCATGAAGGGTGTTCAGATTCACGGTATCACCAACCCGAATCGCTATGGCGAACGCGTACCGACGGTATCGATCACCCACGATCGAGTACTGCCGATGCAGGCCGCTGAGGGGCTCGCCGCCGACGAAGTCTGCGTCTGGGCCGGTCACAACTATGCTTACGAGGTCGTCAAGCACATGGGCATTGATGAGCATACTGGCGTCATTCGAATCGGCATGGCGCACTACAACACTGCGGAAGAGGTCGAGCGGGCCCTGGTGGCGTTGGAACGAGTGTTCTCGGAGGGCTGAGCATATGTCTATATATCTCATACGACACGGCCAAACGGATTTGAATGCGGCACGAGTGGTTCAGCATCCCGACACTCCGCTCAGCGAGGTCGGACTCGAGCAAGCGCGGCGTGTCGGTGAACGCATGCGCGACGAACCCATCGACCTGGTGTTGAGCAGCGATTATCGTCGTGCCCAGCAAACAGCGGAAAATGTGGCCGCCGGCACCGCCGTGCCACTGGAAATCAACAGCGAGCTTCGCGAGCGCAATTTCGGCGACTTGCGCGGTACACCCTATGACGAGCTGGTCGGCGATGTGTTCGCCGACGACTACCACCCGGTCAACGGAGAGTCCTGGACCGAGTTTCACGCTCGTGTAGACCGTGCCTGGCAGGAGGTACTCGCGGTCATGCCGCGAGTGAATCGAAGCCTCGCCGTGGTCACGCATGGGCTGGTGCTGAACTCGTTGTTCGAGCGTGTGCTGAGTCTGCCGCAGAAGGCCGGCATCGAAGGCTGGGTGGTTGAGAACACCTCGGTGACGGTCGTGGAGCCCGAGCCACCGTTTCAGGTCACCCTGTTGGCGTGTGCGAACCATCTCACTGGCATGGACGTCGCCAATCACTGACACTAAAATCCGGCCTTCGCTTTGTAGAGGTATGTGTGATGAAGACCTGGATGTGTGTGATTTGCGGGTTTATCTACGACGAGGCCGAGGGGCTGCCGGATGAGGGCATTGCGCCGGGCACTCGCTGGGACGATATCCCGGATGACTGGGTCTGCCCCGATTGTGGTGTTGGCAAGGCCGATTTCGAGATGATTGAGAGTGTCGCCTGATCGGGCGGCGCAACGGTCTCATCAAACGCCCGGCCAGCCGGCGCCGGTCGCCCGTCCCAATCCAGTCTTTGTGCTTTGGCTTGTCCGCCGTGTCGCGACTAGCTCCGCGATGGGCCGGTGTCTTCGAGCGCGGCATCGAGCAGTGCCTAGCCGCCCAGCACACCAGCGGCTACCAACAGCAGCTTGGTGCCTGCCATCAGGACATTACGATCGATCATGACGCTCCCTCCAGGCGGCGCTGACGCGACGTCAGCATGCGTCTGCGCACGATGATGGACCCTACTAAACGCTAGGCAAGCTTCATGTCAGGCGAAGCGCTGGGTCGCGCCTGGATCGGTCGGCGGCGTTTGCGCGAGAACCGCAACTATTGTCGACAACTCTGATTGCCGGACGTGCAACTGCTCCGCCATTATCGACCTTCAGACCATTCGCAGCCGCAATCAGGCCTGCCAGCTTGGTCAACGGAGTTGTACCCATGATCGATCCCCTTTGGGAATTAGATGCCACACAGCTCGAGGTCGGCATTCGTGAGGGTGCGTTTACCGGCGTGTGATCGCAATGTGCTTGTGTGCACGCGCTGCGCGTTTCATGATCGAGTCCACTGAACTCGGCGAGAACAACTCATGCCTGTTTGCGGCAAAAAAGTCGGTCTATTGTTACCGATCAAAGAAGGCATCATGGACGGCCACACGCCACGAGGCGAAGACGTGCTGGCAATGGCAAGACGGGCCGAGGACATCGGTCTCGACTCTGTCTGGCTGGTCGACCACTTCCTACACGAGCCCTATGTGGACGAGCAGGCCTTCGGGCATCAAATGCCCGAGGACATGAAGGGACATAAGGTCGGTTTCTGGGAGTGCTGGACCATGGCCGCGGCCATCGCGGTGGCAACCGAGCGGGTCGAGATTGGCACCTTGGTTACGAACACCGGCTATCGGAATCCGACCCTGCTGGCGAGAATGATCGACACCGTCGATGAGTTGTCCGACGGTCGGCTCATCTGTGGTGTAGGCGCCGGCGACTTTCCGTCCGAGTACCAGATGTATGGCTATGACTGGGGTAGGCGGGTCGGAAAGTTCGAGGAAGCCCTGCAGATTCTCACTCCCATGTTGCGCGGCGAGTCAGTCAGCTTTGATGGCGAGTTCTACTTCGCCAACGACGCCGAGCTTCGACCCCGTGGTCCACGCAGCGACGGTCCACCCCTGTTGATTGGCCTGCTCGAAGGCGGTCCACGTATGCGGCGTCTGGTCGCGCAATATGCCGACCATTGGAACTGCTGGCTGGTCGGGGGCCGGGACTACGACAGTTGCTACGAGGTCGTGGTGCAAGCTTGCCGCAAGCATGGTCGTGATCCCGCGACCCTGGTGAAGAATGCGGCCATTGGTATGTGGATGCCGGGCCGGGAATGCACTGACCCGGCTATCAATCCCATGACCGGCAGTGCCGAGGAACTCGCCGAGCAGCTGCGCTCGTTTCTCAGCAAAGACATCGACCACGTGGTCATCCGGCTGGATCCCATGACACTCGACGGACTGCACCAGCTCGACGATGTGCTCGGGCTACTGGATTAGTCCGCATATTGCGCCAGACCGGCACCGGAATCGGAGTGGTTCATTCCTTCAATCGTTTGAAAGTACTTCGGCGTGCAGCGGGCGAATGACACTTTGCGCTTGCCCGAATTTAGGCCGTCTTCAGAGGCCCATTTCGGACGTTCCCCTGGAAGTGAACTAGGAATTTAGAGCGAACGCTCGAACTGAGCTCGCTGCAGACACCCTAAATCTCGGACTCTGGCGCAATATGCGGGTTAGCCCTCAGGTATCCGAAAGCAGCTTACTGAGTAGCGGCAGAAAGCTTTCGAATTCGGGCAGCACCCTTCCTTCGACTTTACCCTCGTCATCGTAGCGGCGAATCTGAACGGCGTCCTGGGCGTATGCATTGGACTCGAACAACGCGACCTCGGCGGCGTTCATGGGCCCACCCTGCAGCTCCAGAGTACGGATTGATGCCGTTGAGAGCTTATCGAAATAGCTGTCCTCGACGGCGCACAAATAGCGCTTCGCGGTGACATGGAGTCGTACCGGTTCGGTGACCTCGGGGCCGAATGAGCGTTCCAAGAACCGGGCGCCGGCCTCGTCATGAGTCCGGTCTTTCTCGTCCAGGGTCATACGCACATCACTGAAATAGCCAATATCGTGCAGTAGGGCCGCTGCGACCAGTGACGCTTTGGCCCCGGCCTGGTGCGCACCTACGGCCGCTTGCAGCATGTGCTGCCCCATGGTTACGTCTTCACCGAGGTATTCGCGCGCCCCCTCCGCTGCAAATATCTCGGACAACTGCTCGAGGATGTCGGTCATTTCGGCGGCTAATGGTCGAATGTGATAACGCTTCGAGCGACTTCGCCTTGCTTCATCTCCTCGAACGCTTCGTTGATTTGCTCAAGGCCAATGCGTCGCGAGATCATGTCGTCCAGCTTCAGCTTGCCATCGAGATAGAAATCCACATAGCGTGGCATGTCGCGACGGAAGTGGTTCGACCCCATGTTCGACCCTTGCAGGCGTTTGTCGTCGAGCAGGTCGGCGCCATGAATTTCGAGCATCTCGCCTTCCGGCACCATGCCGATGATGGTTGCCACGCCTGAGGTTCGGAGCATTCTGAATGCTTGCTCCGAAGTGGTTTTGAGTCCCAGCGCCTCGAACGAGTATTCGACGCCGCCACTGGTCATCTCTTTCACTTGCTCGACCGGATCACCTTGCGAAGCATCGACGACATCAGTAGCGCCGAAGTGCCGTGCCAGATTCAGCTTGCTGCCGACGATGTCTACGGCAATGATGCGCCCGGCACCGGCGATGGCCGCGCCGTTGATCGCAGATAAGCCCACGCCGCCACAACCGATCACGGCGACCGTGCTGCCGACTTCTATCTCGGCGGTATTGATGACGGCGCCAAAGCCGGTGGTCACGCCGCAGCCGATCAGAGCCGCTCTATCAAGCGGCATATCCGGCCTGACTTTCACCAACGCGTGCTCGTGGACCAGCATTTGCTCCGCGAATGATGACAGCGAGTAGAACTGGTGCATCTTGGCTTCGTTTTGCGACAGCCGCGGGGGTTGTTCTTCGGCGCGGGCAGTCTCCGGATTTTCGCAGCTGAAAGGTCGTCCGGTGGTGCAGAACTCACAATGTCCACAAAACACGGACAAGCAGGTGATGACATGATCACCAGGCTTCACATAGGTGACATCGGAGCCGACTTTCTCGACCACACCCGCCGACTCGTGACCGAGAATAGTCGGCATGGGTGCAGCGTATTTGCCCTCGATGTAGTGCAAGTCGCTATGACAAACGCCGACCGCGCCGGTGCGAATCAACACCTCCCTTGAGCGTGGATTATCTACAGCGACATCTTCGATCGACAGCGGTTGGTGCACGGCTCTCAAGACGGCGGCTTTCATCAGTTGCTACTTGTGAAGATCGTGTTCTCCACTTATCGTACGTCCGCTTCTCTTCCACCGCCAGCCTTGGGCCGGGCCCAGTCATCGAGGGTGTAGAGAACCAGGGTGACCAAGATCAGTGCACCGCCGATCAGAGTTGGGCGGCCGGGTACCTCGTTGATGGCGAGCCACACCCAGATGGGACTCAGCACGACCTCCAGCAGACCAATCAAGGTCGATTGTGCGGCCGGTATCAATCGTGCGCCCGACGTGAACAACAGCAACGCCACGACGTATTCGACAGCGCCGAAGAAGGCCATGAGCCCGTAGTCCAGCGGGGCATGGCCGAACGGGGTGGAGAACGGAAGTATCACCACCGCACTGAGGATTGACGACAACCAGACGGCGGCGATCAAATCGACCTGCGGGTAGCGGCGTATGGCGACCACGGCGGTGGCGAATATGAGCACCACGACGAACGCGAGACCGTCCCCGATGAGTAAGCTGGTGCCCAGCGAGCCCGACACCATGATGCCGACTCCGAGTATGCATGCGGCCATCGCGGCCCAGGTCTTGGCCTTGACGGGCTCACGTAGCCAAAGCCAGCCGATGATTGCGGCGAAGAACGGTGTGGTGCTGAAGATCAGCATGACATTTGCCACCCGACTCAACGACAGCGCATAGACGCTGATGGCTGCGTCGGCGGCGAGCAGCACCGCCAGCAACACGCCAGGCCATCCCAACTTGAGGGCAAGGCCGCGCAAGGTGTCTCGTCGATGCAGGAACACATAGACGCTGAGCGCTGCGGCGGCCGACAACGAACGCCACAACACCATGGTCGGCTCGTCCGTCCCGATGAGCCGGACCAGCAGTCCCGAGGTGCTCCACAGCACTGCCGAGAGCAGCACAAACACCACACCTCTGGTGTGGGCATTCATGGATTGTGGATCGGGCATGGCTTACGTGGTGAGCTACAGGTCAGTGGTAGCATTGAATTATGGACCGCACCGAACGCTTTTACCGGATCGATCAGCTGCTGCACGAGCGTCGAGTCGTGCCGATCGAGGTTTTCCTAGCCAGTCTGGAAGTGTCCCGTGCCACCTTCAAGCGTGATCTCGAGTACATGCGGGATCGCTTGAATGCGCCCATTGTGTGGGACAGAGAGCGGGGAGGCTATCGGTTCGAGGCCGAGCAGGCCGATCACGAGAGCTACGCGCTGCCCGGCTTGTGGTTCAACGCGGCCGAAATTCACGCGCTGCTCACCATGCAGCAACTCCTGACGGAGCTGCAGCCGGGGTTGCTCGGTCCACACATCGAGCCCCTGCTCGGCCGGATTCGGGCATTGCTGGCGGACAATGACCATTCGGTGGCGCAAATCGAAGCCAGAATCCGGGTGCTGCACATGGCTGCGCGTAGCGTTGCACCGCGCTGCTTCGAGGTGGTCAGCAGCGCGTTGCTCAGTCGCAAGCGCGTGCATCTGGAGCACTACAACCGAGAGCGTGATCGAAGCATGCAGCGCGAGGTGTCACCACAGCGTCTGGTGCACTACCGGGACAACTGGTACCTCGATGCCTGGTGTCACCAGCGCAATGCGTTACGAAGTTTCTCGCTCGACAGCATTAGCAAAGCCAGATGTCTGGAAACCGATTCTGATGAGCTGTGCGCTGAGGCGCTCGATGCGGAGCTCGGCAGTGGCTATGGCATTTTCGCCGGACGTAACACTGAGCTGGCGCGCCTGCGATTTTCGAGCCAGCGTTCGCGCTGGGTCGCTCGTGAGCGCTGGCACCCCGAGCAGTCGGGTGAGGTCGACGAGCAGGGCCGCTATGTGCTCGAAGTGCCATACAGCGACCATCGCGAACTGTTGATGGACGTGCTCAGACACGGGCCTGATGTCGAAGTGCTGGGGCCACCGTCTTTGATCAACGCTGTACGGGAAGCCTTGCAGCGCTCGCTACGCCACTACCAAGACTGAATCAGCGGGCTCACCGAGTGAGCCACCCCTCCATGCATAATTCGTGCACGTTTTACAGAGTGTGTGAGGAGAGGGCTATGAACATCGATGCTGGAAACTACCAAATCGTCTGGCGAGAACTGCCAAAATCCGGTTTACGTTCGGCAACCCGGCGAAATCTGCCGCAGCAAGCCCCGTTTTTGGTCGCCGACAATATCGATCACGTCCAGCTCTCGGGCCCTCTGGAGACCGAAGCTCTGATTCGCGGGGTTCTGCACGAGTGGCTGACACCCACTGCCCCGCGAAGTCGCGATGACCTGGCGGGCTGGCGTCTGTCGCAACGGCATCTGCTCGAGGACCTGCGGTCTCTGGTCGGTTCGCAATCTCTGGAGCTGTTGGTACTGATGCAGGCGACCCGTGTTCGTGAGACGCACGGTCATTTACCCGCGATGAAAATGCTCATGACCGGCCATCACCTGCTTCGGCGTAGCAGTGAGATTCGGGCCGATCTGATCCTAGACCTGTGGGCCCTGGTCGAGTCGGTCACGCAAATCGACAGACTCAGTGTCTTCACCATCATCAAGCAGCTGTACGAAGGTGTGCGATTCGATGTGCTGCAGGAAGACGTGACTGATGAGCTGGACTACGCGAACTTCGTAGCACTGTCCTATCTAGGAGATTATCAACGCAGAAACTGGCTGTTCTGGAGGGTGATTTCGAAGCGTGTGCGTCACAAGCAGCTCAAGCACCGCATGATTCGCCTGCTGAACGCCAAACCGTCGACTACCGCGGCGATGGACTGTGTCCACGTCAGATATGGGCTGACACCCATCGAGACAGATCACCGCGGGCGCGCAAAAGACGAGGCCACTGAGGTGAGCCGCCTGAGCTGATCTGTGATTCTGGTCGGCGTGGCAATGCTTGGCCTGCGGATCGGCATTTGTTTAAATTCACGCATGGTTAAAGTCGAAATCTACAGCTCAGCTTTGTGCGGCTTCTGTTACGCGGCAAAACGATTGCTGGGTAAGAAACAGGTGGAGTACATCGAGTACTCTGTTGACATGAAACCGGACGTTCGGGCAGAGATGATGGGCAGGGCGAACGGCAGGACCTCGGTGCCACAGATCTTTATCGACGACCATCATGTTGGTGGCTACGATGATCTGGCCGAACTCGACATGGACGACGAGCTCGATCCCATGCTTGGCATCGAGTGACAGTTCTTCCATTGAGTGTGAGCGTGGTTCCGAAATTGCCCGGGCGTGACCTGAAGCACTTTTGCGTGGCCGACGTCTGTGCACCCACGTCGGTCTGGGCTGGCGCATGACCCTGCACGACCAGATCGAGCTGTATCGCAGCAAACGGTGTTCACCGGTCGAAGTGATGCGCCAGACGCTTGAACGTATCGACCGGGTCGAGCCGATGCTGAACGCCTTCCAGCTGGTCGATGCCGATACCGCAATGGAAATTGCACAGGCTTCTGAGCAGCGGTGGCTGCGTGGTGAGCCGGTCGGAGTGCTGGATGGGTTGCCGGTTGCTATCAAGGATCTGACTCTTACAAAGGGCTGGCCTACCCGAGGTGGGTCCCTGACAACCAATGTCGACCGCGAGTGGAACGACGACGCACCGTCAGTGGCCCGGCTGCGTGAAGCAGGTGCGATCATTTTCGGCAAGACCACTACACCGGAGTTTGGCTGGAAAGGACTGACTGACAGCCCCCTGGCAGGGTTCACTCGAAACCCCTGGGATCCGAAGCGCTCCAGCGGCGGCTCCAGCGGCGGCGCCGCGGCATCGCTCGCGGCGGGCATTGGCGCCTTCGCACATGCCAGTGACGGTGGCGGTTCAATCCGAATTCCAGCCAGCTACTGTGGTCTGTTCGGTTTCAAGCCGAGCTTCGGACGGGTACCCGCGTATCCCCGGGTGGGCGCCTTTGCCACCTTGAGCAGCGAGGGAGCTATCACTCGTTGCGTCGACGATTCAGCGTTGCTGTTGAATGTGATGAGCAGGGTCGACAGTCGTGACTGGTATGCGTTGCCCAGTGACGATGTCGATTACATGGCCGGTTTGGATTCAGGGGTCGCTGGTTTGCGTGTCGGTGTCTGTGTTGGCTTGGGCGGCGCCAATGCGGCCGCGGACATTGTCACCGCCGTCGAGTCGGCGGCTCAGGTTTTCGAACAGCAAGGCGCACAGGTTGAAACTGTCGAGTCGCCGTTTACACCCTTGCGACCGGTGTTCGAACGCTACTGGTTGGCGACCATGGCAAGCCGGGTGCTGCAGGTGCCCGAGCACAAGCGGGATTTGCTCGATCCTGATCTCGTGCGTGTAGCGGAGCCGGGCAAGGACGTGACGCTCGCCGAGTATGGCGCGGCCATGAGCGCGCGTGCTGAGCTCGGTGCCACCATGAATGCGTTCCATCGGGATTTTGATTTGCTGCTTACCCCGACCATGCCGACCGATCCACCTCCCGCGGAGACGACCTATCACACGGCGCAGTTCGACCGATGGGATCATGCCGTCCCGTATACCGTGCCTTTCAACTTCACCGGTCAACCTGCCGCGTCGATTCCCTGTGGGTTGTCACAAGCAGGACTGCCGATTGGTCTGCAGATCATTGGACCGGCACGTGCCGATCAGCTGGTGCTCCGAGCTTGCAAGGCGTTCGAGCATGCCCATCCCATACCGGTGCCCCCGGATATGACGTCTTGACCGATTTGACGGAGGCGCTGATTACCAAGCGCTTCGCCGGCATGGTGCTGGATGCCCCGACACATGAGTCGGCGTTGGATGATGCCTGGTCCAACGGTCTGCGTAAGCAATTCTTGAGCGAGCTCGACGCCAGTGGCCGCGATCTCTGGGTGTTCAGCTATGGATCCCTATTGTGGCAGGGGGAAGTGGACACACCGGAGCATCATCGTGCGGTCGTGCACGGCTGGCACCGGCGGTTCTGTTTGCTCCAATGGGCGTGGCGTGGGGATCTCAATCATCCGTGCTTGATGCTCGCGCTCGACCGCGGAGGATGCTGCCACGGGCGCGTCTATCGTGTGCCCGGACCGAATGTGAGCGAGGCAATGGCCGAGGTCTGGGACCGGGAAATGAGCGGTGATGGTTACCGCCCGCGCTGGGTGCGTGCGAAGTCTGAAGACCAGGTGCGAACCGCACTGACCTTCGTGATGCATCGCTCGGGTGACCGTTATGCTGGTCGATTGAGTGATGCTGAGACGGCGGCGCTCATCGCGAAGGCCTGCGGGCACGCCGGCGCCTGTGCTGAGTATCTGCGTCGCACGCAGCGGGCGTTGCAAGCATTGGGAATATCAGATCATCATTTGAACCGGCTCGAAAAGCTGGTCGCGTGCAATCTGGAGCACTGCACATGAACGCCTCCGATATCAATCCACTCGAGTTCTGCACGCCGGTGGTCTCGGCCGTCGACCACCCAATGGTCCGCCACGGGTCACCGTCATGTTGCTTCGCCGGCTGTGGCGTTTTCGCCAACGCTTAGCACGCAGCGGCTATCGTGCACATTCTCGAGGACCTCTGATACCAGGCTGACGGCAATGTTGTGCGCTTGCTCGATTGTGAGGCGTAACGGCGATTACTCGATGCCGCGTTCAAAAGCTGGCGTGCCGAGGACTGCGAGCAACAAGCAAACACGAGCGGCGGTGGCTACCAAGTTCGGGTGTCGCTGGCGGCGACGGGCTCCTCGCTGCGGCGGTTGGGTCGCGCAGAGGGTGGGCTCCAGTGCGTGGCGCCTGAGCAACAATAGGTAGAGGACTTGCTCGATACGGTCGACAGCAAGTTCGGCGAAGTGACGGCAGTACGGCACGCGGCTGTGCTCAGCGAAACCCCCGCGTTTCGGGCGAGTCCCAGCGTGCGTTTCGGCAGCCACGTACCTGAGGTTGGAAGTCAGTCTAGCTGATTGACCAACTTGGTTTCTCCACGCCACAAACGCTCGAGATTCGTAGTCAGAATGTCGAGCACATTGTCTTCATAGACCTGAGTCTCGCCCGCGCTGTGCGGCGTAATGACCACATTTTCGAAATCCCACAGTGGGGAGTCTTCTCCCAGGGGTTCATCGACAGTGGTGTCGAGCCCAGCGCCTGCGAGACGGCCTTCTTTGAGTGCGTTGATCAGTGCCTGTTCGTCGACACAGCCGCCGCGGGCGACGTTGATCAAGTAACCGCTAGGCGACATGGCTGCCAGTGAGGTCCCGTTCATGAGATTGCGGGTAGCGTCCGTCAGCGGACAGGTCAGCACCACGAAGTCTGCGTGCGGTAGCAGCTCGAGCAGGTGTTCCGGCGGATGCATCTCGTGCGCAGAGCCATCGGCGCTCGCCAGATCGCGTTTGACGCCAATGACGTGCATATCGAACACTTTGCCCAGTCGAGCGAGCCTCGAGCCGATCGCGCCCAGCCCGTAGACCAACAAGGTTTTGCCACTCAGCTCGTTCTCTCGTTTGGCAATCTCGGAGATCATGCCGCGCCACTGATGTTGATGCTGGCGGTCGCGTGCGAGATGCAGCTGACGTGTGAACGACAACATCAGTGACAACGCATGCTCGCTGACGGCATTCACATTGACACCGCTGCCGTTGGCGATGCGTACCCCGCGTTTCGCCAGTGCCTCCAGATCGAACTGTTCGAAACCGGCCGCGCAAACTTGGATGAGTTTGAGATTCTTAGCTTTATCGAGCAGATCGTTGCTCCACAGTCCTGACAGCACGGCGATGTCGGCCTCGACAATGCGCTCCGCGGTATCGGCTGTCGTCCAGGTTTGAAAATGCGAGATGCCTGTATGCCTAACGGCAAACCGCTCAGCCAGTCGGTAGGCGACATGTGCGAACTGGATGTTGAGCTCGCTGTGGGTTGGAAAAGGTGAGTCAGTCATGACCACTCCTGAGTTGAGGCAACAGCGGCTCAGCCGAGCAGCTCGACGATCTGCTCAATCTCCGAATCGCTATTGTAATAGTGTGGCGACAATCGGATACCCCCGTTTCGCATTGCGGACACCACTTTGTGGTCATTTAGCCGTGCAAACAAAGTCTCCGTCGGCAGGGTCGGATGTTCAAAAACTACAATGCCGGACCGATTGTGCTCGCGGCGATGAGTCTTGAGTACACAACCCGCATGCCGCAAGTCCTCACAAAGCTTGTCTGTGAGCGCCAGCACTCGCTGCTCGACAGCATCCACCCCGAGTGATTCCAGCAACCCCAGGGTTGCACTCAACCCGACTTGTCCATTGGCGTTCTCGGTGCCGGCTTCGAATCGGGCGGCGTTTTGTGGCAGTTTCATCACCGGATTGAACGAGAACGGATCGTCGACACTCAGCCAACCGACAATTGACGGATGCAGCCTGGAAAGCGCGCTTGACGAGCAATGCACGAAGCCAATACCGAGAGGCCCCAGCATCCACTTGTGAGCGCTGACGGCCAGTACATCGATGCCCAACGCACTGACATCGCAGCGCAGAGCGCCGACGCCTTGTGTCCCGTCAACCACGAACAGGCTGTCGTGTGTGCGACAGATTTCGGCCAAGCTCGCCAGGTCGTAACGGTGTCCGTTCGAGTACTGAACGAAGCTCACCGACAACACCCTCGTCCTGCTGTCCATGGCGGCGGCAACGTCATCCACATGGGCGTAGCCGTCCTTGGCCTCGACTTGGCGCACTTCGACGCCGAACCGTTCGAGGTTGAGCCACGGGTAACGGTTGGTCGGAAACTCGCAGGCCGGAATCACAACATTGTCACCCGCTGACCAATCGAGTCCGGTGGCAGCAATGGAGAGACCGGAAGAAGTGTTCTGCACGAATGCCACGCCGTCTTCGCGTCCGTTTACCAGCGCGGCAATCTGACTGCGCAATATCTTATATCGATGGCTCCATTCAGCATGATTGGTGACTCCGAGTCTGGCATGCTCGTGCATGAGTCCAGAGACGGCTTCGCAAACCACCAGCGGCACCGGCCCTGTCGAGGCGTGATTGAAGAACACCAGGTCCTGGGTGACCGGAAACTGACCTCGAACCGCCTCGAACGGTCGCGCGGGTGAAGACATGACCGTGATCCTTTGCTATTCGATTAGACTGCGAACTCTATCGTAAGTAGTGACTATCGGAGCAGCACATGCGAATAAGCTTTTGGCCGAGCAGTCGCCACAGCTGGCAAGAAATTCAGAGCCTGGCGGCACACGTCGAGGCCGGCGGGTGGGACGGTTTCTGGCTGGCGGACCACTTCATGCCCAATCACGAGGATGTCAGCAGGCCATGTCATGAGGTGTTCACGTTGCTGTCCGCGGTCGCGGCGACGGTTCCGCGAATACGCGTGGGCTCCATGGTTGCGTCCAACACGTATCGGCATCCAGCAGTGCTCGCCAACATGGCAGCCAGCCTGGACCATGTTTCACAAGGGCGTCTAGTCCTCGGTCTGGGAGCCGGGTGGCAGGAAAATGAGCATCACGCCTATGGTCTCGAGCTCTACACGCTTGGTGAGCGACTGCGTAGACTCGAGGAGGCCTGCCAGGTTGTTCGCGATTTGTTTGAACAAGAGCGCTCCAACTTTGCGGGGCGCTACTATCAGCTCGACGACGCACCGTTGGAGCCAAAGCCGGTGCAAGCGCATGTGCCCTTGATGATTGGCGCATCGGGTGAAAAAGTCTCGCTCGGTATTGTTGCCAGACAAGCCGATGAGTGGAATACCTGGGGTGATGTCGACATGTTCACTCACAAAGCGTCGGTTCTCGACCGCCATTGTGAGGTTGCAAATCGAGACCCGGCGGATATCGACCGAAGTGTGGCGGTTTTGATCCGTTATGCTGAGACTGACTCTGAGCTGGCGAGCATCGACGACGATCCGAGTCGCGGTGCAACCTTGAGTGGCGGCACTCAGGCGCTGATTGATGAGCTCGGTCGTTATCAGGACAAAGGACTCGACGAGCTCATTGTTGCGGATTTCAACTTGCCCGACGGCACGCGGAAGCGGGACATGCTGGATGCGTTCATCACCAATGTTGCGCTCCAGTTTCAGGGCCAGGAACAGTGACCGTCAAATACGTCAGCGGCTATCTCACGGCGCCGACGATGTCCCCATCGGGGTGGATGCGAGTCAAGTCCATGCTGTTTGTTAGGGTCGAGACCGACGATGGATTCATCGGTTGGGGTGAGTGTTACACCTTGGCGCATCGCGAGCAGGCCATGCTGTATCTGCTCGAGAGCTTGGGTGCGGTGCTCCTCGGTCATGATGCCGATGATGTGGCGGGATTTGTATCGCGCGTTCAGTTGCAGATCGCCGAGCAGCGCCCTGGGATAGACCTCTACTGTGTCATGAGCGGGCTCGAGATGGCGCTTTGGGACATCCGTGGCAAACGCATGGGCAAGCCCGTGTACGAGCTACTCGGCGGTGAGCAGCGTTCACATCGCCTCTATCTGAACTGCTGGTCGAACTTGCCCATCAGCATTGACGACATGCTGCACAAGATTGAGCGCGCCAGAGAACGGCGTGTCGACGCCTTCAAGCTCTATCCGTTCGTGTTCACTGATGATTGGCGCGAGGCCGCCGAGTTGCTGACGGAGCTGCGTTCGACCGTCGGCGACGAAGTCGATATCATGATCGACTGTAGCCGCAAGCTCGATGAATCGCGCAGCATCGAGTTTTGCCGTGCGGTGGAATCCGCGCGCCTGTATTGGTTCGAGGAACCGGTCAGCTCCCGCGATGCGGTGAGCTTGAGCAATATTCGACGGCAGATAACGACACCGTTGGTCAGTGGAGAGAGTGTCTGCGGATTGGTGGAGTTTCGAACCCTGCTGCACCTCGAAGCCGTCGACATCATCAACCCTGATGTCGCTTGTTGCGGTGGTATTGCGGAGCTCACGCAGATCGCCCAACTCGCGAGTGAGCAGGCAGTCGAAGTCTCACCACATAACTACAACAGCATGCTCATTGGTCTTGCGGCGAGTGTGCAGGTCGCCAACGCACTGCCCGGCAAACTCATACTCGAGTACTTCGAAGACCATGTCGCCCTTGGTCAGGCATTCGGCGCCTGTGATATCAGTTTGGATAATGGCTCTGTATTGTCCGGTAACACGCCTGGACTTGGTGTGCACATCGAAGAGCACAAACTGCGAGAGCTGGCGAGTCGAGTGATAGACGTGTAAGGCCTCCATCCGGCATTCACGTATCCGAGTTGCCCGGCACGGTGCGGTTTTGTTCACGCCTTGAACTTGCTGCTCTCGCGACTCTCAATGAAGGCACGCAATGCTGCCCGGGTTTCCTTGGAGCGGTAGCAGGCGGTGTCGTACTCCGCCTCCAGTGACAGTGTCGACGCAAGACTGGACTCCAGTGCCGCATTGAAGGCGCGTTTGATGTTTTTCATGCCGGTGGGAGGATAGGCGGCCAGCTGATGGGCGGTTGTAAGCGCTTCTGCCTCGAGTTGCTCGTCGTCGATGACACGCGTGACCAGACCAATCTCGAGGGCCTTTTCCGCACTCAACATTTCCGCTGTCATGGCCAGATGCATTGCCCATCCGGCGCCGACAACGTGATTCAGCAGATAGGTGAGACCACCGGTGGGGCTGAAGCCGAGCTCGGCGTCTGGAAGACCCAGAACCGCAGAGCGTGCTGCGAACCGAACATCCGCAATTAATGCGATCTCGAGACCGCCGCCGAGCGCATAGCCATTGACGGCCGCAACAATGGGTTTGTCCACGCCGCGAGCAATACGGCATAGCGTTTGATAACACTCCGCCGCATGCACGAAGTCGGCATCAGTCATTTTGTCCATGGCCTTGATGTCGCCACCGACGCTGAATGCACGCCCCTGACCGATGAGCACTACCGCACCGACATTGGTGTTGTTTCCGGCGTTTTGCAACGCTTCAATCAGGGCATCCAGATGGCCGATGTCGAACGCGTTGAGTGCTTCTTCGCGGTTGATTCGAATCAGCTGAACAGTGTGTTCGAGTTCTACGTCTATGCTCATGGTCCGGCTCCGGGAGTGGTCCTAATCATTGCAAGGTGGTGAACGCTGGCCCTTGCTGGCCCTCGTAGCATCGGTACAGGCGCTGGGTCTTGTGCTCTGATGCGATCGTGCCCGCGGCCACGGGAACCAGTTTCGCGCTGAAGTTGCATTGCTGTGCCACGGCGGCGTGGAGCGTCGACAACACGATGTCACGATCCGTTGCAGACAACGCTGAGTCGAGCTCGACGTAGATTATGGGCGAGTAGTCGATGGGGGGGACTCGGTCAGAACAATACAGAACTCCCCAGTGGTGCGTGGTCGAAGGCTCAGCACGGCTTCGTGCACTGCGAGGGGAAACACATTCACCCCTTTCACGATGAACATGTCATCACTGCGTCCCAGCACGTGAAATCGGAAGCTGGTGCGGCCACATTCACAGATGCCGCTCTGGACTCGAACCACGTCGTGAGTGCGAAACCGTATGAGCGGACAGGCCTGACGTTTGAGCGTGGTGAATACCATTTCACCTTCGACACCGTTGCTCATTTCCACCACGTCCCCAGACTCTGGTTCTATGAGCTCGGCGATGACCAAGCCGGCTCCACTGTAGTGAAGCCCGCTACGATGTTCGCACTCACCACTTTGTACACCGACCTCCGCGGCGCCGTAGAGGTCCATGGCCTGCATATTCCAGGCCTCCTCGATGCTGCGTCTGTAGCCCGGCATCTGCAAACCGGGTTCGCCTGAAAAATATCCCTTCCGCAATGGCAGGTCGCGCAGAGCAATACCCGCTTCGTTCGCCAACTCATGAAGACGAAGCGCATACGAGGGTGTCGAGTACAGCGCGAACTGCTCCACATCTCCCGATTGTGGTAGCGACTGCAGCAACGCCATTAGACGCTTGGAGTTACTGGTGCCGTAGGCTAGGACGCCGGCACCCAGGGTTTCGAATGCCATGTGATCCATGACGCCGCCGGCGTACAGGCTGTAGTTGAAGCAGTTGATGACCATCTCGCTTGGGCGACAACCCATGGTCCACAGCGCACGGGCGCCCATCTCGTTGTAGAGCTCGATGTCACTTCGGGTC
>MDTE01153616.1_pt1 | contig 19894 bp, 20 predicted proteins | sample 811231 | NCBI WGS metagenome assembly MDTE01 (sample SAMN05326651, study PRJNA326480) | marine metagenome | isolation source: seawater | place: Indian Ocean: Red Sea | collected 2010 | reverse complement strand
TAGCCATGCAACAAAAGATACTAATACCAAAAGAAATAGTTGATAAAGTTTTTGCAGCGGGTCCAAAATTATTTAAGCTTAATTATATTTCTATTTGTTTGACGTAAACGTTCACCTAATACTCTAGCAAGATTAAGTAAGATTTTATTTCCCAATTCAGGATATCTTTGAATTAGAGTCAGTAGATCTGTTCTAAAAAATCCTATTAACCTTGTTGGTTTATTACAGAGTGCAGAAGCCGACCTAGGTTCTTCATCAAGTAAAGCTAATTCACCAAAAAAATCTCCCGAACTTAAGTTGGCAAATAGATTCCCTGATTTTGGATCTTTAATTTCAATTTCGCCTTCAAGAATAACATACATTCCTTCTGCAGGAGCATGTTTTTTAAAAATAAATTCGTTTAATTTATACTCTCTTTCATGCGTTAGCTGAGCAATATTTTTTAACTCCTTTTCAGATAGGGTTTCAAAAATTGGTACTTTTTCAAGTGCTTTTAAAACAGGATCGACTTGGCTTTTTCTACGAAAAAAATTTTTATACAATGCTTCCAAGGGGGCACCTTAACGTAAAAGTAAACATATATAACTTCAAGATTTAATTTCTTTATTGATGTTCTTGACAGTCATCCCACCAGCTAGGGCCACATTCACATAGATTGCCTTTCATATCCCAACATTCCTTATCAATATGCCACTCTGTAATTTTTCCGTCCATGGAGTTATTATCGTATATATATTCAGAGGCTGTAATCCCATTACCATACCATCTTTTCCATAACCCATTCTTGAAGCCGTTTAGATAAGTCCCTTCTAACCTTTTCATGCCGTTTTCGTACCAATATGTCCACTCTCCGTCTCTTATCCCATTTTTATAGTTCCCAATCATAGATTTTGGTCCACTAAAATGAAAAGTTTCTTGTTTAATTAATTCAAGTCCTTCTTCAGTCTCTTGGTAATAAGAGATCATGCTTACTTTACCATTATTATGCGTCTGGACGACTTTCGAAGTATCATTTCCAAAGGAAATTGAAACAATTAGGTTAACAAAAATTAGAATATTTTTCATTTGGCGTTAGTATGATATCACATAATCTACAAATGTAATGCGATTAAAAAAATATCAGCTTAATAAACTCATTTTTCTTAAAATATTAAAAAGGTTGATAAAGGAAAAAATCTTTGTACTTTTTATAAAGATTTAAGTACGCCTGACGCTACAATTATTAGGCTTGGTAGTACTAATGATTTCTTTAATAATGTTTTCGCTCAAAATCACTTTCAAAATCTTAACTAAAAGATGGTAAAAAATAAAAACAAGTTTGAACAATTTTTTCATAATAATAAAGGAAATATTATAAATAAATGGGATCATTATTTTGATATTTATGAAAGACATTTTTATAAATATCAAAATAGAGATATCATTTTATTGGAAATCGGGGTTTCTAATGGAGGCAGTCTGAATATGTGGTCTAACTATTTTGGGGAAAACACCAAAATATATGGTATCGATATAGATCCAAGATGTAAAGAATTTGAAAAAAACAATATAGAAATTTTTATTGGCTCACAATCTGATAAGAATTTTTTAGAAAAAGTAAAAAACAAAATTCCAAAGGTTGATATTCTAATTGATGATGGTGGACATTCTATGGAGCAGCAAATTATAACATTTAATACTCTGTTCAGCCATATTAAAGATGATGGTATTTACTTATGTGAAGATATCCATACTAGTTATTGGTTATATTTTGGCGGAGGATATAAGAGAGCAGGTACTTTTATTGAATATTCAAAAAATTTTATTGATCGGTTAAATGCTTTCCATTCAGAAGAAAAAGGATTGAAACCTGATAATTTTACCCGTTCAGTAGATTCCATTCATTATTACGATAGTGTTTTGGTTTTACATAAAATGAAAAAAAATCCACCAAAAAATATCACATCAGGAGAAATCTCATTTGGGAATGAAAAAGTAGTTAATTATCAAACTAATAAAAAGCCATTTATAGATAATTATTGGCTCATGATAATTAATAAAATTTTACGGTACTTTAGATTAAAAAGTATCATTTGGAAGTAATGCTTATTTTATAATTTATATTTTCCTCACTAGATTAGGAAATGCTCTAAAAACATCACAAATATCTTTGGGGAATAAATCCTCGATAGGTTCGTATTTTGCTTTCCATTGTTTTTCTTTTATTACAAAACCACCCTCAATCATTTGTTTTTCAAGTTTTCTTTTATTATTAAGTTCTTTCGTATTTAGTTCAGTGTGTGCAGCTGAACGAATTTTATACTGTACTTTCTTTATTCCTCCGAGGTATCCAAAATGCCATCCTGCATCTTTAATAATTTTGAATGTATTTGGTTTTCCTTTATCAAGCGAATGAAGCGCCTCGCGTCTTTCAGCGTGGAAAGAGCGAAAGTCTTTAAATTTCAGAATAGCTGGGCCAAGCCAAACAACTTCTTTATTATCTTTATCATATAATTTCCCATTTAGGAAATAACAGAAGTTTTTCAACATAAGTGCTCCCTTTTTATTATTTTTTAAAAAAGAAAGATTATTGAATACATTTGGATTGGGAATTTCATCAAGGTCAGATAGTATTAGAACATCCTCATCTTCACAATGTTTTAGGCCATCAGCAATTTTATTTTTTTGATGAAAGTCGATGTGATGAGGATTTATTGATAATGATTTACCATTTTTTATCAGCCAAAAAAGCTGGTGAGGTTTTCTTAAAAATATTTTATTAAATAGTGCGGGGGTATCATCAACAATTATATGTGTTATTTTTTTGTTATATCTTTCGAATAAATTTTTGTTCTCATTGTAGTATAATTTCTTTTTTTTCAATGAAAAAGTTCTTGTGGACTCTACCAAAACAACACGATCAACTATATCATCTAAAAGCTCTAATCTTATTTTTAAAAGATCTATTTCGTTAAAGAAAGGGAAACAATCTATGATCATGTTATTAAAATTTCATCTATTAATTTTTTATAATATTTGTCTATATTTTTTTTAGAAAAATTGTTCTCAAAAGTTCTAAAGGCACTTTCGGAAAAGTAGTCCCATTTTTCAAGTATTTTCGATAGTTTTTGAGAAAAGTCATTCTCTTTATTTAGGTTTATTATTAATCCATTTTCTCCTTCTTTTAAAATATCTCTAGCTCCTTCTGTATCTGTTGATAATATAGGCGTTCCTTCTTTTAAAGATTCAATGTTCACGATACCAAATGCTTCAGATTCGCTCGCAGAAACACTTACGAGGCATTTAGAAAAAATCTCACCTATATTTCTATTTGGTACGGGCCCTATGAAATTAATGTGTTTATCTATTCTTAATAATTTTGAAAGCTCTTTGAGGTTTTTTTTCTCTGGCCCATCACCAACTATAAGTAGTTCCATTTCTCGGTGAACATCCCTGCACTTTGCAAATGAATAAAGTAATTTTTTATGCCCTTTTGAAGGCACTAAACGTCCCACAATACAGATTTTTTTCCCCCGTTCCTTAAAATTTGTTTTTACTTTATTATTACCATCTAACAGGTATGGCATTACTGAAATGTTGCGTTTTTTAAGTTTGTAGAAATTTGCAATTAATGTTGACATTGTTTTTGAATTAGTTATTATGTGCGTATTAGCTTTTAAAATTAGTATTTTTCTTTGCTTTAAAATCCAATCATATATACGATTTTTTTTTGAGTCCATTAATAGTTGGTACGGCGATGTATGCAAGTAATTAACTCTATTAGTTACTCTTAAAAGGAAACTGACTAAGGTAACGATATTAGTAGAACCAAAATTAGATATACATAAAATTGGTTTTTCTTGCTTTATTATCTTGAATAAAAATATAAAATCTTTTAGTCGAGTAGGCCTTCTATTTGGGTATGAAAAATATTTCACGTTCTTTTTGTGAGATAAAGTTTTTTTAACGTTGCCATCAAAAATAAACACAACTGAGTAATTGTTTTGAGCAAATTTTTCACCTAGGTATTTAAAGAAATCTGGGATCGGAGTTCCAAATTGACTAGTACTTATTAATATTGTTTTCATATAAGATATTTAATGTAGTGATAATAGACTTAGTTTATTTCAAAATATTGATGCGATCAAAAATTATATTTAAATCCACTAATCTATTTTCAAAGAAAAATACTTATAGATAATAAAATCCTAAAAATATTTAATAAAACCCTTCCATAATTTTATTAAATTAATTGTATTCCTTTCATTTGTAAATATTTAATAATAATAATCAAATAATGTCTAAAAAATTAAGTGTCTAAAGAAAAAGAAATTAAAATCAAGTTTGATCCAGGTAGTCCTATCGGTTGTGGCCTTGCAGTACTTGTTTTTGCTTTCGCTATAGTTTCACTTAACGCGGATTTTTTTACAAGTATGACGGATTGGTCCCTTAAAGACACTCCTGAAATGAAGTATAAAGACACAAAGATATTTTGGGTGATGCAGTATTTTAATATCCCATCACTTATTATTGTAATATTTGGTACAATTACTGCTTTGGTAATTAGTTTACCATTAGATAGAATTTCAAACGTGCCTAAAATTCTTTCAAATATATGGAAAACTGAAAATTGGTCATATTTAGGTATTATTGATCAAATATGTGATTATGCTGCAAAAGCTAGAAAGCATGGTACTTTTTCACTTGATAAAGAAGTTCAAAATCTTCCAGATGGTTATATGAGGGATTGGTTAGACTTAATGATAACAGAGAGAGATCCAAAAAAATTAAAAACTTATATGTTTACAGAAATGGCAAACATGGCTAATCGTCATAAAAACGGAGCTGATTTTTTTAAAAAAGGTGAAAAATATGCTCCTTCATTTGGAATGATGGGAACTGTCATGGGTTTAATAGTAATGATGAATGGTTTTGAACTTGAAGGCAAAGAGCTTTCTGAAACAATGACAGATCTTTTGGGTGGTATGGGGACAGCATTGATAACAACTTTATATGGAGTATTATTGGCAAACTTTATTTTTGGACCGATAGCAGGTAAACTTGAAACTTTATCGGGGATTGAGGTGAGACACAGAACTGTTGTTATGGAAGGTATATTGTCTATTCATTCCAGAGAACATCCAATTATTGTTAAAGAAAGGCTAATGACATTTGTGCCCGTTGCTGATAAGGATATCGAGCATAAAGAAGATGAGAAATAAAAATTAAATATTAGAATCTCCTGTATTGCAAGATTTAAATACACTCCAAAATACAGATTCTTCTGATGAAGGAGCTCAGGCATGGGCAATTCCTTTTGCAGATATGATGACTTTACTCTTAACACTTTTCATTCTTTTGCTTGTCATATTGAAGGAATCTGAGAAATTTGTAGACCGGCAGATTAATCTTCTTTTACAAGAAACTTATGAACAACTAGATAAAGAGATTACAGACGAAAATGTATCTATAGAACGAGTTACAAAAGGTATCCAAATCACCTTACGTGGAAACTTATTTCAGTCAATGAAGGCGAGTGTTAATAAGAGCTACATACCTACCATTCAAGAAATAAGCAAAATTATTGCTGACTGTAGATTATTTAATATAGAAGAAACTAAAGAATATTCTGCATTAGTCAATTTTTTAGAGGAAAGAAATGAGGAGCTGAATGTGGAAATAAGATGTGAAGGACATACAGACGATGCAATATTGCCTCCACAAGCTGCCTTTGATAATAATTGGGAACTCTCTTCAGCTAGATCCTTAAAAGTCGTTAATATAATGAATGATGCGTCATCCATTTCCGAAAAATATTTCTCTTACAATGGGTATGGCGAATTTCGTCCACTGATCAATGTTACTGAGATCGACGATTTTCAAAAAAAAAAACAAGCACGGGCATATAACAGAAGAGTAGAAATATATCTTGATGCATTCGCGCGCCCAAAAACAAGATCTTCAGAAGATGAATTTTTAAAAATGATTAAAAATAAGTACGATAAAAAAGAAGGTTGAAAATATTTGATTTTTTCCGTCTAAAAAAAGAAACGGATTAGTTGCTTTGATCTGATTTTTTAAAAAATTTATCTAAGACTAGAATAGAAACCAGCTTTTCTAACTTACGATTTTTGAACTGTTGAACATAATCATGAGCATTCTCCATAATTTTTAAACTTTTATCTATGTTCTTGCTGTAAAACTTAATTTTTTCCTCTGCATTAGAAAAATCGTCTTCCACTTCAATGTAATGAAAATCTTTTATTAGTTTTCCTTCCATAAACCATGTTTCATATTTTGGTTTTGGCATTACGCATAAAGAATTTGATGACATAACCCACTTGATATTTGTTGCAGTATCAGCTCCTTCAATACAAAAAATAAATTTATAATTAAGTTGTTCGCGAATTGGCAGGTATCCTTTGAACCAAGGATCATTAGTCTTTGGATTATGCTGACCTATATCAAAAATTGGAACATTGTGATATTTTTTAATAAAATCCAGTCTTGCACTGGAGTTTTTTGAATTTCCCCGCCAAACAGCCATATTTTTTTTTTCGATAAACTTTTTCCTGTCTTCTATAAAATAAAAATGTCTTACTTGATTAAGTTTCATTATAACGGAATTTTGGTTACCGTTTATAGGCCTGCTCTTGACAATTGTAGGACTTGTGAACTCTTCTGTAATGTCACCAAATTTATATCTTACTCTAAAAAAGGATGGGAAATATGATAAATAATTATATAAGTCAAAAAAATAGGTAGTCCTTTTTTTGATCTTCTCTTTTTTAAAAATTTTGCCATTGAACTTTTTAAACTGGTCATAAAATAAAGCTTTGAGATTTAATGCATCTTCTTCCAATCGGAACGGTTTTTCAATTCTGTTATAGTAGTTAATTCGAGAGCTCAAATCTTCAAGCTTGTACTGATTAGCTTTCTTTAATTGCTGATTAAGTTGAACTCTATAGAAGAATCGAGGGATGAATAAAGCAAAAAAGTTTAATAAATAGTATTGTATTTTTCTTTTTTGGATTACATATTTATTCATAGCTAAGTAGTTTCAGATTTTTGTAAACGAGATTAATATTAAATCATTAAGCCTTTATATTGATGGGAAATTGTGCGAAGACTAAGATTAGGAATCCATAATTAAACTATGTCTAAATTACTTTGGTAATATTGAAGAATGGTGTGATATAATTTCCCATTTATTATTAGTTTTTAGAAAGACAAATGAGAATCTGGCTTCAATTTTTTCACCACTTACGATAAAGTTATAAAGACCCGCAACAGTAGACATAGACTTAGTTTTATAGGCTTTTTCAGAAATAATTTGGACATCAATTGGTGATTTTAATAGGTCTTCAAAATAATCAAAGATTAGACTTCTCCCAACACGCTCAATATTTGAAAAGGTACCAAGTAATATTCCATCTTGATGATAGAGTTCTGAAACTTGATGAGCATCATTAGATTTAATTTTATCAACCCAAGTGCGAAATATATCAATCATTAATTAGACCCCTTTATATTTGACATAAAAATATTATCAATAGTCAAATATTTAAACTGCATTATTCAAATAACATATTCTAAGTTTGTAAAAAAATATATTGTAAAAGTTGTATAGTATCTGCTGTCTATCTAAACATTGGATAAGCTATTAATATGGGCATTTATAAAATGGAAACGATTAGATCATATCCTATAATTTTTACTTAAAGAATTAGCTATCCGGAATAGTTTCACTATTATTTGTACATCTTTCAATTGGTAAGTGATCGTTGCCTTATTTTCTTATCCCTTTAATTAAAAAATTTTGGAAATATTGATATTAAAATAAATATAAACAAAAATTGATAAAGTAAGAAAAAACTTTAGATATTGTAGTATTATGTATTCAAACTTAATCAGGTAAGTCAAGCACTCTTACAGCCCATTTTTCGCCATTTTTCATTGTCATAACTCCAACACCCGAACGCTTGCCTTCAACCCATATACCTTCATAGGTATTACCAGATTTCCAGGAGAAGATTCCTTTTCCATGTTTTTTCCCATTTTGCCAATTACCAATGTAAATATCACCATTATTATAGTAATAGGTTCCATCACCACTGAATTCATCTAAAGCCCAATTTCCTTCATATCTTGATCCATCATCCCATACCATTGTTCCCTTTCCATGTTTTTTCCCATCTAGCCAGTTGCCTTTATAGGTACCAATACCATCCCATGCATAATGACCAAAACCATTAATATTGCCGTATTTCCAATTGCCGGAAAAACTATTACCATTTTCAAAGTTTAATGTAGTATCAATGGTGACCTCAGTATATTTTTTCTTGATGGGAATGGAGGGGTTTCCATGGATATCAATTATAGGTGTATGAGAAAATTTTATTTCTCCTTCTGGGTCAGCATCTTGCATTAAATGATTTACTTCCCATATAAAACCCTCTTTATTTTCAGCTATTGTTTCTTGTCCATAGATAGTAAAAGTTGGTTTTTGAATTTTTTCATCAGCAAGAAAACGAATAGATATTGTATCGCCTACCTTTGCTTTAGAAGGATATCCGTTGCTCGACTCAATTGTCATTCTTGATATTATTGGAGATGTTTGGTCGATAAAAATTTTATTTTCAATCGGATTACCTTCTATAGCGTTTCCTGCATTATCTTTAATAATTGATTTAATATCTAAATAACTACCATCCTTAAAACCATTAATTGATTCTACTATTATTTCTTTGATTGTAATAGACTTATCTTTACCTAAGTCCTCTGGATTGATTTTGATTATTTGACTGATCTTTTCCCATTTGTTCGCACCAATCTTCGCCCAAATTTGCAATTCACCATTTATTAGTGTTGTGTCATTTTCATCAATAGGGACATTAATAATTAAGTTAGTATTTGTAGAATTCCAGTTGTTTTGAATAACATTTCCTCCTTCTGAAATAATTGATCCTAAAGAAAAACTTGAGGGAGGTGTTTTATCAAAAAATACTTTTTTACCATCAGTCGATGATTTTACGATTTCGCCTTGATTACCTGAAGAATCTGAAAAACTAATTTGAAAATTAACAACCCCATCAGGGTCAGAATCTTTAAAAAAATAGTTTACATAAAACTGTTTTTCAGTTAGATCTACGTAGTTAATAGAATTTCCATTAATTAGGATATCTTTAGCAACAATTCCTTCAGATGCAGTAACTTTTATTATTAATTCATCTCCAATCTTTGCATTGTAAGAATTTTTATTATTTGTTTTTAGTTCTACTATTTCTAAAGTTGGAGATGTCTTGTCCAAAAGGACCTTACTACCATCATTTGTATCGGTTACTATGACTTTAGAACCGTAGCGGCCTTCTCTAGTAATTTGCTTTTGTCCTCTAACTATAGAGTAGAAGCTTAAAATGATTATAGTGATGAATATAATGTGTATTTTCATATTGAGTGTAATTTACAAACTTTTTAATTATAATTGTCAGCTCATATTTATTTGGTGTTTTTGTCATAAAGTTATTTTTTTCGTCTTTCGGGATATTAAGTTTGGTTTAAGAGAGGTAAAATTTATAATCTAAATTTTAAATGACTATCTTTTGTAAATATTGTTTTTTATTTGACCTGGGAGGTTTTATCTAAAAAAATTTATTTTTTAAGGAAGCGAAAAAAGACAATCAAAAAAACCTCAAAAAATTTGGAAATTAATTATGCATTACGAAATAAGAAATTATCACATCACAGATTTAAGTGCTCTTTATAAAATTTGTCTACAAACTGCTAATAATGGTAGCGATGCTTCCTCTTTATTAAAAGACTCAGATTTAGCGGGTCATTTATTTGCTGCGCCATATGCTTTCTTTGAGCCTGAACTCTGTTTCATATTATCACTAGATGCTAATCCATACGGGTATGTTTTAGGGGCAAAAAACTCTGTTGATTTTCTAGAAAAGTGCGAGAAAAATTGGTTTCCTCAATTACGTAAACGTTTCACCTTACCAGATGAAAAGGACAAATCGCTACAGTCTAACTTTATTAGATTCCTTCATCAAAAACAAGATTTGACAGTTGGTCTAAAAGATTATCCTGCCCACCTACACATTGATATTCTTCCAGCCGCCCAAGGAAAGGGTTACGGACGTCAACTAATTCAAGCTTTTGTTGATCAATTAAAAGTTTTAAATATAAAAGGAGTCCATTTAATTGTGAGTAAACAAAATTCTTCGGCTATTGGGTTTTATGAACATATCGGGTTTCAAGAATTGAAAAACTACGGAGAATCACTTTTGTTGGTAAAAGCATTATAGCTTTAGTATTAGTTCCCTGATTAATATGTCAAAAGTAAAAATAAAATAAAAACACACGTAAGCATCAAAAATAATTTTAGGGACATATTGAAATATAAAATATGATAAATTGCGGCAATGCCATCTCTCCAAGTTATTTTTTTCCCCTCTTTATATGTTCTACCATAGTATGAAATTGGTAGCTCATAAATTCTAAGGTTGGCTTTTGCAATTTTAGCAGTGAATTCAGGTTCGAATCCAAAACGATTTGATTTCAGGTTTATATGTGATAAAATATCTCTCCTAAACATCTTATAGCATGTTTCCATATCAGTCAAATTCAAGTTTGAAAATATATTAGATAATAATGTCAATGTTTTATTACCTATATAATGCCAAAAATATAATACTCGATGCGTACCACCAATGAATCGACTTCCATAAACTACATCAGCTTTGTTCTCTGCTATTGGTTTCAATAGGTTATAATAGTCATCTGGATCATATTCTAAATCGGCATCTTGGATTATAATAACATCACTTGTAGCTAATTTGAAACCTGCTTGTAAAGTACCACCTTTTCCAAGATTCTTCACATTTTGGGAAATTATCAATTTAGGTTTTTGAGTAAGTGGCTTTTTTTTCACCATTTTACTTATAATATCAAAACTTTCATCTGAAGAAAAATCATCCACTATTATTATTTCAGATACTAGTTTGTTTTCATACACTTTATCAAAAATTTCTTCAATCGTTTTTGCCTCGTTATAAACTGGGATAACAACTGATAGAGAGGGTGTTTTTATTTTACTTTTCATTCAAAAACTTTTTGTATTCCTTTTTATGAATGGTCAAACTTTTAATAAAAAGTGATTTCCATTTAATTAGTTTATATTGATTTTCTTCATTAGAGAAAAATTATGTTGAGATTCTACAATCTCATAATTCTTTTTAATTTTACTTAGATTTTCAAACAATCTATTTTCAAAAATTATATATTCTGGTAAAGATTGGGATATAGAAAGGCTAAATAATTTTTCTTTTTTTAAGTGGTATATATAAGGAATCCTATCATCATATTTTTCTTTAAGCATTATCCAAAAAGGATAATCCCAGGTATCTCCACCTAGATGAAAAGCAATAGAATTTTTGTAAGAATTAATATGAATGGCCTCAACAAGATTTTGATATTCTTTATAAAGTTCAGGACGGTTTTTAAAATAACCAATAGATCGATTTTGATGAACGATACTTTGGCTATTAAAAGGTAATAAAGGTCTAGATTTGTTATAAAATAGATATGGAAACGTTCCCATAAACGTTATAAAAAAGAAAATATAAATAATTTTTTGCGAAAGTCTCTTTTTGAATAATTGATTAATGACAACAAAAATAAAAGGTATGGTAATGATTAATAAAGAAAGAATTTTTCCTGTATACGGCTGCCATTTAAACAACAAGCAATAAAGAAAAATTGACATCGAAGATATCCAAATTGAAGTTATTTGGACTTTTTTAAATTTTTTTAAAATAAATATCCCATATAGCATAAGGAATGTAATTATTATAGTGTGAATAAAGTTACCAGCAGCATCCTCATGTAAAGAAAAAAATGGAGGTCTGAAGTCTCTATCCAGAAAGCTAGTTTTAGGATCACTAATGTTATCACCTAAAAATATTTGTACTATCCGATATAAATACCAATTTAAAAGTTCAAAATTACTTCCAAGTTGGTACGCTAAGTGGCGAACCAAATTCGAAAAAACAGTGAAAAGCGAAAAAGTTTCATTTGCATGTATTTGATTAATATTTAATCCCAAAAAATCACCGTATTTGAAATAGGTTCTTAAATAATGGGGAACATTAATTATTAAACCAATAAAAACAATCGTAACCGACTTAAAAATAATAATTCTCTTTGGAAGAGAGTTAGTATGAAGAATTTGGTATGCTAGATAAACTATACCTATAGAAAATAAGAATACGTATGCGGTCCCTTTTGTTAAGACACCGAGCCCCAGTGCAAGCCCAGATAAAAAAATATTTAAATTTGAATCTGAATTAATCCCAGAAAGTTGATAATAGTAAAACAGTAGAATAAATGTTGATAAAACAAGGTCATTTTGAGTGCTAGAGGATTGTAAGATTGCAATTGGCATAGAGCAAACAAAAAATGCAGAAAGCATCTGTAATGTTCTGCTGAGATAGAATTCTTTGCATATTAGCGATACTATAATCATGTTTATGATAAAACAGAACCATTGTACTGAATTAGCAAAAATATCTGTATTAGATAGAATTTGTGTATGAAGAATAACAAATTCACTAAGAGGCGAAAAAAGATTTTGTCTAAAATTATTTGTATCAAAAAAATGTACTCCGCTATTTTGTATCCAGTATTGAATTCTTGAAAGATGGTATGTCATAGAATCCCAGTTATTTGGAGGCGAAGTACCACCTATAAATAAAGTTATAATAACAATAAAGATAATTGCTATTGTTATTGCCTTTTCAATTAAGTTATATGATGAGAAATTAATTTTCGGAAATTTTAGTTTTGGAACAAGAAAAAAGTAATATAAAACGGCTAATAATAGATGAGAAAAAAATACTGGATATTTTTGTAAACAATCAAAGTATGACAAGAATTCAGTTATAAAAAATATCTGGAAAGATAAAATTAAATAAGAATTAATTATGGAAACACGTTGATCTTTTACATGATTAAAAAAAGAAAAGAGCAGGATGAATGTAGCGGGTAAAATTAAAATCAAGTTATGTCTTTTTTAAATGTTTAATTCTATCTTTTTCATCTTTCCATTTGAGTCCATGTTCTTTTGACTTCGTTGTTTACTAAACTCTAAAAACGTTTTTCGGTAATAATCTATAAACTCTTCAATTGTCTGATTGTCATAAATTTCATCATCTTCAAATGGAATATCGGATAGCCTTTTAACTAACTGCAATGTAAGGATCATAATAATTTTTATACCTTTTAAAAAAACTTAAACTTTTACTAGTACTATAATATGAATTACCAGTTACCGAATACAAATAAATACCATCTGAATATAATGCCAAAGCTTGACCAGTTATATCAAGTTGTAGATAATCCATTAAATCTATCGAGAAATTTTGTATTTTTACTGATCATCTAGTAGGTATGGTGCAGGACTGGTTTATTAGATTTTTTAAAGTTAACAGTCTACTTTTTATTAATTAGTAAGTATCAATTGTAATTTCAAATCTAGCTCAATTTGTCTACATGGTAGTTCTATAGTATTTCAACTTTTATTGTCATTGAATCACACAATAATAAATTTCCTATATTTGCGATCTCATCTTACTGTAATGGAATATCTTAAACAATGGAGTTATCATTTTGTGACCTGACCATAAAATTGAAGTATAGCTTTGAGGAATATCTTTGAAAGGTTAGCTATCTGTTAGTAAGTTATTAAATTGAGATAAATAAGAAATTACTCAGGGATTATAAATGAATATAAATATTAATTTTTTCTCAGGCTTTGACATTTTGAGAAATTCTAAGAATTATCTACGCTTTAATCAATAATCCCCTCTAGACTTCGAAAATTCCCAATGTAAATCTATTTAGTCAACTAAGATTATAGCACTGCTAGATAGGCAATATATTTTAAGCTAAAATATTTTAAGAATAATAAATTAGGAACGATTTTATAATGTTTGAAACCTTTGATAAATTTTTAGTACAAGATAACGTTAGCACTGATATTCCCAGATTTATTCTCAACCTGCTATTTTGCGTGCTTTTTACTAAGATATTAACGTTTTGCTACAATAAATATGGATCTTCGCTTTCTAACAGAGAACATTTTTCAAAAAATTTTCTTATGATTTCTTTAACGACAATGTTTGTCATTGCAGTCATTAAACAATCACTTGCTTTGTCACTTGGCCTTGTTGGAGCTCTTTCAATTATTCGGTTTAGAACCGCTATAAAAGATCCAGAGGAATTAGCTAATTTATTTTTTGCAATCTCAATTGGGATTGGTCTTGGAGCAAATCAAGTAGAAATTACATCTATTTCATTTATAGTCATAATCGTAGGTATGATTGTTTCAAGCAAAAAGGAAAATAGTGCAATTAATGATTCACATATATTTTTAACTATCAGTTCAAATAATGTAATAGAGTTTCATTTAGGAAAAATTTTAAAAGTTTTAAAAAAATTTTCAATTTTCATCAAGCTTAAAAGACTCGAGGAAACAGAAAATGAATATGAATGTACGTTTATGATTGATCTGCAAAAAAGTAAAGATCTTGAAACTCTTAAAAACGAACTAAGGTTAATTGATAAAACAGCTTCAATAAGTTTTTTTGAGTCTCCTATTTACTAATGCTTCTAAAAAACGGTATAAAAAAAAAGAAAAAAACCAATTCTTTCTCAAATAATTATGTAGCATTTGCGGTACTATTATCAGTTGTGTTTTTCATTTCGGGCTTTTTCTTTCACAGATCTCACTTTTACTATAAGAATTTTAGACCTTTTTTGCTACAATATTTTAAAGAGTACAAACCCGATAGGTATGTTAAATCAAAAATAAATAATAATCTCCAAGATTTTAACCTGCACGTAAACTTCAAGAACTACAAGAAGTTAGAATATCATAGGCAAAAAGCTAGATCCAGCCCTCAATTACTTACGACTGATAGCAGCTCTTATGTTTCTGGAGTGTTGGAGAATAACAATGGTATGCATAGAGTTGACCTAAGAGTTAAAGGTAAATTCGGGGACCATCATAATAGTCTTCAGCCATCCTTTAGAATCAAAGTCAAAGACGGAAAGACTATACAAGGTATGAAAAACTTTGCTTTACAAAGCCCCGGTCGCAGAGGGCTTTTGTTGGAATGGATTTTACATAAGGTTTTTAAGGAAAAAGATATAATCTCACTAAGATATAATTTTGTTAATTTTTTCTTAAACGGTGAGAATCTTGGTATCTATGTTTTAGAAGAGCATTTTGATAATGAAACCCTTATAGAAAATAACAAAAGAAGGAAAGGTCCAATAATTAAATTTTTCGATGAAGGTTGGCTAAAAAAGATTCGCTATGGTTTTTTTGGAGGATGGGATAATGAAAGTTATTATAAATCACAAGTTAAACCATATAAAAATCAAGGGATATTTATTGACAGTACCCAATTTGCTAATTTTGAATATGCTTTTAATAAGCTCCAAGACTTTCGTACAAATGGACATGTTGATATTGACCAAATTATTAATATAAAAATTTTTGCGAAATATTTGGCAATCAATGATTATTTTGGTGCAATACATGGCTCAAGAGACTGGAGTGATTACAGATTATATTACAACCCCATTACAACTCTGTTCGAACCAATTGCATATGACCTAACAGATTATTGGACGAATAAATTTCCAGACAGAGAGTTAATAATAGAGAAAGAAAACCTTCCATTTCTATCAAAAATCACATCTAATCATCTTTTTCAAAAAAATTATATCTTTGAGTTAAGTGAATTAGTGAGAACGAACTTTTTTAGAAAAACTATAAGAAAGTATTCTAACGAAATTGGATTATATGTAGAACTAATAATGAATGATAACCGAATTTACCCTCAGTTCAAAAAATATCCATTTGTAGAAAGTGATATTCTTGACACAACATATTTGAATAAAAGACATTCCTACATTGAAAATGTTTTAGATCAAGAGCACAGACTTCATGCATATTTTGAAAGAGCTGATAACGATTCATTAGTGATAAATATTGGTAATGCTCATGCATTACCTGTAGAGTTAGTTGAAATTAAACTAAACAACTATATTGCAGCAAATAGCAATAAAAAGCAAATTATTAATGGTATGAAACAAAAAGATAATTTAATTAAATACAGGAGATACTTTTTTAATTTAGCAAATGAAAATATTAAAATCGATTTTAATACGAGTTTAAAACTGAGATATAAAAAACTAGGTTTAGACAAGATTTTTGAAACAAAAATAAATATGTGGTCTAATAAAATGGCTACAGAAAAAGTTTTTAAAAATGCAATATTTTCACCAAATGTAACTGATTTTGAACAGTTAAAAATTAATGAAGAAAGTAAAGAAATTTATTTTCTTGAAAAAAATTTTATTATTTCAAAAAATTTAATTTTCCCTCATGGATATTCTATTATTGGACAACCTGGCCAAAAAATTACATTTGAGAATAATGCAAAAATGATATCTTATTCACAACTAATATTTAACGGTGAAGAAGATAGACCCATTATAATTGAGACAAAAGGTCGTTCTGAAAGTTCTATTAGTTTAATAAATACAAAAGGAAGATCAATTTTTTCAAATGTCCATTTCTTTGGATCAACTGAGCCCTACACCCCATTGACAGGTTTTACAGGATATTTTAATACATATGAATCAGACATTGATATTTTCAAATGTCTTTTTGAAAATAATGCAGAAGAAGATTTTTTAAATTTGATAAGATCAAATTTCAATATATCATTTACAAATTTTATTAATTCAAAATCTGATGCTATTGATAGTGATTTTTCTAGTGGTTCTATAAAAAGTTGTAAATTTTTTAATTTAGGTAATGATGCAATTGATATATCAGGAACAGATCTCATAATTGAAAATATTTTCATAGACAGAGCTATGGATAAAGGATTAAGTATTGGAGAAAAAAGTCATCTAATAGGCCAAAATATTGAAATTAGTAACTCCAATATAGGTATAGCATGTAAAGATCTATCAAAATCTAAATTATCAGAATTAAATATAAGCTATTCTAATGTAGGATTAGCTTGCTATCAAAAAAAACCAGAGTTTGGACCGGCAAGAATTCAAGCTAGTAATTCTGAATTAACAAATATTGTGCATCCCTATTACATAGATAATAAATCAAACATTATATTTAATAATAAATCTATATACAAAATAGATAAATCAAATATTCAAGCAATTTTTAATTAGGCATTTTTAAAGTTGATTGCTACAAAAAAAATAAGTCAAAAAGAGTCTAGAATTGAAACTAAAATTTTAGTTAATCCAATAAATTACCATGATATTCTAGATCGGATAAAAAACAGTAATAAAAATTTCAAAGAAATCTATCATTCTAGATTTATAAATAATATCTATTTTGATTCTTACAACTATCGAAGTTTTCATGAAAATTTAAATGGTGAGTTTAATAAAAGAAAAATCCGAATCCGTTGGTATGGAAATTTAGAAGGATATATCCATCCTATATTAGAATATAAAATAAAAGAAAAATTTAATGGCTACAAAAAAAAGTATAAAATAGAACCATTTACGATTGATCGAAAATCTTTGAAAAAAAATATTTATCAAAGTCTTAGTAGTTCAAAAATACCTAAAGTAATAAAGTTGGATTTAAAAAGTTTATGTCCTCTTTTCATTAATCGATATAATCGCCAATATTTCTTATCAAAGGATGGTGCTATTAGGCTAACTATTGATCGTTTTTTAAAATACTATAGGTTAATTAATCTTAACACTCCAATAAACGTAGACTATGTGGTCGTCGAATTAAAATATAATCCTATTCACGCTAGCGACATTAACTTAACTATTAATGAACTTGGCTCAAGATGGTCTACATTTTCAAAATTTTTTCAAGGAACTAATATCATATATAACTAATAGTTTTGAACATAGTATAGATTTTACAGTGTAAAATTTTGTAAATATTATAAAGGTTAATTCACAGGTGTTGTTATAAGGTTTTATGAATGTGTATCAATGTTCGAAATTTTCATTCCATTTAAACTAATTAAAACTACGATTAAAAACTTTGATACAATCGTGTAAGGCATGAGTTTGAATAAACCTATAGAGTAAGATACTATGACCTACCTATAACCTTAAATTATGTAATGAGGCGTCTGCCTATAAACTATTTTTTATGGAAATATAATAGTATGCATTCAGTTACATAGGTGCAATAATAAATTATCCTGGATGGTCGTTAACCAAGATATTAAAAAATGCTCTTTTGAGCCTACTTAATGGTTTCTTAATGTAAATGAAGAATAAATAATCTTTCTCATTTTTAAATAACTTAAGAAAATGATCATAAAGGTCATAATCAGTAATTGATCCTAATGAAACTTCATTGTTTAATGGAATTAAGTCTATATCGGAGGATTCTTTCCTAACTGTTACCCTCATAAAATTGTCTGCCTTTGAATTGCCCATTCCCGAGGCAAGAAAAGTAACATTTTGTTTTTTATGATAAAATGCAGATATAGAAGTTTCGCCCGCTCCAACATCTCCCGCAAACAAATAAAACTGGCGATTGGGAAAAGACCTTAAAATAGGATATATATCCTCCCAAAAATTAGACTCAAAAGGATACTTGATATAATTATGCCTTATATGCAGATAGCTAAGCTTGCCTTGAGTCCAAATTAATTCATGAAAAAAAATAAAAATATTTCTTGATTCAAACTCATTCAACGCTCTTTTAAATAAGTTTACCTGTTCTTTAGTTATTCTTCCCCAAGATAGATTTACGTTAAAACTAAAGAATAAATCATTACCTTTTCTAAAATAATAATAGGAATTACCATGCTTCTTTTTAAAATAATCTAAACCCGATAATGAAATATCGTGATTGCCCATAGATAGGTATGATGATATCGATAATTTTTTCAATTGTTTATCAACTATTCCCCAAGATTCAGGTGTTGAATTACGAACGATGTCTCCTGTAAAAAAAATAAATTCATCTTTGTGATTTATCTCTTCTTGCAACCGAGATAGAAATTTGGGATAAATACCTTTGTTTTGATGATAAATAGCTCCATATGTATGGCCAGCAACTAAAAACGAGTATTCTGAATCGGTTACTATCCCATTAAAGTCTTCGTTTTTAAGTTCATCTTTAATTAATGCATTATTAAAAAATTTTAAGAAGATTGCTAAAATAAAAATAAAACATATTTTTTTAATATATTTTACTCGTCTAATTGTATTAAAAAATCGAAAATTTATCATTGCAGTAAAATGATGTGCATTAGCAAAACTGGCTCTTTATTTTAGAGGATAGTTTTTTCCGTTCTGATTTCTTAAGCATTTTCCGTTTAATCAAATCATTTTCAATTAATGTTTGAATGTATTCATTTACTGAACGACTGCCTTTCGAAGCCTTTTGTACCAACTTCCAGACCCTGTTCGGTAATCGAACACTACGAACATTGGTGGGTTCTTCTCTTGGTCTTCCGCCTTTATTAACTTCACTCATGGTCATAAATTACCCCTATAGTACTTGTGTTACAATTACCTATTATTAAAAAATGTTAAATTGAAATGTGATTGATTGGTTTAAAAAAAGAAGAATGTTGCCAAGATGGAGATTGATGGGGATACTCATGTTTGCAATCCTATTTGGAATGACTCTCCGAAACTCAATAGATAGCGGTAGTTATAGATATGCAATTATTGTTGCCTTTTTTGGTATTATGTTTGCATACGATGTATAAGTAATTAACCTTCAGGCATCCTATGTCTAAATGGCTTTCCATATTCTTCGAGTTCATTAAATACTCCATTAACCAAATCAGTAAACTATTTGCCATTGGATGTTTAG
>MDTE01133345.1_pt1 | contig 19905 bp, 14 predicted proteins | sample 811231 | NCBI WGS metagenome assembly MDTE01 (sample SAMN05326651, study PRJNA326480) | marine metagenome | isolation source: seawater | place: Indian Ocean: Red Sea | collected 2010 | reverse complement strand
GTGAATCGCCTTGAGATTGGGATGAAACCCACCGACGAAGAATCCCGCGCCTAACATGATGAACGCCATGTAAAACGTCCCTCCGAGCACGTATCCGTACCACGGACTCACCCCGTTCTTTCTCGCCAACTTGTACAAGAGCGTAAACAAAGAAATCACGTGATACAGCGCCAACGTCACGACGACGAGCACGAGATAATACTGCAACGCATCGATGGGTTTGCGTAAACTATCGTCCACGACCGGGTGCACATCATCCCGCACGTACTGCGCGTCGATCACGAACGAACGCGCGCACCGTCAGTCCTCTTCTCCTCTCTTCTCTTCTCTTTTCCTCTCCTCGGGACGGGACGGGACGGGCGACGACGAAGACACCGCTCGAGCGCGCACCTGGACCGTGAGCAGACTCAGAACGCCCGCGGCGGCGTTGATGCTCGAGAGGACAAAGTACATGAACCACACAAAGGTGCGCTGGGCGCGAAAGATGGCGTCGGGACGCGTCGTCAGTCGATCGGATGCGGACTAAGATGCGAAGATGCGATGGGAATCTCGCGCGCATCCGCGCGAGAGAGCGAACGAGAGGGAGAGGACCGCGCGCGCGCACCATCGATCCCGCGCACGTCACGCATTTGAGCGCCCCGCACAGGCTCGAACACGCGGTACCGATACCCATGACGAGAGGGTCGCTGTGCGGCGCGCGGCGCCGAACGGCGCGCGTTCTTTCGGGCGCGCGAGAACGATGTCGACGATGTCTCGCGAAGCCTCGCGCGTGGGATCACCATTGGAATTACAATTTTTCATACGCGCGTCTCGCGGCCATGGCCTCGGTGGCGGCCATCTGTGCGCGAAGCGCGTCGCGAAGTTCGTCGCGCGCGGAGAGCGGCGGCTCAGCCTTGGTCGCGGGTTTCTTCGCCGCCTTGGACGCGACGACGTCGTGAGCGATGGATTCTATCATCCCTTGTTCCTCTTCCGTGGTCGTGAGATTGTGGTAGGAGGCCTGAATGTCGGCGAAACGGGCGGCGGCGGCGACTCGCGCGGGGCCCTCGGGATGTTTGTCCGGGTGCCAACGCACGGCGAGTCGTCTGTACGCGCTCTTGACTTCATCCTTGGACGCGCCCAGAGGAACCTCGAGACGCTCGTAATCCGCGGCGTGACGAAGGTGGTACAGACGTCGCGCGCGCGCGCGCTTTTCCTTTTGACGCTCGCGATCCTCCGCTCGTCGTTCGCGTTTTTCGTCGACGGCGCGTTGGAAGAGTTCGGCGATTAACCGTTTCGCCGTCTCTCGCGACTCCTCCGAACCATTAATCATGATCTTCGTCACGTCCTTCGCCGGTGCTCCATCATTCGCGCGTTGAAACGCGTCTTTCGATGCCGAAACCTCGTCTGTGCGTCTCAAAACGTCGTCGTCGTCGCTCGCGCTCGCGCTCGCGCCGCCGTCCTCCGCGTCCGCGGCGACGCTCGCCGAGATGGAATCCAACATCTTCTGCGTCGCCGCGCGCGCCGCCGCGCTCGTCGCTCGAAAATCTGACCCAGTAAATCCTTCATTCAACGCCTCGTCGCTCTTCAACACCTGTATCATCGCCTTGCTCTGTCGCATCAACTCTTTCACGTTGGCGCCGCCGGCGCCGATCAACAACCGCACCTTCTTCGTGGGAATCTCAATCACCTCGTCCGGTCGCACCGACGCCTCCTCCGCCTCCTCCGCCCGTTCGAGTTCCAACCAATCCTCTCTCACCCCCACGCGCACCCCTCGCGCCTTGGCGTCCGCCATCTCCATCGCGCGTCTTCGTTTCGCCTCCGCCGCCGCCGCCGCCTCGGCGCGTTCGCGTCTCGCCACCTCCGGGTCCACCTCTCGCGCCATGTACGCGTCCAACGGATCGACATCACCCGCCAAATCATTCCCACCCTCCCTCGCCTCGTCCACCGTCTCACCGACGTCCTCGCGCGTCGCCGCGCGTTTCGCCCCCACCAACCGTCTCGCCGCCTCGAGTCGCCGTCGTTTTCGAATCTCCTCCGCCGCCGCCGCGCGTCCGTCCTCGACGTCGCTCGAGCGAGATCTCGAGTCTCGTCGCGCGCGTCGTCGTCCATCGCGTCCATCGCGTCCTCGTCGTCGTCGTCGTCGTCGTCGCGAGGATGACGAAGACGATGAAGAATTCGACCTCGACCGTCGTCGACCGCGGTCTCGCCGCCGCGCGCCATCGCGCGACCGCGACCGAGGGCGAGCGCGACGACGCGCGCGAGTCTCGTCTCTCTCCTCGTCGCGCGATCGCGACCGCGACCGCGACCGCGACCGCATCCCGGCGTCGCGCACTGCGGGAACGAACCCGACCGCACGCGCGAGTGCGCGACGCGCGAGCGCGCCGACGCGAGTCCTCTCGAGACGACGACGAGACGAGACGACGCGGGAACCCATCCCGCGCGTCGCGCCACCGAACGACGACGACGACGATCGCGCGCGCGCGTCGAACGAGGGGGATTCATTTCATTTCATTCACCGGCTGGCGGCTGGCGGCGGCTCGAAAACGACGACGCGTCGCGCGTCCAGTGCGAGAGAGGAGGGGTTCGAACGAAAAGAAAAAAGGAACGTCGTTGAGACGCGCGCGTCATGTCCGCGCGCGACCTGTTGACGCTCCAAAGCGCGTGTAAGAGGGATCCGGAGGGATACGAGGAGGATTTCGCGCTGCAGCTTCGACGCTACGAGGCGTTGCGCGCGCTGTTCGCGATGAAACCGTCGCGCGATCACAAAGAGTTTAGTGAATTGGTGTCGTTCATCGCGCACGTGAGTGTGGTGTACAGGGAGGCGACGAAAGGGTTTCCGAGCGGGGTGGTGGAGCTGTTGGAGAGGCACTACGCGATTTTGGACGCGCACTTGCGGAAGAATTTGACGAGCGCGTTGATTCTGTTGAGGAATAAGGGAGTGATCGGTGTGGAGGTGACGCTGCCGTTGTTTTTTAAAATGTTTCGAGTGAGGGATAAGACGTTGCGGGTGATGATGTTTAAGCACATCGTGAGCGACGCCAAGGCGGCGAATAAAAAGAAGACGGATGACGCGTATAATCGCGCGGTGCAGTCGTTTTTACACGCGGCGATCAAGGATGAAAACGAAGCGACGGCGAAAAAGGCGCTGGCGGTGTTGACGGAGATGTACAGAAGAAACATTTGGACGGATGCGAAGACGGTGAATTTGGTGGTGGAGGCGTGTAAACACCCGTCGCAAAAGATTTTAGTCGCGGCGTTGAAGTTTTTCGAGGGCCAAGACGAAGCCGCCGAAGCCGCCGCCGAGGCTGGAGACGAGAGCGATTCGGACGATGATCCGAGCGCGCGCGACGCGGAGATCAAGTCTCGATCGCAAGTGTCCAAGGAGGACGTCTTCAAGGCGTACAAGACGGTGCGTGTGACTGTGGGATATTTTTCTTTGTTTTTCTTCGTCGACAAGACGACGCGAAAGCCCGTGATGCTCGAATATATTTGCTACTCTCGAGGTTCGACAGTGACGACACTCAATCACCAAGATCGCTGAGGCTTTCGAATACGTCGTTTCCTCTCTACCACAGTTTTTCAGATTTTTCAAACGCTCATCGACTGACTTTAAACGCGCCGCTGGTTTACGATGTTCGCGCAGGGCGTCGCCGCGTCGAAGAAGAAGAAACAGAAAAAGCTCAAGCGAACCATCAAGAACATGCAAAAGCGCGAGCGCAAGGCGGACGGCGCCGTCGACACGAGATTTGCGGCGATGCACCTGATCAACGACCCTCAGGCGCTCGCCGAGCTGTTATTCGGAAAGCTTCAAGTCGGACACATGTCGTACGACACCAAGATGCTCGTCATCCTCGTCATGTGCCGCATCATCGGCATGCATCAGCTCATCATGCTCAACGTGTACCCATTTTTGCAGCGCTACATTCAACCGAGTCAGTTAGAGGTACGTGCTCGTTTTATCGAGATTCCCACGTTGAACTCTCTCGCGAACGATGACAAAAACTCAAGGCTATGGGCATTCGCAACGTGACCCACATCGACGCCTCCGCTTAGTACCTGACGCGAACACTCGAACGCGCACGTCGTCGACTCGAGCGACACGTGAGATGACTAACTGTGAAACGCTCTTTGTTCGTGACGCGCGCAGGTGACGCGATTGCTCGCAGCCGCGGCGACGGCGTGTCACGAGCTCGTGCCTCCGGATGCGCTCGCGCCGATGTTGCGACAACTCGTTAATCAATTCATTCACGATCGCGCGCGTCCCGAAATCGCCGCGGTGGGATTAAACGCCGTGCGCGAGATTTGTGCGCGGTGTCCGCTCGTGATGGATGAGGATTTATTGCAAGATTTGGCGCAGTACAAAAAGGCGAGAGATAAACCGGTTTCAAACGCCGCGCGAGGACTCATCGCGTTGTTCCGCGAAATCGCGCCGGGTCTTCTCGAAAAGAAGGATCGCGGGAAGGGCGCGGACATGTCACGATCGCTCAAAGAGTTCGGTGAGGGTGAAGTGACCGATCGCATCGACGGTATCGATTTACTCCAGCGCGACATGTTGAGAAAGAAGCGCGAAGAAGAGGATGACGAGGAGGAGGATTTCTCTGATGAAGATGACGAAGACGAAGACGAGGGAGAAGAGTATTCCGGTGAGGAGCAAGAAGAGGAAGAGGATGAACCGACGACTGGAAAGCACGCGAGAGCGGAGGAGGTCGATCCCGACGCGCCGCCACCCAAGCTTAGAAAGAACGGTAAACTGTCGCTCGCCGAATTGAAGCGTCGGCACAAGATGATGGTTCAACAGCGCAAGGATGAGGAAGAAGCCGAAGCGCGCGCCGAACAGGAGGCCGAAGAGGCCGAGCTCGGTGGACCCGTGGAACAAGAGCGCATCCTCACGCAAGAAGATTTCAAGCGCATCAAGGCGCTTCAGACGGAGCAACAACTCAACTCGGCGTTGAGCAAGGCGGGGGCGACCAAGGCGTCCAACGTCGCCAACGATCAAGTCCGAATGATGATGCGCAAGGCGGATCGGGCGAGCGATCGGCGCGTTAATCCCGACGCGCTCGCTGCGACGGGTATCAAGCGTGCACACGATAAGGCGGCTCGTCTCGCTACGGTGCTCGCCGGTCGCGAGGATAACGAGTACGGCGCGTCCGCCGTACGTAAACAAAAGAAGACTGGTGGTTCGAGTAACAAGGAGAAACTCAAGAAGAAGGCGCTGCCGCTCGCGGCGCGCGTTCACGCCGCGACGCGACGAAGACACGCGCCCGTGCAACGAGGAAAACAGCAGAGAGGAAGAAAAGTTTGGAAAACGTAAACATCTCGGCGCGCCACTCTTTCGGCGCACGCAGAGGTGTTGTCAGTGAAAGAACGAATACGTGTGAATTTCAAAGCGTTGATAGCGTTAGATTTTTCGAGCTTTGTAACACATGATGTAGGACATGTGATGATCACCCCCGCCCTTGAGCGCTAGGACATCCTCCTCGGTGCGCGGAATGGGTTTTTCGTCGTCGAATTCGGTCCACGAGCCGTCGTCTCTCTTCACCCAAGACACGTAGTGACCGCTGTCGGCGCTTCGACCTTTGTGCGTCAACACGGCGGTCAAGTCGTAGAAACCGGTGAATCGAGTTCCCTCGAGAGGATCGACCTCCGTCGTCGCCGGTTCGCTCGTCGTCGCCTCGGACATTGCCGCGTCCTCGCCCTCCTTCGCCTCGCCTTCGTCCTTCTTTTCCTCTAACGAAGCCTTCTTTTCGGCCAATCGTTGCACTGCCTCGTCGTCCTCGCGCTTGAGTTTCAGCTTTCTCGCCGGTTCGAGCTCCACCTTTAACTCGTCGGTGCAAAATTCGTACACGTCGAGTGTGACGGGAAAGGTCACCGCGCGCAAAATTTTCGCCTTGGCGCGAATGTCCGCCTTGTAATAGAAACGCACGAGCTGCGTCGTGAGATATTCCGGCAATTTCGAGATGCTCGAGTGTCCCTCGAACACGGCGTCGGCGCCCGTGACTTCCGAGCGCAACTCGCGCGTATCGTTCAACGCAATCTTAAAACCCTCCGTCACGTGGTTCACCTCGATAGTGATGTTACACTTGAACGTGTACTCCACGGAATCCTCGATGCGTTTTTCATCCGTCGCCGCGCACTTCAACTCCCGTCGCATGCCGATGCCGAACAAACGCGCCGTCTCCTTCGGAAGCTCCGAGCTCAGCGTGTGCATCACCGCCGACCAACACTCCTCCGCGTCTTGCTGCATCGGCATCCCTTGCGGTCCATGCTGCGCAAACTGCGGATACAACTGACGCAACACGTTCAAAAATCGCACCGGCATCACCGTATCCTTCGCCCGTTGCACATCCACGAACAAATCCTTCAACGCCGCCGTCAGCGCCGCCGTCCCGCTGTGCGCGTCCCGTCCCGGCGCGTATCCCTCCAACATCTTCCGCAAATCTTTCGCGCTGTACAGACACTGCACCACGCTGTTCATGTAACACGTGTTTCCCAGATTCGTCAATCCCGGGGCGTAATTCGCCCCCACCTCCGCCGCCTCGCGCTCGTTCTCCGGCAAGTCCTCCACGAACGCCACCGCCTCCCTCGGCGCCTCCACCACCGCCGTGGACCCGAACATCATCAATTTCTTCCCTCGTCGCGCGAGATCCTCCAGACCCGCGGCGCGAAGATCCGTGTCATCGCTCAGCGCCTTGCCACCGCGCAGGCCCGTCACCTTGATGCGCTCGACGGGGACGTTCGTCAACGAGAACAACTGCGCCTTGAGATTCGCGCCGGGGGCGTCGAGGTCGACGTCCACCTCGTGCGTCTCCTTGCCCCACTTGACGGCGATTTTGATCGTGGACGATGGCATCTCGCGTGCCAAGGCGCGAGACGCGCGCGGTGGGGACGACGCGCGGCGCGGTGTGGCGTCGACTGCGACGTTCCCCTCGATTGATTCGATTGGGCGCCGACGCGAACGACGACCGGGAGACCGCCGCGCGCGGTCGCCCGTCGTCGGCGACCGGGCGAGGTGATAGAAACTCGTGCGTGCGACGCATGGGACGTCCGCGAACGACGCCGACGTGGACGCGCGAGGAGAGACACGAGGATGAGGACGACAGCTCCAAATCTTGGCGCGCGCGCTCGAAACACTTTTTAGCCTTCACGCGCGCGGGGAAACCGGCGTGGACGCGGTACGGGAGCGCGCACGGATTGGGATCGTTGTGCGCGTCGCTGCAAGCGCTCGTGTCCGTGGCGGAGGAGAGCGAGGACGATGGCGTCGAGGCGGTGGACGCGCGGGGACGGCGGTTGGCGACGACGTCGACGAAGACGATGACGTACGCCGTGTCGAGCGATGGACGCGAGCGCGTGGGGACGCTGCGACGGGAATTGGAACACGTGAAGACGACGATGACGTCCCTGTTGACGAACGCGGCGCTGGAGGCGGCGTTGGTGAAAAATCCTAAATTCGACGTCGGTAAGGCGTTGGCGGCGGCGCCGAGAGGAGAGGAGACGTTGGGACAGACGGTGCTGAATTTGAGCTGGGACACGTCGTACGTGTTCGACACGTACAGGTCGATCGGTTTGGAAGAGGATACGCGCGCGACGGCGCGCGCGGCGATCGTGGACGCGCTGAAAGAGGTGCCTAAACCGTTCGCGGGCGCGCTCTTCGACGAGGCGAGTCGAGTGGCGACGTACGCGAAACCGGCGGCGAATAGACCGGCGCACATCTCTCCGAAGGACGTGATCACGCTGATGAATTTTGTGCGAGTGATTTTGAGACCGGACGAAGGGACGAGCGATCTCGCGACGGACCGCGCCGAGGCGTTCGAACGCGTGTGTCTGCCCGAGTTTAACTCCGACGGTTTCATGTACGTCTACGCGTCCACCGTGTCCACGACCCCGTCGGCGTCGCCGGCGTCCACGCCGACGACGACACCGTCGAAGAAGAACAAGCGCAAGTCTTGCGGTGGACCCTTCGAGCGAGACGACACGGTCGGCGTGTGTTTTGTGGTGGCGTCGGCGGACGCGCTGGACGCGTGTCGCCGCGCGAGAGACGCGTTGGAGTGCTCGCTCAACGAAAAGGATGCGTTATCGAAGATCGCGCGCGCGGCGCGCGAGGGGCTTCTATTAGATAAACTTCCCTCGGAAGTTTTGGGCGAGTTCCAAGCGAGCGTCAAACAATTATTACACGTGGTGTACAACCGTCCCGAGCGACATCAACACGTCTCGACGGCGTTCAACGCATCCGTCAAAGACGCCGACGTCGAAGCCATCACGCGAGCGTACGCCTCGACGCTCGACGCGATGAAAGAGACCGAAGGCATCGTCGACCACACCGTCTCACCCTCGTTCGAGGGTTCGAAACAGCGCGTACGGTACGAACGTCGATCGCGTTTCAACGTCTTGGCGTGCGTCGGCGGCGACTTTGAGATTTATTTAATCCTCAAACCCACGGTCACTACGCGCGCGGCGGTCGGTCTGTGCAATCGACTGTGCGTGTGGCTTCGCGTCTCCGAACCCGAGCTCTTCGTGGACGTGCGCGCGTGACGGAACGAGCCCGGAAAGAAAGAATACGCTCAAAATGCAAAATCGCCTCGCGCTATAGAACTAGAAACTAAACGAACCAACCCGCGAGCGATGGTGTACATGTACCAACAGAAAGAACAACAACAACAAAAACGACCTCCTCGCTCGACTCACTCCGCGAACTCGCTCGGCGTCGTTCGCACGAAGAGCGGTAACTCGTACCGCCGGCCCGACTCGTCGTACGAGACCGACAAATCCGACGCCCACGACACGATCCCGCTCGCCAACACCGCCTCTCGCGCCGTCTCCTCGTCCAACGATCCCTCACACGTCGCCCTCAGCGCCATCCAACACTCCTCGCGCCCACCGTACGCGCTCACCGTGTCCCAAAATTCATCCCTTCGCCGGGCGAAATCCTCCCGCGTCTCCAACCCTCCCATCGCGCGCGCGTCGTACGCACGATCGGGCAACCGCCACGCCGACACCGTCGCCCCCGATCCCTCGGGCGCGTTCGCCGTCGATCCACCGCACCCCATGCGACGACGCGTCCCCGCGCGCGCGTGTCCCGATGAATGGTCGTTATCCCATGCGAATCCGATCCGATCCGCGCGCACTTGTCGACGCGCGTCGATCGCGACCGCTCGACCGTCGATTTCCAGACCATTCCGCGCGCGATGGTGTTTGCCCTCACGTCCACGACGTTCGCGTCCTCGGCGCCGACGCGCGCGCGCGCGCGCGCGACGAGACGACGACGATCGTCCACGATTCATCGCGCCGATGCCGAGGACGCGTCCGAGTCCGCGCCGGCCGCGACGACCGAGGACGCGGTCGAGAACGACGCCGAGACGACGCCGACGAGCGAGTCGGAGACGTCCGGCGAGCTCGGGATCAAAAAGGGCCTGGCCGGCGCGTTCATCAAACCGGGTGAGAAGGAGGTGAGCGCGGAGAAGTTTCGCGCCTATCAGGCGGAGATCGCGAAGAAAAAGGCTGCGGCGCAAAAACGACAAGAGGGCAAGGTGAAGAAGGGCCCGTTCGGTTTGTGGTGAACGCGGAGACGTTTCGCGATGGCCGATTGGATTCAAGGACAAGAGTTGATGAGATATAATATGTAATACCGTAAAGAATGTTTTTTCCCGCGCTCAGTCGACGTCAATGGCGGAACCGTCGCGTCCAGTCACGGGACACGGAACGCCGAGCCTCGCGCAGAAGACGTACACGCTCATCTTTACCCTCGCCATGAATGCGTTCGCGTCGTCGAGCGCGGGACGGACGACGACGTCGAATTGTTCGCTCGTGCCGGCTTTCTCCTCGTCGAAGTAGTAATCGATGACGTATCGCACCTCGCGTCCCTCTCTGTCGACGTACCAATCGTGTCGATCGAACGGACGCGCGCCGCCGAACATCAGTCGCATCGCGGCGAGTGGACTGAGTTCGTCCGGTCGACCTCGGAAACGCAGTAACATCGGGTGCCCGCGCGCGTACGGGTGGAGTTTTTCCCACTGCGCCACGCGTCGCCACGTGTCCTCGTTCATCGCGTTGTGCACCATGACGACGCTGTCCATGTCGCTCTCCTCCACGTCCTCGGCTTTGTTTTTACGAACGAGTGCGTTGTAAAACATCTGCGGCGATGGGTAGGTCCACGTACCGCCGTCGGCGCCGCTCTTGGGAATGGTGGAGCGCTCGCGCGAGACGCTGAGCGAGACGCGTTGGCCCGGCGCGCGTCCCTGCGCGGGTTCCGCGGGCATGTTATTGCGAGGATCGAGCGCGGCGCCGCCGAATCCGAACCACGATCGTCTGGCGGTCGTCTTGACCTCGTTCGTCCCCGCGCTCGATCCTCCCGCGTCGTCTATTCTCGTGTTGTACACGTTGTACACGCCGAGGTTTCCCCGGTACTCCTCGGGCACGGGACACGACGATTCCGACGACGACGCGCCCGCGTTCGAGTCCTCTCGCGCGCGGTCGTACGCCGCGCGTCCTCCTTCACACGGCGGCGGCGCACCGGCGTCCGAGACCACCGGTGCGGACGACGACGCCCCCATGATTCGCGCGCGCGGAAAAGTGCGTGACGGCTGGGAGATTTTCCATCCTTCTATTACATGTACAGCGCGCGACGACGACGACGACGACGCGACGAGAGACGACGGAGGATGCACGCCGCGTCACACCTTTTGTTTCTTAAACTTACCCTTGGCGCGACCGCCGAGCCGACGCTTCGCCTTGCGTCCCGCGTTTCCCGCGTTTTGTTCTTGAATCTTGGTAAAACGACCGCGGCGCGCGCGCTCGATGTCCTTGTCGTGTAAGACTTCCTCGGCGAGCGTGCGCTTTTGGTCTCTCTTGGCGAGACGCGCCGAGTAGAAATCCGCGGCGCCGCCGACGACGGTGCCCACCTGGAAGTGCGTGGGGAGTTTGGAGGTGTCGGCGTTTTTGTAAAAGCGCTTCGGGTCGTACGCGCCTCGGAGCTTCAACATGCGCATCTCGCGACGGAGCTCGGGGGTGTACTCGACCGCTTTCATGTCGAACCAACCCTTACCGGCGGTCTTACGCTCCATCTTGCGCATCTCGCGTCGGACTTTGCTTCGGTCTTGCGGCGCGACGAATAATCCGGCGCCGTCCTCGATGAGTTTTCGCGTTTCGTACGACGACCCTTGCGCCGAGGGGTCATTCTTCTTCATCTTGGCTCGCTCCTTCTTCCGTTCGCGGTTCCATCCATCTGTGGGCATCGATTGAAGCGCGTCCTCGCGCTCTTTCGGCGCGATACCGTCCAAACCGCCCGATTCTTTGCGTCTTCGTTCCTCTTGTTTTCGCACCTCGTCCTCCAGCGTCGGGAGCGGTTTCGAGTACGTCTCGATCAATTTCTGTCGAACGCGCTCAAAGTGCGCCTTATCCTCCTCCGACGGCACGTACGACGGATCCGTCACCACGTCGATGTACGCCTTCACCTTACACCTCGTCTCGACGCTCTTGGCGACGAATCTCGCCAACGTCTCGTGAAGCGTCGGGTCTCCCGAACGTCTCCACGCGTCTTCCTCCACCGAATTCCCAGACTCCGACTCCGACTCCGACACCGATTCGCTCGCCTCCTCGGACGACGACGCCTCCTCCTCCTCCTCCTCCTCCTCCTCCTCGTCGAATCCGCGGCTTTCGTCCCGCGCCGCGTCTTCGCGCGCCGCCGCGCGAACGCGTCTCGCCGACGCGTCGTCCGCCTCCTCCCCCGAGCTCGACCCATCCTCCCGCGCATCGTCGGCGCGATCGTCGGCCTCCTCCTCGCCCGCGTCGTCGTCCTCTCCCTCGTCCTCCGCCGCCTCCTCGTCCCCGCGTCCCACGATTTCGTCGCCGCCGCCGCCGCCGATCGAATCCTCCAACCGCGCGCGAAGCGTCGCCTTGCGCCCGTCCGCGGGTAACCCGCGCGCCGCGAGCGCGGCGCGCAGGTCCACCACGCGCATCTCGTCGATGGGACGCGTCGCGTCGCCGTCGACCGTCATGTCGACGCGTCGTCGAGTGACGACCATTCGACAGAATCGACCGCGCGTTCGAATTCGTCGCGTCTCGGCCCTCTTCCGCGCGCGAGTCGCCGCCGCGCGCGCGGCGGGATGTTTCGCGTCGACGTCTCGCGCGTCGTCGCGTCGCGCGCGTCGCTCGCGCGCGCGAATTCGGCGTCATCGATCGTCGAGCGGGGACGACGCGCGTCGGGACCGAATCGTCGTCATCGACGCGCGCCGCGCGCGGACGCCAACGCGAGCGCCGAGTCGACGACGAGACGACCGAAAAATCTCGTCGTCATCGGTGGACGAGGCAGCGGGAAATCGAGCGTGTGCAGACGGATCGCGGCGAGCGATAAGAGGTTCAAATTGCTCGCGTTGGATGATTTAATTTCGTACGAGGCGTCGGCGTCGATACCGGACATCGTGGCCGAGAGAGGATGGAAGGGGTTCAGGGAGTTGGAGTACGAGGTGTGCGTGAAATCGAGCAATGCGTTCGCGAAGGAGTGGACGCTGATCGACGCCGGTGGTGGGGTGGTGACGGATGTGGACGAAGACGGGGAGGAGACGTATTCCGAACGTAAAGTCGCGGCGCTCAAGGCGAACGGTGGGATGATCGTGTTTTTAGATCGAGAGATTGAGTATCTCGTCGGGCGCGTCGAGGGGGACTCGAATCGACCGGATCTGAGCGCGTCGAAGAGTTTTCGAGAGGTGATGGAGCGACGTTTGCCGTGGTACAGACGAGCGGCGGATTTCGTCGTCGACGGGGGCGGATCGGAACGCGGCGGCGAGCGTCCGCTCGTGAAAAAGAAGCGACTCGCGAGCGCGATCGCCGCCATCTTTTACGATGAGGCGGGGGAAGAGCCTCTGCAGGATCAGTGGTTTCAGCTCGATGTCGAAAAAGCGATGGAGAGACGACGCGCCGAGCGATGACGACGGGCGCGCTTTTACGTATTCAGATCTTTCGCGTGCATTTTCATTCATTCTTCTACTTCTCGCGCGCGCGTCCCTCGCGTTAAGGACGAAACGATTCGTAATCCGGTTCGTTCACCTCGCCGTCTAAGAGCGCCTGCGATAACCACGCCAACTTGGCGGGCGGCGGAAACGTCTCGTCGCTCTCTCTAAACGCCTTGACCGCCTCGCGCGAACTCGCGGGCGCGCGCGTCGGGAACATGCAATGGAAATCTAAATCCGTCAGCTTCACCCCTTGATCCTCGGTCTCGTGACACAACCATCGAATCTCACGGTTTTGTTCATCCGTCCACGGTCGCGCGGCGTCGAGTCGAAACTCGCGCGTCGGAATCCATCGACAAATACCACCCTTCTTCTCCCACCCGCTCGGTCGAGGTTTCGCCAATTCCTCGCGCATCCTCTTGAGCGGCGTCGTGCGTCGCTCGACGTCGCTCCCTCCTCCGCTCGCGTTCGCTCGTCCATTCTTCTTGTCGTACGGACATCCCGGCCACGGTCCCGGATACACGCATCGCGCCTGCGCGTCGAGCTCGTCGGCGCTGAAAATGTGTTCGCGCTCAAAATTTCGCGGTCTATTGTACGCGTGTAAAAACCTGGCGCACGCCCCGGCGGTGATCTCGTGCACCTCGTACCCACCGACGGCGACGACGCCGAGGAGACGCGTGGTGAGCGGCGCCACCATGGCGAGGTCGGTAAAGTCAAAGTGCATCGTCTCCTCGATGACGGCTTTGAACGCGACGCCGCTCGGTTCTCGCTGTTCGTCGGCGGACATGAACGAGCCCCAACTGCTATTTCTACTCATGGACATCATCGCCCGCGCGTCCGGGTTGGATATGCGCACCGGGTGTCCGTCAGATGAATCAGCGCCCGTCGACCGACGCGGCGGCCGCGGCGGAAGATTTCCAGAAGGCGTCGGACGCTCGGGAGACGTCGGGATGTCGCGCCTCTGGAACGCGTCCAGCGAGTCCACGCTCGACGACGATTTCTCGTCTTCCGACTCCGAGCGCTCATCCTCGGCGACGGCCTCGAAGACGTCCGATAATCGATGCGGTTCACGCTCGTCGCCGCGCGTCGACGTCGCCGCCGCCGCCGTCTGCGCGCACAGCGTCGACGTCATCTCCGAATTCGAGATGCAGAAAATGTCTCGATTCCCCAAAAACCTCGGCGCTTCGAACACGAGCAGCGGACACGGAATCCCTTGTTTCATTCGATCGTACCCGAACGGCCACATCCACGGATCGAGCATGACGCAGCACTGAATGCGCGCGTCCGTCTGCGCCAACATGCCCACCGCCGCGCCTCCGAACGAGTGGCCCATCGCGGCCACGCGGCCGAAATCCAAACGACCGAAGAAATCACTGTTTGGATTCTCGTTCATCTCCGTCATCCGGTCCAGCGCGTACTTGCAGTCGAGCACGCGCCAACGCAAGTGTTGATTTCTAAACTTCCACCAGTCGTACGGCGAGGCGTCGTTGGGCATGTCGTACCCTCGGAAATCCGCGGTGGATCCGTCGGGATAGAGCACGAGCGCGGCGTCGTGCGGATGATCGACGCTCAGAACGATGTACCCCCAACTCGCGAGCTCCTGTAACAGCGCGCTGTTTTGCTCCTTCATCCCCGAGAAGGAGTGCGAAAACATCAACACCGGAAACGGACCGCCCTCCGCCACCGGCGCGTCCTCGAGCGCGTGCATGCGAACCAATCGAAAGTAATTCACGCACCACTCGGGAGCCCAAAAGCTCACCGCCAACGACTTCGCCAACAAAGGTTCGAGCCAATTCGCTCGTCTGTGTTTCTTCCCGACGCGTTTGAGCGCGACGTCGCACGCGGGATACCACACGTTTGTCATCAACACGCGGTGCTCGGGAAACGCCCCTCGACCCTTCGTGTTCAACAACCAATTCTTTCTCGATCGATCGATCCACATCATCGTCTTCTTCCCCACCTTATGCGGTCCCGTCGGTCGAGGCATGCGAAACACCGGTATCAACAACCCGCTCGCCACGGAGGCGAACGTCGTCGCGCCCCCGCTCAGCGCGCACAACCGTCTCGCCCACAACGGCAACGCACTCCCCGCCGCGCTCACCGTCATGCACAGCCCGGTACCGATGTACGCGGGAACAACCTGCCAACGATGTCCATCGATCGTCCACTGCGCGAGAACCGCGAGCAAGGGCATGGCGCGTCGCGCCGGGTGCATTGTCGCCAGTCGCGCGTCCAGCGCGGCCCGTCTCGCCCCTCTCGCCCCGTCCCCACCGTCCCACACGCGTCGCACGGAGACGAACGAGGCGAACCAGAGAAGCGGTTCGAGAGGTCGTCGAAACGGACCGCGAACGACGCGGAACGCGCGCGCGAGGACGCGGAAAACCATGACGACGGCGATGAAACGTCGAATGCGTTTTTTGTCCGTTCGCTTCAAAATCGGAATGGATTATCCTCTCTCGGTGCGTCCTCGCGGTCGAATTCGTCGACGACGACGAGTTCGCACGAACGCGCGTTGTACGATGTCGCTCTCACGCGACGCGTCCGCGCCCGCGCGCCGCGCGACGTCGCGCACTGACGCATCGATTCACGCACATTCCCAGGGACAGACAGCTCGTGTACCCCACTCTTCTCGAGTCATGACTCGTCAAATGGGTGCACCACACCCGCGCCCATCATCCTCGAGACCGTCTCCGGGCGCGTCACACCTCGTCGCCTCCTCGCGCGTCATGCCCGCGCGCGCGCGCGACGCGCACCCCGGGGACACGTCCCCGCACCTTCCCTGGCGAGTGACCCACGGATGGTGCGGGAAACGCGCGCCGTGGCGCGCGCGCTCGCGAGGGCTCATCGACCGGCTCCATCGCGCGGCGTCCGACGTCGGTCGGTGCGCGACGTGGACGCGACGAGGACGCGTGGACGTTGACGAAAGGGACGCGCGCGATCGTTGGTGGTGTCGTAAGGGAAGAGCGAGGCGGTCGTCGATGATTCGAACGGTGGTGGCGCTGGTGATGTGTTTCGCGGCGGCGCGCGCGGCGACGACGGCGGCGCCGAGGCGGCGGGAAGGGAGACTCGGACGAGGGGACGGTGGATGGAAATTGTTGGGAAGAGACGGGGAGACGATCGGGATGACGTCCGAGGCGAGAAGGGTGACGTGCGCGAGCGAGGGTGGGGGGGAGTTTAAGGCGAGGAATCAGAGGTTTCGACCGCGAAGGCCGCCGGCGCGCGGCGTTTGGGATAAGGCGGCGTCGGCGCTGTGGCGAGCGAAGAAATCGAAGACGGTGCTCTTCACGGGGATGAATGCGGATTCGAAATATGGGAAGACGCTGTTGGAGGGGTTTTTGAGGCATTACGTCGATTTCGGACACATTCCCGCGGAGAACGTGTTCGTGGTGCTGCACTCGCGTCGAGCGACGCAGTCGACGCTGCGCGAGTTGGAGGAATTGATGAGTTCGTGGGGGGTGACGTACGCGACGTACGACGGTGCGACGCTTTTGCACAGCGATTTGTATAGGTACATGCAGCGGCAGCTCGTGGGCGTCGTCGACGCTGAGGATTGGATGATTTTAGCCGACGTGGACGAGCACCTCTTCGTGCCGCCGAGAGTGGAACTCAAGGGGGAAAAGTACAGCATTCCTCTGTTCCTCTCCGACGCGGACGCGCTCGGGTACGAGCTCGTGAAAGGGGTGTGGATCGATCGCGTCTCCGAGGACGGGTCGCTGAAGACGGATAAGGATGGTTCTCTCAACTCGAAATATCCGAGAAAGTGTCGCGTCGGAGCGTCGTGCGACGTGCGAAGATGGCAATTTACGACGGATGACGGCGCGCAATCGCTTCCTCGAGACGCCATGGTAGTGGCGCACAAGCTCAGGTTTGACATCTCGGACGCGCGCGTTTTGCACGACTTTGGGTACGAAGACATCGTCCCGGCGTCGGCGTTAAACGTGCCCAAGGACAACGTCTTCCCGGTGTCCATGTCGGTGCAGCACTACCAATGGCACATGGGATCGGTGGAGCAGCTTCAAGAGGCGGGCGTGGGATTCGGCAAGTGTTCCATGACGACGGCCGAGGAAGCGTGCGCGACGTTGGCGACCAAACTGCTCGCGAACGGCATCGCGCTGACGGAGAAGACGTGCCCGGAATTGTCTTGCAGCGAAACCGCATCGCACGCGGAGCGATCGACGCCTCGTGTCGCCATCGTCACCACGGTCTGGGAGCACGTAGATGGTGTCAGTCGAACGATGAAGCGATTCGCGGATTATCTGCACCATCGAGGTAACATGGGTGTGCTCGTCATGTCGCCGGATCTCGCCGACCGCGATTACGCCGCTGCGAATTCGTACGACAGCGTGTTCCAGCTCGTGGCGCCGGTGCCGTCCATCGAAGTGCCGGGACGACCAGAGTATAAAATGGCGCCACCCTTGCAGGCTCGTCAGCGCGCGGTGCTGGAGACGTTCGATCCCGGCGTGGTGCACGTCGCCGCGCCGGACATGTTGGGTCACAGCGCCGTGCGCTGGGCCGCCGAGGTGGGCGCGTGCTCGGTGTGTTCCTACCACACCGCGTTCGACACGTACATGCAGTACTATCACGTCAGCTTGTTGTCGTACCCGATTCGTCACATGCTCAAGGACTTTTATTCCATGTGCGACGTCGTCGCCGTGCCCACGTACGCGGCGGCGAAGCACCTTCGCAAGATGGGCGTCCCTGGCGAAAAGATGGGTTTCTTCCCGCGCGGCGTCAATCAAACGCTCTACAATCCGGAAATGCGAGACATGGAATATAGAAAACGAGTCTTCGGCGCCTCCGCTGACGAGCTCGTCATCCTTTGGGTCGCTCGAATCGTTCGCGAGAAGGGTTTGGTGAGCTTTGTCAAGACCATCAAGGCGCTCAACGCGGCGGCGAAGTGGGACGCCGAGCTCCCCAAATTCAAAGTCGTCGTCGCCGGCGCCGGTCCGGATTTGCCCTGGGTGCAAAAGTCTCTGTCGAAATACAAGAATGTCGTCATCTTGGGACACAAGGGCGGGGAAAATCTCGCCAAGACGTACGCCGCCGGGGACATTTTCTTCTTCCCGTCCAAGACGGAGGTGATTCCGAATAACCTCATCGAGGCCATGGCGTCGGGATTACCCGTCGTCACCGACGACGTCGGCGTCAATCGCGCCATTGTTCAGGACGAGGTGAGTGGTATCATCGTGAAGAACACGCGACCGATTCCCGGAAGCGTGAGAAACTACGTCAACGCGCTCACGCGGTTAATGAAGGACAGAGCGCTCGCTCGGCGCATGTCCAAGGCGGCGATTGAGAGCACGAACGGTTTGACATGGAAGCGCACGTTTGAATCGCTTCTTCACGCGTACAAGAGATGCAGACCGTTGCAACCGTACGCGCGGCACATTCCGAGAAAGTATCTCGATAATCCCAAGCTCTACAAGCGAGGCGTCGAGGTGACAGAGTCGCGACGAGACGTGATCGTCGACGAAGACGCGCCGGCGAATTCGCTCCTCTATCGCATCTCTCGCGGCATCAACGGCGGATACGTGCGCTCCCTCGAGGACGCGGCTCGAGACGACGAGACGATCGCTGCGAAAGGCGAGTTCAGCTAATACGTAATATTCTTTCATAATTCGTTTCGAATTTGTGCATGTGCCATTGACAACGGGAAACTCTACAAAGACTCGTGTGTGCGTGCTGCAAAGTTGATTCTTTTTAATAGATGCGCTCGAGAACATACCCAACCATAGCCTGTAACGATCGCTTTGATTCGCTATCGGGAAGCTGTCTGAGCGATGCCAGGGCGATGTCACCCTCCCGCTTGGCCAACTGTCTCGCCTCCTCGATGCCGTGCTCGCCGACGATGTCGATCGCCTTTTGTAAGTCACCCTCATTCTCAAACTGATTCTCGATTAGCCCGCGGAGCTCGGAGTTCGCCTTGAGCGCGAAAATCGTCGGCGCCGTCAGGTTACCGCTCGCTAAATCCTGCCCTTGCGGCTTACCCAACTGCTCCTCGGATTGCGTAAAGTCTAAAATGTCATCCACGACTTGGAAAGCCAACCCGAGGTGCTTTCCGTATTCGTACATATCAACCTTGACGGACTCGGTGCACTCGCTGAAAACCGCGGCGGATTTACACGAAGCGGCAATCAGGGACGCCGTCTTGTTGTGACTCTTCTCCAAGTATTCCTCGAGAGTCAAATCGCAGTAGAACAGGGCGCCCGCCTGCGAGATTTCTCCGTCGGCAAAGTCGGCGATGACTTGAGAGATGAGCTTGATCACCTCGAGGTTGTCCAAGTTGGCCAAGAACCACGACGATTGCGCGAATAAGAAATCACCCGCCAGAATCGCCACGCGCGTGCCGTACAAGGTGTGAATGGTTTCCTTGCCCCGTCGCGTGTCGCAGTCGTCCAACACATCGTCGTGCACCAGCGACGCCGTGTGAATCATCTCCGTAATCTCCGCCAGTCGCCTCTGTCTATCCGTTATATCGCTCATATTCATCAACTCTTTCGTCGCCCGCGCGACGAGAAACACCAACACCGGTCGCAACCGCTTCCCACCGGCTCCGAAAATCTGGTCCGCCGCCGCCAAGAGCAACGGGTTCTTCCTCCCGATGATGTCTCTCAAGTTCATCCGCATCTGCTCCATATCCTCCGCCACCGGCGCGGTGATCTTCACGATATCATACACTTCACTCTCCTCGCTCGATCCGAACGACGTATTGTGCTCGGGATCGAGCTCATCGAACGACGTCCTCGCGCTCGGTTCCAATCCTCGCCCGCTCTTATCCGCCTCCGTCACCGCCGCGCGCCGCGTCGTTCGCCCCCTTCCCTCCGAGCGCGTCCTCACCGCTCCCACACCGCTTCCATCCCACCATCCTCTCACATCGACCCCCTCACCGCGTCCACGCGCGTCGTCGTCCGCCCGTCCCGCGACGCTTCTCCGCGCGCGCGCCCCGCGTCGGCGCCCTTCCCGCCGTCCCCGTCCCGCGCCTCGC